>VFSW01003655.1_pt1 | contig 23073 bp, 22 predicted proteins | sample 5358111 | NCBI WGS metagenome assembly VFSW01 (sample SAMN11554181, study PRJNA540505) | mine drainage metagenome | isolation source: sediment from site ElyBrook_90M | place: USA: Ely Copper Mine, Vershire, VT | collected 2017
GAAGCCATGCGTTATGATGAGCGCGACCAGGAAGTGCTCAAGCTGCTGCCGGATAACCGCCCTGTCATTCTGGTGATCAACAAGATCGATGAAGTCGATGACAAAGGCCAGCTGTTCGATTTTGCTGAACGTATCTCGCAGGATTTCAAACATGTCCTGAGTCGTGCCGAAGGATTTGCCGACATTGTTCCTGTGAGCGCAAAATTTGGCAAAAAGGTCGAAGAGCTGCGCGAAACCTTGCGCAGCTTTCTGCCCGAGGGCGGTCTGATTTATGACCCTGATGATGTGACCGATCGCAGCGAGCGATTCCTGGCATCTGAAATTTTGCGCGAAAAAGTTTTCCGTTTTACCGGGGAAGAGCTGCCGTACTCGGTGAGCGTGGTGATTGAAGAATTCAAGATGGACAAAAAACTGCGCCGTATCAGCGCCGCGATCCTGGTGGACAAGGAAGCGCACAAGGTGATGCTGCTCGGCAAGAAGGGCGAGAAAATTAAGGAGATTGCGACTCAGGCGCGCCTTGATATGGAAAAATTGTTTGATGGAAAAGTGTTCCTTGAAGTGTTCATCAAGGTGCGCAGCGGCTGGGCGGATGATGCGCGCATGCTGCAAACGCTGGGTTACGAATAAAAACGGTTGTTAGACGATAGTCGCTAGAAGATAGTTGATTGCTTTGTATTTGATAGGTTGAGATGACGAGTCGGCAAAACAGGTATCAGGACGAGCTGGCATTTGTTTTGCACAGTCACCCGTTTCGCGAAACCAGTCTGCTGCTCGACGTGTACAGTCGGGAACATGGCCGTCTTGCGATTGTGGCGCGCGGGGCGCGGCGGCCGAGATCCGCTTTGCGCGGCGTGCTGATGAATTTTCAGCCGCTGCTGCTGTCCTGGTTTGGCAAGGGTGAAGTGCGTACCCTGCATGCCGCACAGTGGCAGGGTGGTCAGCCCTATTTGCAGGGCACGGCGTTGATGTGCGGATTTTATCTCAACGAGTTGCTGATCAATTTGCTGGCGCGGGGTGACGCGCATGAACAATTGTTCGACTATTACCGCGCAACGTTGCATCGTCTGGCGCATGAATCCGATCATGCGGCCACGTTGCGGTGCTTTGAAAAACACTTGTTGCAGGAATTGGGTTACGCGCTGGAACTGGGAAAGGAAGCTGATAGCGGCAACCCCGTCCAAGCCGAAGTCTGTTATCGTTATGTGGTGGAACGTGGCGCGTTGCCCGATGATGGCAATATGCATACAGGCTTGAAAATTTTCGGCAAGACTTTGCTTGCGATGGCAAACGATGATTATACCGACCCTGTGGTGGGTCAACAGAGCAAGCAACTGATGCGCATCATGCTGGGCCACCATCTCGGCGGAAAAATGCTGCATACACGTGAATTGATTAAGGATATGCAAAAAATATGATCAAACTGGGACTGAATATTGACCATGTGGCCACGTTGCGCGAGGTGCGCGGTGCGCGTTATCCCAACCTGGTGCGCGCAGCATTGGTTTGCGAGGAGGCCGGTGCGGATGCGATTACGTTGCACTTGCGCGAAGATCGCCGCCACATTCAGGACCGCGACGTGATCGTTCTGCGCGACATGCTGCAAACTCGCATGAATCTGGAATGTGCAGTCACAGACGAGATGATCAACAATGCGCTTGTCATCAAGCCGCATGATTTGTGTCTGGTTCCCGAACGTCGCGAAGAGCTGACGACCGAAGGGGGGCTTGATGTCATGCGTTATTTCGATACGATCAAGTCAGCCTGCGAGCGTTGTGCCGATGCCGGGATACGCGTGTCTTTGTTCATCGATCCTGATCCAAAACAAATCGATGCGGCGCGCCTGACCGGTGCACCCGTGATCGAACTGCACACGGGCCAGTATTCGGAAGCTGACAGTGTGCCCGCACATAAACATGAACTGGAACGCATACGCATGGCAGCGATACATGCACATCAACAGGGCTTGCAGGTGAATGCCGGGCATGGCCTGCATTACCACAACGTGCAGGATATCGTTGCAATACCCAACATCGTCGAGCTCAACATCGGTCACGCCATCATTTCCGAGTCGCTGTTCATCGGGCTTGATGCGGCAGTGCGCAAAATGAAGGGGCTGCTGCTTTCATGAAGCAGCGAACTGCTTGTGCTTCGATACATTTTACGTTCGTCCTGAGTGTCGCGCGTTGCGCGATGTATCGAAGGTGTGAACGTAAAATACTCAGCATGAACGGTGATGGTTTATGATTTTCGGAATCGGCACCGACATCGTTGAGTATGCGCGCATCGAGTCGATGTGGCAGCGCTATCAATCAAGACTGGCAGAGCGCCTGTTGAGCGATACCGAGCTGCCTGAATATCACGAACACGCGCATCCGGCGCGCTTTCTGGCAAAGCGCTTTGCCGCCAAGGAAGCCTTTGCCAAGGCGGTGGGCAGCGGTCTTAGATACCCTGTCAGTCTTTCACTTATCAGCGTTACGCACGATGGTCTTGGCAAACCGGTGTTGCAGTTCGATGCTTTGCTGCGCGCATACCTCGCACAGCTGGGTATTAACGGTCATCATTTATCCATCAGCGATGAGCGCAACATGATCGTTGCGTTTGTTGTGCTGGAAAGCAATTAATGGAGCGAACATGGGCTTAGGGCCGGTCATGCTGGATGTGGTGGGTACAGAGTTAACGGCAGATGACGAGGCGCGCCTTTTACATCCGCTGACAGGCGGCGTGATCCTGTTCCGGCGCAATTTTGAGTCCGTTGCGCAATTGACTAAGCTGACTGCGGCGATACGCGCGCTGCGCACGACCCCATTGCTGATCGCAGTAGATCACGAGGGCGGGAGGGTGCAACGATTTCACGACGGTTTTACGCGCATTCCTGCGATGCGCGAACTGGGCAAGATATGGGATCATCATCCGCAGCGCGCACGCCATCTGGCGCATCAGACAGGATACGTGCTGGGAGCCGAGCTGCGCGGCTGCGGCGTGGATTTCAGTTTCACACCGGTGCTGGATGTAGATCATGGTCAAAGCAGCGTGATAGGCGATCGTGCATTTCACAGCTATCCACAGGCGATCGCGGAGCTTGCACACCATTTGTTGCTGGGCTTGAAGCAGGCCGGCATGCACACCGTTGGCAAACATTTTCCGGGGCATGGTTTTGTCGCAGCCGATTCACATCTGGCGATACCGGTGGACGAACGAACATTTGTGGATATTGAGCTTTGCGATCTGGTGCCGTTCCGGCAGATGATCGCCTTCGGTTTGACGGCGATCATGCCGGCGCATGTCATTTATCCTGCGGTGGACAGTCGCCCGGCAGGATTTTCATCTGTCTGGCTCAAAGACATTCTGCGCGGGAAAATGGAATTTGAAGGTTGCATCTTCAGCGATGATCTGAGCATGGAAGGGGCAACTGTTGCAGGGGGAATTGTGCAGCGTGCTTCTGCCGCGCTCAATGCAGGATGCGATATGGTGCTGGTGTGCAACAAGCCTGAGTCGGCCGATGAACTGCTGGGCAGTTTGCATTGGGAAATGCCAGCAACCAGCCGTGCACGCCTGATTCAAATGCGGGGTGGAGCACATCCAGCGTCTATGGCTAGACTCCACGAAGAATCACAGTTTCTCAAGGCGCTGCAGGAAGTCTCTACCATCGGTATCAGTTCGCCGGAATTACCATTAACGTGAAATTTGCGCAGCAATTCGTTAACTTCCTCTCCTGCCTGCGGGAGAGGGTTGGGATGAGGGAAGCGGTCGGAACAAATCGGTTTTGATTACCGACCGCAGGCCTAACTTTTTTGAGATAATCAACCTGTTGCGTCGTCAGGAATGAAAACATGAGTGAGTTACAAGCAGCGTTGCTGGCAATCGGTTCGGGTGTAGTCCTTGTGGTCTATGTCTATGGCTGGTGGAAGCAGCGTCAGTATCGTCGCAGATTTGGTGCGGCATTCGCGCAAAGCCACGATGATGCGTTGTATGATGATATACACGTCGAACCTGTGGACGAGATGATCAATATGGATGCGTTGTCCGTCCCGGGAGCAGCAGAGCTGCCTGTGTCTGAGCCGGTCGAGCTTTCCCAGGTCAGCACGGAGCCCTGTGTGCTGCTGGATGCGCGTTGTGATTTCATTATCGAATTGCATCTTGCTGAACCTGGTTCTGCAGCAATGCTGGACGGCTTATGGCAACGCAAATTTGATTTCAATAAGCCGTTGCAGGTGTGCGGACTGATGGTGCGCACGGGGCAATGGGAAAGAGTGGTTGCCGAGAGTCAGTCGCTATATTCACAATTTCGCATCGCGCTGCAGCTGCTGGACAGGGGCGGCGTCATCAGCGTGGCAAAGCTGGGCGATTTCCGTGATCTGGTGACGGGCATTGCGAAAAATATCAATGCGGACACTCAGCTGTCCGATATGCAGGAAGCATACCGCGAGGCGCAGTCATTTGACACGTTATGTGCCGAGGTCGATCAGATGGTGGGTGTCAATCTGTTGCCACCGGGAAGTCGGCAGTTAAACGGCGGAAAAATTGCCGAGGCTGCCGCCTTGCAAGGCATGAGGCTGGAATCGGACGGGGCGTTCCATTTGTTTGATGACTCCGGCCATAGCCTGATGACGCTAAGCAACCGGGATAATATCCCTTTTCAGCATCATAACCTGCCGCATTTGGCCACTACAGGCATTACCCTGATGCTGGATGTGCCGCGAGTCCTAAACCCAGCGGAAAATTTCGATCGCATGGTGCAGATTGCGCATACCCTGGCCCGTGATTTGCAACTCAATCTGGTTGATGATAATCGTGTGCCGCTGACGGATGCGGGTCTGGCACGCATCCGCACGCAGATCAGCGATGTTGAAACCAAAATGCATGAAAACAACCTGCTCCCGGGCAGCGCACAGGCACGCCGGATATTTTCCTGATGGCAAGCAATGAAGTAGTCCAGCGCGCCGCCCAGCTACGCAACAGAATCGCGGAATACGACTACTGGTATTACGTGAAGGATGCTCCCCTCGTTCCCGATGCGGAATACGACAGGCTGTTTCGTGAACTGCAGGCGCTGGAAGAACAGCACCCCGCATTGCTCGTTCACGATTCACCCACACAGCGGGTCGGCGGCAAACCTTTGGATACCTTTCCGCAGGTGGCACATTCTGTGCCCATGCTGTCGATCCGCACCGAGACTGACATCAGCGACCAGGGTGCGGTGGCGTTCGATGCACGGGTACGCAAAGAGCTTGGTCTTGATGAAAGCGATCCTCCCATCGAGTATGCCTGCGAACTAAAATTCGACGGTCTCGCCATCAATCTGCGTTATGAGCAAGGCGTATTGATACAAGCCGCAACCCGTGGTGACGGCGTTGTCGGCGAAATTGTGACGCAGAATATTCGTACTATCCACAAAATTCCGCTACGGCTTACGGGCTGTGATGCGCAGGTTCTGGAAGTGCGCGGAGAGATTTATATGCGCCGTGACGATTTTGAACGATACAACGAACGGCAGCGTGAGCAGGGACTGTCAACGCTTGTGAATCCGCGCAATGGCGCGGCAGGCAGCATACGTCAGCTTAATCCGGCTTTAGCCGCGAGGCGCCCACTGTCGTTCTTCGCCTATGGTCTTGGAGAGGTGCAAGGCTTAAAATTACCTGCGACGCACAGCGCTGTGCTGGATGCACTGGCGGCGATGAGCGTGCCGGTGTGCGATGAGCGCGAGGTGGTACAGGGTGCGCCGGGTCTGGTGGAATTTCACCGCCGCATCGCAGCGAAGCGGGACAGCCTGCCGTTCGATATCGACGGCGTGGTGTACAAGGTCAACAGCCTTGATTTGCAGAGACAATTGGGATTTGTGTCGCGCGAACCGCGTTGGGCGGTGGCGCACAAGTTTGCCGCAGAAGAAGCGATGACGACCCTGCTTGATATCGACGTGCAAGTCGGGCGTACCGGTGCGCTGACGCCAGTCGCGCGTCTGTCCCCGGTATTTGTGGGCGGCGTGACGGTGACCAATGCCACGCTGCACAACGAGGATGAGATTCGCCGCAAGGATGTGCGCATCGGTGACAAGGTGATCGTGCGCCGCGCCGGGGATGTGATTCCTGAGGTCGTGGGTGTAGTGTCCGACCCTTTGGTCCCCGATGCAAAACGGAGTGAAGAGGGGCGCTTCGATCTGTTCAAACTGTTGCACGGAAAATGTCCGGTATGCGGCAGTTCCATCGTTCGCGAAGCGGGTGAGGCGGCCTGGCGTTGCACAGGCGGTCTGTTTTGCCCCGCGCAGCGCAAACAGGCCTTGCTGCATTTTGCCGGTCGTCGCGCAATGAATATCGACGGGATGGGCGACAAACTGGTCGATCAGCTTATCGATGCCCGGTTGGTCAGCACGCCAGCGGATTTGTACAAACTCGACATGAGTGCGATTGCGATGCTTGAACGCATGGGCGAAAAATCTGCGCACAATTTGCTGGGTGCGATCGAAAATAGCCGGCACACGACACTGGCGCGTTTCATCTTTGCACTGGGCATACGCAATGTCGGGGAGGCGACCGCAAAAGACCTGGCCCAGCATTTTGGTTCTCTGGACAGGCTGCTGGCAGCCGATGCTGAACGCCTGCAACAAGTGCGCGATGTGGGACCTGTGGTGGCACATAGCATGGTCGATTTTTTTGCGGAAGCACATAACCGCGAGGTCATAGAACAACTGGTAAGATCAGGTGTGCATTGGGATGAGCATGAACCTCTGCACGATAAAATATTACCGTTAAGCGGCAAGACTTTCGTGCTGACAGGTGCACTGGTCATGAGTCGCGATATGGCAAAAGAAAAGCTGGAATCGCTCGGTGCAAAAGTGGCGGGCAGCGTGTCGAAAAAAACAGATTACGTGGTCGCAGGTTTAGACAGTGGCAGCAAGCTTGATCGCGCGCGTGAATTGAACGTCGCCGTGTTGAACGAGAGTGAGTTTTTATCCTTGATTGCAGCGCATGGCAATGGTGAACAATCGATATGAGCGTTTCTCCTCAACGCGCCCTGGATATTTTGCATCAGGCCGAGTTGCTGCGCACATCTGATGAGGCGCAGGCAGCACTCCATAAAGTCGCTGGTGAAATCAACGCTGCGTTATGCCACGCGCATCCGCTGGTGTTGTCTGTGATGGGAGGCGCGGTGGTGTTCTCCGGACAACTGTTACCCCTGCTCAATTTTCCGCTTGATTTTGATTATGTGCATGTGTCGCGTTATCGCGATGCACGCGAGGGTGGCGAAATACACTGGAAAGTTGAGCCGCATGAGTCGGTAAAGAATCGGGTGGTGCTGCTGCTTGACGACATTCTGGACGAAGGGCATACGCTGGCCGCGTTGCAACAGCGGGTGCTGGCCCTCGGTGCGGCTCGCTGTTACAGCGCTGTGTTTGCCGACAAGCTACACGGCAGGATCAAGCCTGTTCAGGCAGATTTTGTCGGCATGGAATTGCCGGACCGTTTCGTGTTCGGCTTCGGCATGGACATCGAAGGCGCGTGGCGCAATCTGCCCGCGATTTATGCGGTAAAACAGTAGCTAGTAGTTAGTCGTGAGTTGAGAGTAAAGGAAGTTATATGCTGGCAATCATAGGCGGTCGCGGCCTGACAGAACTTGCGAATCTTAAAATCACGCACAGGCAAGTGATGCGCACGCCTTTTGGCGAGCCATCCGGTGCATTTCTGTTTGGCACGCTGAATCAGCATGAGGTGATTTTTCTTGCGCGACACGGGTTCGGTTACACCATCCCGCCGCATCTGGTGAATTACCGCGCCAATCTGTGGGCGCTGCGCGAGCAGGGGGTGAGCGATGTGGTGTCTGTCGCGACGGTCGGCGGGATACGCACGGATCTTAAACCCGGCACACTGGTTGTGCCCGATCAGATCATCGATTACACGCACGGGCGTGATGACACGTTTTTCGGCAACCGCAATACCAGTTACAGAAATATCGATTTTACGCTGCCGTATTCAGAAAAACTGCGCAGCCGTGTTTTGCAAAGCGCAGAACTTGCACATCAGCCGTGTCTTGATGGCGGCGTTTATGCGACGACACAGGGGCCGCGCCTGGACAGCATCGCCGAGATCAACCGCTATGAGAAGGACGGCGCAGACATGGTCGGCATGACCGGCATGCCCGAAGCTGCGCTTGCAAGAGAGCTGGACATGAACTATGCGATGATCGCCGTGGTGGCGAACTATGCGGCGGGCAGGGGGGATAGCCTGCTTTCGATCAACGTCGAGGGTGTGAATGCAACCGCCCTGCGTGCGATGGACAAGGTGCGCACTATCCTCGAATGCGTGGTCAACTGTGAGGAGGAAAACGATGGCAATTAGACCCGTATTGCGCATGGGCGATGCCCGTCTGCTGCAGGTTGCAGAATCTGTCAGTGATTTTTCAAATTTGCAGGAATTGCTCAGCGACATGCGCGACACGATGAAGGCGTTGAATGGCGCAGGGCTTGCCGCACCGCAAATCGGGGTCGGCCTGCGTGTGGTGATCTTCGGTGTGCCTGCCCAAAAAATCCCGCGTTATCCCGATGCGGAGAGTGTGCCGGAAACCGTGCTGATCAATCCGTTCATCACACCGATGGGCGACGAGATGATAGAAGACTGGGAAGGCTGCCTGAGTGTGCCCGGGATGTGCGGTCTGGTGCCGCGCCATAATGCGATACGTTATCAGGGCTATGACGAATACGGTGTGCTGATCGATCGAACCGTCAGCGGCTTTCACGCACGCGTGGTGCAGCACGAATGCGATCATCTGGACGGCATTTTGTATCCGATGCGCATCCGGGATCTGGGTAATTTTGGTTTCAGGGACATGTTATTCCCGGATTCGCCGGTGCAGGACGAATAGCAGTGCACCACGAATCCAAAGTGGTGCGCAACCTGCTGATCGCGCTGCTGGCGCTGGTGGCGGTATTCATCATCGGCACGCTGGGCTATCACATGCTGGGCGGGGCGCAGTATTCCTGGATGGATTGTTTTTACATGACGTTCATCACCATTTCGACCATCGGATATACCGAAGTTGTGGATGTGACGCAGTATGAATATGGCCGGTTGTTCACGGTATTTATCGGGATTTCCGGCATCGTCGTGTTGGGTTATGTGCTGTCCACGTTCACCGCTTTCATGCTGGAGAGCGATCTTAATGTTTCATGGCGGAGAAAAAAGATGTTGAAGCAAATTGCACAGATGAAAGGTCACTACATCGTATGCGGTGTGGGTCGGGTAGGCAGCAATGTGGCGCATGAAATGAGCATGACGGGGCGCTCGTTTGTGATGGTCGATGATGACATGAGTGTCATTCAGCACTATCTCGATACGCATCCGGAGCAGTTGTATATTCATGGCGACGCAACCGACAACGATGTATTGCTGGCAGCAGGAATAAACAATGCGATTGGCGTGTTCGCCGTGGCGCATGACGACAGTTCCAACCTGGTGATCAGCCTGAGCGCCAAACAGCTCAATCCGAAGTTGCGCGTGGTGGCGCGCTGCCACGATTTGAAGAATGCTGAAAAAACGCGGCGTGTCGGCGCAGATGAGGTCGTTTCGCCTGATTACAGCGGCGGCTTGAGTCTCGTGTCTGCCATGGTAAGGCCCAATGTGATGAACTTTCTCGACGAGATGCTGAAATCTGACAGCAAGTTACGCATGGAAGAGATACGCATCCCGGATAGCCTGTTGCACAAGTCGTTGAGTTTTCTGTACCAGGGAAACAAGGACTGCATGGTGCTTGCGATTCAGAGGCAGGGGGTATGGCAGATCAACCCGTCGTCTGAACAGACGCTGCAAGGCAATGATGTGTTGATGCTGATGACGACGCCTGAAGGCCGCTCGCGTCTTGAGCAGTTGATGCAAGCTTGATGCTGCTTTCCTGCCGCATCAGCTGTTCGTCCCATAGCCCACTATCTGCCCAACGTTATTGATTGGGCTGAGATTGGAAAACGCAAATTCCAATGCACGATTAATCAATGTGTTCAAGTTGATGCACACTGCAACATGCAGCAGCGGCGGCACAACATACATCCTCCATGCTATCGATTGATGGATACGCAAGCCGATTGAAGTCTGTAGGAACATTCCTACAGCTTTTCACTGGCGCATTCCTACCCAAACTTTAAACATCCGCTGATATTTTTTTGTCAGCCAGTCTTGCATCATGCCTTCCATGGAAACCGCTGCAGATCATTCGGGTGCATGCATACCTGATGATTGGTGACTGGCAGGAAATCATGTGCTCTAAAGCTAACGACAAACCGGGTGAAATAAAAACATGTCTACAGGATTAAACAAATATTGGGTTTATCCATTGATTCCAGTACTTCTTGCGGGAATCAGTCTGGCAGTTTTGATCGGAATTAATTGGCAAGCGGCTGTCGTTTTTGTTGTGGTTTTATTCTCCGTGCTTGCGAGTTTCATATTGCTTGGGAAACAGCACGACGCCGATAGCGAATCCACCAGGAAAAGAGTGCTGTTTACGCCGATCGGATGTTCAGGGAGCAGGCCGCAGATTATCTTTCCAGCCTTCAGGCGTTGGGCAGCGATGTCGTGCCGGTATGGGTGCGTCAGGTTGAAAGCGGAAGAAGTCAGATGGAGACTGCCATCATCGATTTGATGGTGCGCTTCTCCGGCATTGTGGACAAGCTTGATGCAGCCTTAAGTGCATCCGAAGCGGCCAGCTCAGGCACGGGTTTGGCAAGCGTATTTGCCAGCAGTGAAACGGAGCTGGGCGAGGTTGTCAATTCTCTCAGCATCACGATGCAGAATAAGGGAGCGATGCTTGCCGAAATCAGCGAATTGGTACGTTTTATCGGCGAGCTGGAAAAGATGGCGATCGACGTGGCAGGTATTGCGGATCAGACCAATCTGTTGGCACTGAATGCCGCAATCGAAGCGGCAAGGGCAGGAGAAGCGGGGCGCGGATTCGCGGTGGTGGCGGATGAAGTCAGAAAGCTCTCTACCCTTTCCAAGGAAACCGGCAAGAAAATCAGCGAAAAAGTGAAGATCATCAGCGGTGCGATCAGTGCCGCAGTCAAGACATCCGAACAGACAGCAGCAGGCGAGGCAATAACACTTGCCGCTTCTGAAAGTGCGATCAGCCGTGTGCTCGGCAATTTCAGACAGATCACCGATGGGCTTTCCGAATCGAGTGGAATTTTGCGTGCAGAGAGCGATGGCATCAAGAATGAGGTCGCGATGTCGCTGGTGCAACTCCAGTTCCAGGATCGTGTCAGCCAGATTTTGAGTCATGTCCGCGACAACATTAGTAGTCTGCCCGGCTATTTGGAACAAAGCCACGCTGAGTTCAGACGCAGCGGCAGGCTTGAACCGGTTGCTGCCGGACAGTTGTTGAAGGAAATCGAGAGCACTTATGCCACGACAGAAGAGTACAGCAATCATGGTGGCAAGACACAGTCAGCATCTCAAAATACTGAAATTTCATTTTTCTAGGAGCAAGAAATGGCAAAAACCATACTGGTAGTTGACGATTCCGCCTCGCTGCGTCAGGTAGTCAGCATTGCACTCAAGGGTGCGGGTTATGACGTGATCGAGGCGTGTGACGGCAAGGATGCGTTATCCAAGCTTAACGGGGTGAAGATACATCTCATCATCAGCGACGTGAACATGCCCAACATGGACGGAATCACTTTCGTCAAGGAAGCCAAGAAGCTGGCCAACTACAAGTTCACGCCGATCATCATGCTTACCACAGAGTCGCAGGAGGGCAAGAAGGCCGAAGGCCAGGCGGCCGGTGCCAAGGCGTGGGTGGTGAAGCCGTTTCAGCCGGTGCAGATGCTCTCCGCCGTATCCAAGCTGATCATGCCTTAAAGGAAATCGTGCCATGTCTGTCACAGTTGAAACGAAAAATGGTGTCTGTCATCTGGTAATTGCAGGAGACATGACGATCTACACCGCAGCGGAAGTCAAGAATGAGCTGACACCCCATATGCATCAGCCACAGCTTGAGATCAACCTGTCTGAGGTCAGTGAAATGGACAGCGCAGGTCTGCAGCTTCTGATCCTGGCGAAACGTGAAGCGCTCAAGGAAGACCGGATATTGCGCCTTGCCGGGCACAGCCGCGCAGTGCTCGATGTGCTGGATATCTGCAATCTGGTGCCCTATTTCGGTGACCCGGTTGTCATCTCGCACGGTTCAAACGCCTGAATCCCGAAAGGACTATCATGAGCATCAACATCGACCAAGCGCTGCAAACCTTTATTGCCGAAGCACGCGAATTGCTGGAGGACATGGAAAAGTCCCTGCTGCGGCTTGAATCTGATCCCGGTGACGCTGAAAACATTGGTGCGATATTCCGCGCAGCGCATACCATCAAGGGTTCAGCCGGACTGTTCGGACTGGATCCTGTGGTCAGTTTTACCCATATCGTGGAAAACGTGCTCGACCGGGTGCGCGATGGCGCCGTTCCCATCGAAGGCAATCTGGTCGCAGTGCTGCTGGAATGTTGCGACCACATGTTGCTTCTGGTCAATATCATTGCTGACCAGGGCGGGCAACTGGATGAAGCGACCCTGGCGCGTGAAAGCGATCTGCGTCAGCGGCTCACGGTTTATCAGGACGTGCCACAAAGCCGCGCGGCTGTTCTGGTTGAACCGGAGCTGGAGTCGAGCGGCGGCGGCGTGGAGGGGGCTGACAACTGGCACATCTCACTGCGTTTCGGTCGGGACGTTCTGAGAAACGGCATGGATCCCATTTCATTCCTGCGCTATCTTGCAACGCTTGGCGAAATCATTGCGATCACCACCTTGCCGGACGCGATGCCAGAGGCTGCCGGGATGGATCCCGAATCATGTTACCTTGGATTCGAAATCAATTTCAAATCGGATGCGGACAAAAATACCATCGCGGGTGTATTCGAATTCGCTCAGGAAAGCAGCACCATCTGTATTTTGCCGCCGCACAGCAAAGTTGCCGAGTACATCCAGCTGATAAGCGGGCTGCCGGAAAGCGAGAAGCGCTTGGGGGATATCCTGGTGGCGACCGGCGCACTGACGCAAAGAGAACTGGAAGACGGGCTGAGTGTGCAGCAGAAAAATGCCCAGCCTGACGGGTCAACGCCGCCATTGGGCAAGATTCTGGTGGAACAGCACTCTGTGGAACAGGAAGTGGTGCAGGCGGCGCTCGACAAGCAAACCCAGTCGCGCGAGTCCAAAGCAAAGGAAAACCGTTACGTACGCGTGCATGCGGACAAGCTGGATGAACTGATCAATCTGGTCGGGGAGCTGGTCATCGCCGGCGCCGGCGCCAATCTTCTCGCCAAACGTGCAAACGATGGAGCCATGCAGGAAGCGACCTCAACCATGTCGCGGCTGGTCGAGGAAATCCGCGACGGCGCGCTGAAATTGCGCATGGTGCCCATCGGCGATACGTTCAGTCGTTTCCAGCGCGTGGTGCGAGATGTTTCCAAAGAGCTGGGTAAAGACATCGATCTTGTGATCTCGGGTGCGGACACGGAGCTTGACAAGACCGTGGTGGAAAAAATCGGCGATCCGCTGATGCATCTGGTGCGAAATGCGATGGATCACGGCATCGAATCTGCCGAAAAACGCCTGGCATCCGGCAAGTCATCAAAAGGCACGCTTAAACTCAATGCCTATCACGATTCTGGCAGCATTGTGATCGAAATCAGCGACGATGGCGGTGGTCTTAACCGCGACAGGATACTGAAAAAAGCGCTTGAGCGCGGCATTGTCAATCCCAACCAGAGCTTAAGCGATCAGGAGATATACAACCTGATCTTCGAGGCGGGGTTCTCCACTGCGGAAGCGGTGACCAATCTGTCCGGGCGCGGTGTCGGGATGGATGTGGTCAAGCGCAACATCGCTGCATTGCGCGGCACAGTGGATCTTGACAGCCATGAAGGAGAAGGCACCACAGTGCGCATCCGCTTGCCGCTCACCCTGGCCATAATCGACGGCTTTCTGGTCGGCGTCGGCAAGTCTTCCTATGTGGTGCCGCTCGATATGGTTCTGGAATGCGTGGAGCTGTCTGAGGCTGAGCGTCAGGGAATGAGGGAACGCAGCTATCTTAATCTGCGCGGCGAAGTGTTGCCGCTCGTGCCGATACGCATGCATTTCGAAGTCGAAGGCAGCGTGTCGCGTCGGGAAAATGTGGTGGTGGTGCAGTATGCGGGGCAAAAGGCGGGAATGGTGGTGGACGAATTGCTGGGTGAGTTCCAGACGGTGATCAAGCCGCTGGGCAAGCTCTTCAGTAATCTGCGCGGTATTTCCGGCTCCACCATCTTGGGGACGGGAGAAGTGGCACTGATCCTCGATGTGCCATCGCTCGTGCAGCAAGCAGTGAATGCGGAATCAAAAAAGGTGTCGGGAAAAGTTGTTTCAATTAACTGAAATTTAAAAGGAGTAAAACATGACTGTCGCTCAAAGAATGTATCTGTTGATTTTTTCTGCTGTGTTTGGTCTCGTGGGTCTGGCAGGGCTAGGCTATTACCAGATAGAGCGCGTATATACCGCGGCAAATTTTGCCAACGTGAACGTAGTACCGAGTCTCGTCGTGCTCGATGGCGCGCTCAAGCACTTCGAGGAGCTCAGGATATCGGTTAACAAGTCAGCCATATTCTATGCCGATGCTAACAAGATGTCGGAAATCGAATCTGCGGTGAAGGGGTTTCAGGCCAATCTCGGGGAAGATCTGCAGAAATATGAAAAAGAGATGATCGCCGATGACAAGGACAGACAGATGCTTGTGACTGAGAAGGGATTGATCGAGCAATATGATGAAAGTATTAAACCGACAATTGATTTGTTCAAGGGTGGACATGTTGAGCAAGGGCTTGCGCAGTTGAGCAAGGACATCGAAACGGCTATGAAAATTCAGGCGGCGTTAGATGACCATATCCAGTACAACGTAGAAATTGGCAAGAAGGGTGCTACTGAAGCAGCTGAGGCACAGTCCACTGCGACCAAGCTTTCCATTGGTATCGCGCTGATCGTGACTATTATCGTCGCAAGCATGGGCTGGATGATTTCCCGAAACCTGATGAAGCAGTTGGGCGGCGAACCTGACTATGCGGCGGACATTGCGCGCAAGCTTGCTGATGGCGATTTGTCCATGGAAGTTGCAGTCAAGGCAAATGACAACAGCAGTCTGCTGTTTGCGATGAAAGGCATGGTCGAAAAGCTTTCTCAGATCATCACCGAAGTGCGCGGCACGGCTGACAATCTTGCCTCTGCATCTGAAGAAGTGTCGGCCACGGCGCAGTCGATGAGCCAGGCGACAAGCGAGCAGGCAGCGAGCGTTGAAGAAACCTCCGCTTCGGTTGAACAGATGTCGGCATCGATCAACCAGAACACCGAGAACGCGAAGATCACCGATGGCATGGCGAGCAAGGCGGCGAAGGAAGCGACTGAAGGGGGTAGTGCCGTTGAACAGACGGTGTCTGCGATGAAACAGATCGCCAACAAGATCGGCATCATCGACGACATCGCCTACCAGACCAACCTCTTGGCCTTGAACGCGGCGATCGAGGCGGCCAGAGCCGGGGAGCACGGCAAGGGCTTTGCGGTGGTGGCAGCCGAAGTGAGAAAACTGGCAGAGCGCAGCCAGGTCGCAGCACAGGAAATCGGCGAAGTGGCTTCAAGTTCGGTGCAGTTGGCTGAGAAGGCTGGCAAGCTGCTCGGTGAAATGGTGCCGTCGATCAACAAGACCTCCGATCTGGTGCAGGAGATCACCGCGGCTTCCGAGGAACAGTCTTCGGGTGTGGGCCAGATCAACACCGCGATGAGCCAGCTGAGCCAGATCACCCAGCAGAATGCGTCGTCCAGCGAGGAGTTGGCAGCTACTGCGGAAGAGATGAGCAGCCAGGCTGAGCAGTTGCAGCAGGTGATGGGTTTCTTCAAGGTTGAATCAAATGGTAGCCATGCAGTGGCCAGAAAGACCGCCGCCCAATCAGCCGCCAAACCTGTCGTAGCACGCTCCTCAAGAATGGTAGCAGCTGCGCTTGCCGCAGCCTCCCCCAACGAAGCAGAGTTTGTCAGGTTTTAAGGAGGGCATCATGGGCGCATTAGTCAGAAAAGAAGTGCAGGTGGCCGTTGCCAGTCAGGAACAGGGGCAGTACCTGACCTTCCTGCTGGGCGGCGAGATGTTTGCCATCGGCATACTCGGCATCAAGGAGATCATCGAATACGGCAGTCTTACCACCGTGCCGATGATGCCGGAATTTATACGCGGCGTGATCAATTTGAGGGGCGCAGTGGTACCGGTGGTGGATTTGTCGGCGCGCTTCGGCAGGCAGTCGACCGAAGTCACGCGGCGCAGCTGCATCGTCATCATCGAGGCGGAAGCAGAGAGCGAAAAACATGATGTCGGCGTGGTAGTGGACTCGGTATCGGAAGTGCTTGAAATTCCCGACGCTGAGATTGAGCCTGCGCCCAGTTTTGGCGCCAAGATACGCAGTGACTTCATTCATGGCATGGGCAAAGTGGGCGGCAAATTCGTCATCATCCTGGATGCAGATAAAGTGCTGTCCGTCGATGAGATGGCGATGATTTCGGGCGTTTCTGATGTTGCTGCCTGATCATCATGGCCAATAATATAGTGGAAAAGACAAAAATGTTTAAAAGCAAATTACTGAATACCATGATACTGATGGCTTTGAGCTTACCGGGCTTTGCGATGGCTGAAGACGCAGTTACCGCCACACCCGCTGTCACTGCCAATATCGCTTTAGTATCGAATTATCTGTATCGTGGCATTTCGCAAACCGGTGGAAATCCGGCCCTTCAGGGTGGTTTTGATTTTGCGCATGCTTCAGGATTTTACGCAGGGGTATGGGGATCCAGCATCAGCTGGCTGAGCGATACCTATACGGCTTCTGCTATGGCCAACGCACCAGGAGGTGCAACTGCCGGTGCAAATAATTCCGGTGTGGAGCTGGATACCTATGTCGGTTTCAAAAACAGTTTTGCCACCGATTTCAGCTATGACGCAGGATTCCTTCGCTATAACTACCCCGGCACATATCCGGCAGGAGCGACCAAAGGTGATACGAATGAAGTTTACGGCCAGCTCGGATACAAGTGGGTCACTGCAAAATATTCCTACAGTCTGGGCAACACCTTCGGTGTGCCCGATGCCCGTGGCACCAGTTATGTTGACTTGAGCGCCAATTATCCTGTTGCAGGCAGCGGCATCACCCTGGGCGCGCACTACGGCAGGCAGGAATACAAGGGTAGCTCGGCAGCCTTTATTGCAGCAGGCGGACAGATTGCCTCTTATGCCGATTACAAGTTGAGCATATCCAAGGATTTTAGCGGTTATCTCATAGGGCTGGCTTACAGCAAGACCAATGCTGCCACTAATCCCGGTGCCTTTTATACCGTTCTGGATAACCAGTTGGGTAAAAGCACGGCTGTTTTGTCTGTTGCCCGCACGTTCTGATCCGGGTTTGTATCGCTCACTCATGGGGATTTGTGGATCTTGCGTCACCAGTTTTTAATGAACTGCTATGGGTGATTTCATTTTTGAAAATTATTGCTAGAACCAACAACGAAAATAATGATAGAAGCAATAAAAGGCAAGGTGTCCGATCTGGAACGGACCATCATCGTCAACGAGGAAATCAAGCGCATCGTCGCTACTTCTGCGGAAATGCGCCTGGCGGCGATCAATGCGATGCTGACAGCAAAGCGTTCAGGAGAAAAATCGCTCGGTTTTGCGGTGGTTTCAACGGAACTGAGAATTTTCAGCAGACAACTGGATGGTTACATGCAATCCCTTGCCGAACTCATTTCAGGACTGATCTACAGTGTCGCGAGAATGCTCAATCAATTGCGCATGCAGCGCATTGTGCAAACGGCCATGGATCAGAGCAAAAAGGCGGGTGTATATATTGAAAAACTTGCTTGCCTAAAAGTGGAACACATGCAGATTGCAAGGCAGGGCATCGTAAAGGAATGGGACGTGCTGACACTTCATATTTTACGCGCCGAGCGCCTGTGCGGAACGGGTGTGGCGTTGTCAAGAAGTGCAAAAATTGAAGCGGCGCATGGCGGTGACATGGCATCCACGCTGGGTCAGGTGGCCGTACAAATCGAGGGAACAGTCGGCAGCATGCGAACTATCTTGATGTCGTTGAAGGCAAGGGTCGAGCAATGAAAAAAGCAACCGTCATTTTCGAGCAGGGTAAACACAAGTGGGTGGTGATTTCGCGCGACCCGCAAAAACCCAATTATATGATCGACACCAATGAATACCTGGTGGTCAACGGTGCGGATGCGATGCTGCTGGATCCTGGCGGCAGCGAAATCTTTCCGGCGGTATTTTCCGCGATCAGCACAGAGTTCAACCCGCACAACATCAAGTGGCTGTTCGCCTCGCACCAGGATCCGGACATCATTTCATCGCTCAGCCTGTGGCTGGATTTCAACCCGAAGCTGAAATGCTATCTGAGTTGGCTGTGGGGCAGTTTTGTCCCGCATTTCGGCGGCAATGACATGACCTTTGTCAGCATTCCAGACCAAGGCATGGAGATCGCGTTGGGTTCCTTGAACTTGCAGGCAGTGCCTGCCCATTATCTGCATTCGTCCGGGAATTTCCAGTTATACGACAAGCCGGCAAAGATTCTTTTCTCAGGCGACGTCGGCGCGGCACTGCTGCCGCAAGATGAAGACGCGCTTTTCGTCAAGAATTTCGATCAACACATCCGGCATGCGGAAGGGTTTCACCGCCGCTGGATGGGCTCTAATGAGGCGAAGAACGACTGGTGCGAGCGCGTGAGCAAGTTGGATATCGACATGCTTTGTCCCCAGCACGGTGCGATCTATCAGGGACAGGACGTGAAACGCTTCATCGACTGGTTTTCGGCGTTGAAGGTCGGCTCAGGCATAGGATAAGACAAATGGAAGCTAGTGCACTTAAAGACGAAGAGTTTCAGCAATTCCGCTCATGGCTGCACCACACCGCAGGAATCAGTCTGTCGCCCGCAAAAAAACCGCTGGTGTCCGGGCGCTTGTCCAAACGCTTAAAGCACCACAACCTGCCAAGCTATGGCGAGTATTTTCGGCTGATCACCCAGTCATCGGAAAAGGCTGAATTGCAGATTGCACTCGACTTGCTGACCACCAACGAGACCTATTTTTTCCGGGAGCCCAAACATTTCGATTTTCTGCGAACTCAAGTGTTGCCCAAAGCAAAGCCCGGGCAGACATTTCGTCTCTGGAGCGCCGCCAGTTCTTCGGGCGAAGAGCCTTATACGCTGGCCATGACGCTGGCAGATAACCTGGGCAGTACGCCGTGGGAAATCATCGCATCCGACATCAGCACGCGTGTGCTGGAAAAAGCCCGCGCCGGCCATTACTCGCTGGACAGGACGGAGGGTATTCCGAAACATCTGTTGTCCAAGTATTGCCTGAAGGGTACAGGTTCTCAGGAAGGCACATTTCTGGTTGAGCGGGCGCTGCGCAGCCGCGTGCAGTTCATGCAGATCAACCTGAACAATGCGCTGCCAAGGATAGGCGAATTCGACGTGATCTTTCTGCGCAATGTGATGATTTATTTCGACATGGATACCAAACGTGAAGTCGTTGCGCGCATGCTGCCGATGCTCAAACCGGGAGGCTATTTCTTCGTCAGCCATTCAGAAAGTCTGAACGGGATCACCGAAAGCCTAAAGCTGATCACGCCTTCCGTCTACCGCAAGCCGTAAGCTTCGATGAAAAAGCCTGCTCACATCAATGAAGCTGTGCTGCAGCCGGGAGACTTTCATTTCGGCGATGCAAACACGCGCATCCGCACGCTGCTGGGTTCCTGCGTGTCGATCACGATGTGGCATCCGGCAAAGTTGATCGGCGGCATGTGCCATTACATGTTGCCAAGCCGTAACGTAAAGTGCATTGAGACGCTGGATGGGCGGTATGCGGATGAGGCGATCATCCTGCTCTTTCAGGAAGCGGTGCGCTACAACACCAACCCCAAGGATTACATCGTCAAGGTGTTCGGTGCCGGAAACATGTTTCCTGATCTGAGAAAGTGCATTCAAGACAAAAATCAAGCCGCTCACAACAGTGTTCCACGCAAGAATACGGAAATTATTCACACGCTGGCATCAAGCTATGGCTTTGTGATCGAAGCGCATGACCTGGGAGGAGATGGGCACAGAAATATTATCTTCGACATCTGGAGCGGTCATGTGTGGGTCAAGCAGGTAAAGGCCGGCAAAACATTTGAGACAGGAGTGCTTCTTGAAAAAAATTAGGGTGTTGCTGGTTGACGATTCAGCCGTGGTGCGCCAAGTACTGCAGGCGATATTGGATCAGGAGCCAGACATAGAGGTGATAGGCGCGGCGTCTGACCCGATATTCGCGCTGGAGAAACTCACCCGCGAATGGCCCGACGTGATTGTGCTGGATGTGGAAATGCCGCGCATGGATGGCATCACTTTTTTGAAAAAAATCATGGCGGAGCACCCGACACCAGTGGTGATCTGTTCTTCCCTGACCGAGAAGGGCGCGGAAACCACCATGCAGGCGCTGTCGGCTGGCGCGGTCGAAATTATCACCAAGCCGCAGATCGGCCTCAAGCGGTTTTTGCAGGAATCCTCGGGCGAGCTCGTGGCGGCAGTCAGGGCTGCGTCGAACGCAAATGTCAGGCGCTTTTCGCGACCGGTATCGGCACCGATGCCGGTCATGGGAAAGCTCAATGCAGATGCCATTCTTTCTGCGGCCAGCCATGCCATGGCGCAAACCACTGAACGCATTGTCGCCATAGGCACTTCCACCGGGGGCACACAGGCGCTCGAAGTGGTGCTGACAGCCCTGCCGCGCGTTTGTCCGGGCATCGTTATCGTGCAGCATATGCCGGAAAAATTCACGGCATTATTCGCCGAACGTTTGAACGGTTTGTGCCAGATCGAAGTCAGGGAAGCGAAGAACAACGACCGCGTGGTTCCCGGTCGCGCATTGATCGCGCCCGGCGGCAGGCATATGCTCTTGAAACGCAGCGGCGCGTACTATCATGTAGACGTGGTGGACGGTCCGCTGGTCAACCGCCACCGCCCATCGGTGGATGTGCTGTTCAGGTCGGTTGCGAAATTCGCGGGGAAGAACGCTACCGGCATCATCATGACAGGCATGGGCGACGACGGCGCGGCAGGTTTGCTTGAAATGCGCAACGTGGGAGCGCTGACGATAGGGCAGGATGAAGCAACCTGTGTGGTATATGGCATGCCAAGGGAGGCGGTCAAGCGGGAAGCGGTCATTAAGGTTATGCCGCTGGGTGCGATCGCCGGCGCTATTGTTGGCTGGAATCAGTAAGACGCGCATGCGGCGGGAGTGAAGATTTTCGGCATGATTGGGCGGATGGCGCAAGGAAGGATGATGATGAAGAAAAAAATATTGCGGGTCTTGATGGTTGAAGATAACCTGGATGACCTGGCGCTTATTTGCTATGAACTGGCTGATGGCGGATTTGCGGTTGTGCATGAGTGCGTTGAAACTGAAGCCTCTCTCGAAGCTGCGCTGGCTGACAAAACCTGGGATATCGTGATTTGTGATCACAATATGCCTGCGCTGGACTCGGCTTGTGCGCTGAAAATTGTGCAGACGGCTATGGAGGATTTACCTTTCATCATTGTTTCAGGATTGATCCCTGATGTGCTGGCGATCGAGTCCATGCGCAACGGGGCCAAGGACTTCATCAGGAAGGATAATCTGTCCAGGCTGGTTCCGGTCATCGAACGCGAGCTTAATGATGCCGCGGTGAGGAATGATCTCAGGCAGGCGCAGGAATATCTCCTTCGGGCAACGCATTTCGACAGTTTGACCGGGTTGCCGAATCGCGAGCATCTGTTTGAGCATCTTGCCTGGATGACATCCGATGGCAGAGGTGATTTTCCCTTCGCCGTGTTCATGGTCGATCTGAACCGCTTCAGGAAAATTACCCGCTCGCTTGGCTTGGAAACCGGAAACAAGGTGCTGGTCGCAGTGGCGGAATGTCTGCATGGCGTGTTTGGCAACATGAGCCTGCTGGCCAGGTGTGGCGCAGACAGATTCATCGCAGTTGTCGAAAGTCTGGATCAGGAGGAGCAGGCCAGGGATATTGCAGCCTCCATTCATGAAACGCTGAGCAAGGTCTTTATCGCAGACAGCAATGAACTGTTTGTCACCGCAAGCGTGGGGGTGAGCTTCTATCCGAAAGACGGGAATGGGGCTGAGGCGCTGCTGAAGAATGTCGAATCGGCACTCTATGCTGCAAAGGTGACAGGCGGGCGCAGTTTTCAGGCTTATCAGAGCGCGATGGAAACGCAGGAGCGAGTAGGGCTGGCGATGGAGAGTGCGCTTTACCGTGCTCTCGAAAATAAGGAATTCATGCTGCATTATCAGCCCCAGTTCGATCTGTCTGATGAGCGTCTGGTCGGGGCGGAGGCGCTGATCCGCTGGCGGCATCCTGAGTCGGGGGTCATTTTGCCCAGCGTTTTTATACCCTTGCTCGAGGAAACAGGCTTGATCGTGCCGGTAGGCGAATGGGTATTGCGCACTGCATGCGCGCAAAACAAAAAATGGCAGGAGGCAGGTTTGCCGCCTGTGCGGGTTGCGGTCAATCTGTCAGCCATACAGTTCCAGCAGGCGGACCTGGTTCAGGCCATCACCAAGGTCTTGCAGGAAAGCGGACTTGCGCCGGAATATCTGGAACTGGAAATCACCGAGAATATTGCGGTGCATAACGAAGAGGCGGTGATTGCCATCCTCGGTGAGTTGCGCAGGATAGGCATACATATCGCGATCGACGATTTTGGCACGGGGTATTCATCATTGAGCTATCTGAAACGCTTTCCGATAGACAAACTGAAGATAGATCGCTCATTTGTCAGGGATTGCAAAGATGGCAAACATGATGACGGCATCGTCAGGGCGATCATCGGGATGGGGCATAACCTGCATCTGAAGGTGATCGCCGAAGGGGTCGAAACATGGGAGCAGGCCGATTTTCTGCAGCGCAATGGCTGTGACGAAGTGCAGGGATATTTTTATGGCAAACCCATGACAGCGGATGATTTTGCGATGCTAATGAGGCGCGAGGCTTCCTGTCTGG
>VFSW01003656.1_pt1 | contig 23068 bp, 19 predicted proteins | sample 5358111 | NCBI WGS metagenome assembly VFSW01 (sample SAMN11554181, study PRJNA540505) | mine drainage metagenome | isolation source: sediment from site ElyBrook_90M | place: USA: Ely Copper Mine, Vershire, VT | collected 2017
CACTCCGGCATGGCGGGTTCAAGCATGGCGTCAGTGGAGTAGACCCCCATCCCCCCCGTGTTCGGCCCCGTATCGCCCTCGCCGATGCGCTTGTGGTCCTGAGCGGGCGCCAGCGGCGCTATGTGCTTGCCGTCCGTCAGGCACAGAAAGCTGACCTCGTCCCCTTCGAGGAACTCTTCGATGACCACCTGTTGCTCCGCCGAGCCCAGCAGCGTGCCTGTAAACAGGCTGCTGGCGGCTTCCAGTGCCGTGCGCCGCGACTGGCAGATGATCACGCCCTTGCCCGCCGCCAGGCCGTCCGCCTTGACTACGATCGGCGGATGGAAGATGTCGATGGCCTTTTCCAGCTCTTCAGGGCTGCTGCATACCGCGTAATTGGCCGTAGGTATGTTGTGCCGCTGCAAAAAGCGTTTGGCGAAACCCTTGCTCGTCTCCAGCATGGCCGCATCCCGCGTGGGGCCGAAAACCCGCATCCCCCGCTCGCGCAAAGCGTCGACAATCCCGAGCGAAAGAGGCAATTCCGGTCCGACTACGGTCAGGTCGGGCCTTTCGGCTTCGGCCACGGCAACCATGGACTCGAGTTCGTTTAAATCTGCCGGCATACAGCGCGCCAACTGTGCCATCCCGCCATTGCCCGGCGCGCAAACCAGTTCCGTAACTCGCTCACTGCGCTTGATGGCCCACGCCAGCGCATGTTCGCGTCCGCCTGAACCAAGGATCAAGACCTTCATCGCATCGCCTCGTACCGCCCCGAAGTTTTCTAGGGTGTGAATGGCTATGGTCGGCAATGTGGACCCGCAAAGTCAAACCTAATGTCTCATTTCCTTCACATTGCGGTCTCCTATACTGGCGAAGGAGAGAAGCAATCTGAAGAGCAATCTTCAGATGCCAAGCCGCCATGGTCGAAAGCCTCATCAAGCCGCATCACCAAGCCGTCGCTGAAAAGCAGCGCCGCAACCAGCAGCGGCAGCGCTACCGGCGCAATCAGTCCTTCGGACTCTTAATCGTTGCCGTTCTGATCGTTGCCTGGTGGCTCTTCCATACCAACCCGGCCTGGATATTTCCTCCCGGCTGGTGGCGCCCATGAGTGCCGCGCGGACGGCCCGCGCACAGAGATTTTCGCCGGACCCACGTGCTCCTTCTGACACGGTAAACGCTGACACGGTAAACGAGGGGGGACGTTGAAAGAACCTCTTGCCGTGATTCTGCTGGGGCCGACGGGAAGCGGCAAAACGACGCTTTCGCTGGCGCTGGGGGAACGCTTTGGCGGCGAAATCATCAGCTGCGACTCGGTCGCCGTCTACCGTGGTATGGATCTGGGCACCGCCAAGCCGTCTCCCGCAGAGCGGGCGCGCCTCCCCCACCACCTCATCGATGTCGCTCAACCCGACCAGCCCTTTACCGCCGGCGCGTATAGCCGGGCCGCGCGGCTGGCCCTTAACCAGATCGCCGCCCGCGGCCAACTCCCCATCGTTACCGGCGGCACCGGTCTTTACCTGCGCGCCCTCACCGAAGGCCTGTTCGCCGGCCCCCAGCGCCAAGATACGCTGCGCGAGCGCCTGCGGCGAAGCTCTGACAGACGCGGAAGCGCCTGGCTGCGCCGCATCCTCGCCCGCCTCGACCCGGCTTCCGCGGCGCGCATCCACGCCAATGACACGCCCAAGCTGATTCGCGCCATCGAAGTCTGCCTCGCCGGACGGCGACCCTTGTCGGACCTGCTCGCCTCCGAGTCCGAAGCGCGAGACCCTCTGACCGGCTTCCAACTTTTGCGCATCGGCCTGAACCCGCCCCGCGCCCGGCTCTACGACCGCCTCAACCGCCGCTGCGCCGAGATGTTCGCCGCGGGCCTGGTCGCCGAGACACAGGCCCTGCTGGCGCGCTACGGCCCAATCAAGGCCCTCGACTCGCTCGGTTATCGCCAGGCATCAACGGTGCTCGCCGGAACCTCCACTGAAGCCGAAGCCATCGCCGCCGCCCAGCAGGGCCACCGCAACTACGCCAAGCGCCAGCTCACGTGGTTCCGTCGCGAACCTGGCGTGCGCTGGATCGAGGCCTTCGGAGATGATCCGGAGACGATCCGAGCAGCGTCCGACATGGTTGCGGCGAATCGATAGCCAGTTTCACACATCCATACCCGTGTCCGGGTTCACAAACCCGGCGAGGTCCATCCATTAAACTTGACGAGGATTAAGGCGTTCGCCACACAACGGGCGCCCCGGAACGGAGCCATCTCTTGGCAGACACCCTTTACGACGTGGCAATTATCGGCAGCGGGCCCGCGGGATACACAGCCGCCATCCGCGGTGGACAATACGGACTCAAGGTCGCGTTGATTGAAAGTGCCGGCCAGTTGGGCGGCACCTGCCTGCACGTGGGCTGCATCCCCACCAAGGCGCTCCTGTTCAATGCCGAGATCTGGGACCACCTCAAGCACGCCGCCGAATACGGCATCTCCGGCATCGGCACCCCGCAGCTCGACTGGGCCGCCGTGCAGAAACGCAAGAACGCCATCGTCGCCAAGCATACCAAGGGCCTCGAATTCTTGATGAAGAAGAACAAGGTAACGACCATCGCCGGCTACGGCAAGCTCACCGGCCCGGCGCAGGACGGCATACACACCGTCGACGTCGCCGGCCCCAATGGCGAAACATCACAGATCAAAGCCAGGAACCTCATCCTGGCAACCGGCTCTGAGGCGCGCACGCTCTTCGGCCAGCAGCCCGACGACCGCATCCTGACCAATATTGAAATCCTCGCTCTCAACGAGCCGCCCAAATCGCTGATCGTGATCGGGGCGGGCGCGGTGGGCGTCGAGTTCGGCTCCATCTTCCGCAGCTTTGGCAGCGAGATCACCATCGTCGAATACCTGCCCCGCGCCGTGCCCGTCGAAGACGAAGACATCTCCAGGGAACTCACCCGCCTCTTCAAGAAGCGCGGCATCGACATGAATGCGGGCTGCAAGGTGGAAAAGGTAGAGAAGACCGAATCCGGCGTCAAGGTCACCTGGACCACCGCCAACGGGAAGACCGTGGAGAAGGAAGCCGAAAAGGTTCTCGTCGCTGTGGGCCGCGGTCCACGCACCGCCAACGTCAACATCGAATCCACCAGGATCGAACTGGAACGCGGCTTCGTAAAGGTGAACGAGGCCCAGCAAACCGCCGAACCTGGCATCTCCGCCATCGGCGACATCGTCGCCGGTCTGCCCCAACTCGCCCACGTCGGCGCCATGAGCGGCATCGTGGCCGTTGCCTCTATCGCCGGGCGACCCTTCCGTCCGGTTCGACGCGACCGCATCCCCGGCGCCACCTACTCCGATCCTCAGATCGGCTCGGCGGGGCTGACGGAGGCACAGGCGCGCGAAAAGGGCTACGAAGTGAAAGTGGGCAAGTTTCCCTTCGCGGGCAACTCCAAGGCCAGCATCGTCGACAGCCATGATGGCTTCGTGAAAATCGTTGCCGACGCCAAGTACGGCGAGATCCTGGGCGTCCACATCATAGGGCCGCAGGCTACCGAACTCATCGCTGAGGCCATCGCCGTGATGGAACTAGAAGGCACCGTAGACGAGTTGATGTTCACCATCCACGCTCACCCGACGCTGGCCGAGTCCATGCTCGATGCCTACGCCGCCGTTGAGGGCATGGCCATCAACGCCTGAGGTCGGCAAGCCCCCTTGGCCCACCGCCCGGTCGCGGCTTCGGCCGTGCGATTAACGCTTTATTGCCAAAGTCGCAGCATCACTACGCCTCCCTTGGGCGGCGTAGCGGTGAACGAATCGCTCAGATCGCCGAGGTCTTTATGCGCCCAAAGATCGCGCGCATGCACCGGCCCCGTAAAGCCCAGTTCCTTGAATGAAACCGTCACCGGCTGCGGCACATCGTCGGTGACATAGTTGAAGATGGCCAGCACCTTGGCGCCGCCCGACAGCGGCCGTACCCAGGTCTGCGGCGGACCCAGCCGATAGCCCTGCACGCCCATCGCGTCCTGATCCACGGCGATCACTTCCTTGTTCATCAGGATGCTCCTGGTGGTGTCGTCCATCTTGCTCAGGTCGTTGCCGGCCAGCAGCGGCGCGGCCAGCACAGCCCACAGGCTCATCTGCGTCCGGTACTCGTCGGGGGACATTCCGCCATTGCCGATCTCCAGCATGTCCGGATCATTCCAGCGACCTGGCCCCGCGTACTTCGCCAACCCGTCCTGCGAGAAGCCGATCAATGCCATGCTGCGGAAGCTGTCGCTGATGTCGTCGGTGGTGCGCCACAGGTTGCCGCCCACCTCCGCGCCCCACTTCCACACATCGTCCATGCCGTACTGGCAGAGACTGTAGACAATGGGGCGGCCGGTTTGCGCCAATGCCTGGTGCATTCTGGCGTAGGCCTCTTTCATCATCGTCGCGCCCTTGACCCGATCGTAATCAGGCTTTTCCATGCCCATCACGTCGCGCAGGCCGCAAAGGTCGTACTTCAGAAAGTCCACTCCCCACGCGGCATAGGTGTTTGCGTCCTGCTCCTCGTGCTGATAGCTTCCCTCATAGCCCGCGCACGTCTTCGGCCCCGGCGAGGAGTAGATGCCAAACTTCAACCCTTTGGAATGGATGTAATCGCCCAGCGCCTTCATATCGGGAAACTTGCCATTGGAGTGAATATTGCCGTTCGCGTCCCGCTTGCCTTCCCAGGTGTCGTCGACGTTGACATAGACGTAGCCTGCGTCGCGCATGCCGGTCGCGACCAGCGCGTCCGCCGTGGCGCGCACATCGGCGTCGGTCACCTTCTCCGCGAAGTGATTCCAGCTATTCCAGCCCATGGGCGGAGTAGCGGCAATGGGTGCATTCTGGGCATGACTAATGGACACCCCGATGGCAATCAGGAAGAGGCTGGAGGGGAGCAAGGCGGTGCGATTCTGGATCATGGACGTTCCTTTGTGGTTCTCATTCATTATGAGCGGGCGCGCCGGGACGCGGAAGAAACGGTTCCAGGAAACGGATGACCTTTGAGGCACACTACTTCTCTGCATAAAGGCGGAGAGACATGAAGCTGCGTAGCGTGAGCAAAGGCATGAACGGGCCCGACGTGAAGGCCGTTCAGGAAGGCCTGAACAAGTATTACGGCAAGAAGGTGCTCGATCCCGATGGAGCCTTCGGAGACAATACTGACCGTGTCGTGCGGCAGTTCCAGCAGGAAAACAACCTGGCCGTCGACGGCGTATCCGGTCCGGTGACGCGGTCGGTTCTCTTCCCGCTTGTGGGCGCGACCGTAAACTTCTGGGCCAGGCGGCGCTCAGCTTCTTTTTCTCTCGGAGTGCCGCAGCTCACCATGCCCTCACTTCCTTTTCTTCCCTCGCGGATGCCGCCTCCCGGACAGCCTCTGCCGCATCTCGAGCTCACCCGGCCCAGCCTCCTGGGAACGCCGGCAGCGACATCCACGCTGGATCTGAATTTCCCCCTGGGCGCAACCATGACCTACCCCCAGAACGAATTGATCCGGCCCGCGGGGCTTCCGGACGCCGTGCCCGTGCCAAGAGTGGCGACGCCGCCTGGTGGCAGGATCGTTGTGGACTGGCAGCAGCTCGCCCAGACACAGCGACAGTTCACCGGCCTCTTCAGAAATCCTCAGGACTCCTTTGCGATTGGCTGGCAGAGCGTCTTCAAGCGAAAGCAGGTCGATCCCAACGCGCACCATCTGGAAATCGCCACCGGCTGCCTGTTGCAGTCGCCAATCGGCTTTCAAGACGCACAGAGAAACGACTTTACGATCGCATGTTTCGCGCAGGCTACGTGGGTGGAATCGCTGGGCCACGCAGGCATCTTTCAGTGGGCGCCGTACGTGCAGGCGCAGGGCCAGGCAAATGCAACCGGGCCCCTGAACGCCATGGGAACTCTGGGCGGCTTCCCCCTCAACTTCAACTTCGACATGGGCTCCATCGGCTTCGACGACGTGACCCTGCAAGCGGGCGTAGGCGTTACGGGAGGTCTGATGTTTACGCCCCAGGGGCTCAGAAGCACGTGGGGACCCACCGTCGGTCTGGGAATGACCGGAAAGATTTGGTTTCTCGGCAACTGAGGCTGCTGATCGCTCCATGGCGGCGCCTAAAATCTGCTTGCCAGACAGCCGGCCGCTCGGAAGCGATGGAAGCGAGTTTCTTCTCCATAGGAGACCCACGAACGGTTGCGTAGCCGCTTCGGACACTCTCGCGCGGTTAAACCTTCGCCTGCTGCGTCCAGAGCCGATGGATTTTCCCGGATTGCGCGTCGCAGCACACCCGCCTTGCATCAATCAGTGTAGCGAGGCGTATACTCGCATTCGTACGGGTCGCATCCTGAGTCTGCGGAGCGGCACTGGAGATCACATGAGCCTGACCAACTTCCCTGGAGCGGGATCCTCTCCCGCTGGCGCTCCCATCACCAAAGTCACCATGCCCGCTCTGGCCGAGATGAAACGGCAGGGCAAGCCCATCTCCGCACTTACCGCGTATGACTACGCCACATCGCGGCTGGTGGATGAAGCCGGCATCGACCTGATCCTGGTAGGCGACTCGCTGGCCATGGTAGTGCTCGGCCACGACAACACCCTCTCCGTCACCGTGGATGAAATGCTGCACCACACGCGCGCCGTGCGCCGGGCTGTGCGCCGCGCCCTCGTGGTCGCCGATATGCCCTTTGGCAGCTACCACGGATCCGTCGCCGAGGGGGTCCGCCACGCGGTCCGCGTCGTCAAGGAAGCGGGAGCCGAGGCCGTGAAGATCGAGGGTCCCCGCATCGACCTCGTGCACGCCCTCACCGATGCCGAAATTCCCGTCATTGGGCACCTGGGGCTCACCCCGCAAAGCGTAAACCGCATGGGCGGTTATCGCGTGCAGGCACGCACCCCCGACTCCGTGCTGCGCCTGAAAGACGATGCGCATGCGCTGGCCGAGTCCGGCGCCGGTGTGCTGGTCTTGGAAGGCGTGCCGCGCGAAGTGGCCACGGCCATCACCGCGGAGTTGCCCATCCCCACCATCGGCATTGGCGCCGGTCCGGACTGCGACGGACAAATCCTGGTCTTTCATGACCTGGTCAACATGACCTTTGCCCCGCCCGCCAAATTTGTCCGCCGCTACGCCGATGCCTCCGCGTTGATCCGCTCCGCAGTCGAACACTATCGCGAAGACGTCGAGCATCACGTATTTCCCTCGGATGAGGAGAGCTATCACCTGTCCGCTGCGGTTCGCACCACGCTCGAAGACAGGAAGCTGCGCCAGGCATAATGATCGTCCTTCGCACCGTTCTCGAATTGAGGCAGTGGTCGCGGGCTAACCATCTTGCAGGCAAGACCGTCGGACTCGTACCCACAATGGGCGCCCTGCACGCCGGTCATGCTTCGCTGATCCGCGCGGCCCGGAAAGCATGCGGCGCGGTCGCGGTGAGCATCTTCGTCAATCCCACGCAGTTTGGGCCTGACGAAGACTTCGCGCGCTATCCCCGCACCTTTGACGCAGACTGCACCCTGGCCGAGGCCGAGGGAGCCGACATCATCTTCGCGCCCCCGGTGCAAGAACTGTACCCCCAGGGGGCGGCAACCTTTGTCGAAGTTGAAGGCCTCAGCGGCCGTCTCGATGGAGCCTCACGGCCGGGACACTTTCGCGGCGTAGCAACCGTGGTCAGCAAGCTGCTGATTGCCTGCGAGTCCGACCTGGCCTTTTTCGGGCAGAAAGACGCGGCCCAGGTGGCGGTACTGCGGCGCACGCTGACGGATCTGCGGCTGCCCGGCGAGATTGTCGTCTGCCCCATCGTGCGCGAGGCCGACGGACTGGCGCTGAGTTCCCGCAACATCTACTTGAGCGCCGTCGAGCGCAGCCAGTCCCTGGTTCTCAACCGTGCTGTGCGTCGCGTCGAATATCTGGTGGACGCGGGCGAACGCCGTTCCAGCGCCCTGATCGAAGCGGCGCAGAATGTCTTCGCGACTGAACCCGGCGTGCGCGTGGATTACACTGCGTTGGTGGACTGGGGAACGCTTTTGCCGGTTGCGACGGCCGACCCCGGCACGTTGTTCGCCGTCGCGGCCTACGTCGGCGCGACACGCCTCATCGACAACGCCATCATCGCGTAAGCGTGCGCTGCGCCACCGGTACCGCGGCGCTCCGGGCGTTACCATTCCCACGTGAGCACATTTTCCATCCTCACCAACCAACCGCCGCTCTCCCACGAAAGCTTTGCCGCGCACCGGGAGCTGGAGGCGCAGCTCAAAGCCACGTTCAAAGGCGAAGTCCGCTTTGATATGGGATCACGCGCGCTTTACGCCGCGGACGCCTCGAACTACCGCCAGCTACCCGTCGGGGTGGTCGTGCCGCGTGACGCCGCGGACGTTGAAACGGCTCTCGCCGCCTGCCGGGCGGCAGGGGCAGCCGTACTGCCGCGCGGCGCTGGGACCAGCCTCGCCGGCCAATGCGCCAACGTGGCCGTAGTATTCGATTTTTCGAAGTATATGAACCGCCTGGGCGCGATCGATCCCGCCGCCAAGCTGGCGACGGTCGAACCAGGAATCGTGCGCGACCGGCTGCGCGAAGCCGCTGAACACCACCACCTCACCTACGCGCCCGATCCAGCCACCCACTCGCGCTGCACCCTCGGCGGCATGATCGGCAACAACAGTTGCGGGGTGCATGGCCTGCTGGGCGGCAAGGTCGCCGACAACGTCGAGACGCTCGACCTCGTACTCTACGACGGCACGCGCATGACCGTCGGGCGCACCAGCACCGCAGACCTCAATGCGGCAATTCGCTCCGGCGGCCGCGTTGGGCAGATTTACTCGGGGCTTGCGAGTCTGCGTGACCGCTATGCGGAATTAATCCGCGCCAAGTTTCCGCGCATTCCCCGGCGCGTCTCGGGCTACAACCTCGATGAACTGCTGCCGGAGAACGGCTTCCACCTGGCCCGCGCCCTGGTAGGCACCGAAGGCACTTGCGCCACCATCGTCTCGGCCACGCTCAATCTCACGTCAAGCCCGCCGTTCCGCGTACTGACGGCGCTGGCCTTTCCCAATGCGTTCCTGGCGGCCGATGCTGTTCCCCTTGTGCTCGAACATGGCCCCATCGGCCTCGAAGGCTTCGACGCCATGCTCCTCGACTTCATGCGCCGCAAAAACCTCGCCGTGAATGACGTGGCGCTGCTGCCGCCGGGCGGCGGCTATCTGCTGGTCGAGATGGGCGCGTGGACCGCCCAGGAGGCGCAAGCCAAAGCTGACCGGCTGGCACAAACTGCGGCGGGCTGGCCCATGGCTGCAACCGCGCGCATTTACAACGCAGCCGACGCGGCGCGGGTCTGGTTCGTCCGTGAGTCGGCACTGGGAGCCACGGTATTCGTTCCCGGCGAGCCCGAAGGCTGGGAAGGCTGGGAGGATGCCGGCATCCCTCCTGCGCAGCTCGGCGCCTACCTGCGTAGGCTCGTCGCGCTGATGGGCGAGTACGGCTATCGAAGCCCTCTCTACGGGCACTATGGACAGGGCTGCGTTCACCTGCGCATCAACTTCGATTTCCATTCGGAAAAAGGTCTGCGGGACTTCCGTGAATTCATCGACCGCGCCGCCGACCTGGTGCTGAGTTTTGGCGGCTCGCTCAGCGGAGAACATGGCGACGGACAAGCGCGCGCTGCGCTGCTGCCTAAAATGTTCGGGCCGGAACTCATGGGCGCCTTCCGCGAATTCAAGGCGCTATGGGACCCGGATAACCGCATGAATCCCGGCAAAGTCGTGGACGCCGTCCGCGTTTACGACCCGCTGGAGAACTTGAAGCACTCGGTCGAACCGCCATCGCACGCCCATACGCACACAGAATTCGAGACTCACTTCGTTTTCTCGAAAGATGGCGGGTCACTGGAACACGCCACGGAACGATGCGTCGGCGTGGGCGCCTGCCGCAAGACGACCGGCGGCGTCATGTGCCCGAGCTACCGCGCCACGGGCGACGAACAGCACTCCACGCGCGGCCGTGCCCGCCTGCTGTGGGAGATGCTGGCCGGCGATCTGCGCAGCCAGGGTTTCCAGAGCAAAGCGGTCCACGAAGCGCTCGATCTGTGCCTGAGTTGCAAAGCATGCAAGACGGAGTGCCCGGTCCAGGTGGACATGGCCGCCTACAAGGCCGAGTTCCTGGCCCAGCGCTACAAGGGCAAACTGCACCCGCTGCACCACTACATCTTCGGGTTCGCGGACAAACTCGCGCGCTGGGGATCGCTGACGCCAGCACTCACCAACGCCCTGTTGACGGGGCCCGTCACGAGTCCCCTCATCAAGCACATCGTGGGGGTGGCGCAGCAGCGCGAACTGCCGAGCCTGGCTGCCCAGAGTTACATAAAGGGTCGCGCCAAAGTGACCGCCGCAAGTGGACATGAGGCGGTCTCGGTCACCGAAGCCGTCTCAGCGCGCGCAGCGCGAGTGGCCGCCCCGCAGGTGGTGGTTTTATGGCCTGATACGTGGAATAACTACTACCATCCGCAGACCCTGAAGGCGGCTGAGACGGTGCTGACCGAGGCGGGCTTTCAGGTGGTCACGCCCAGGGGACACATTTGCTGCGGCCGTCCCCTCTACGACTTCGGGCACCTGGACGCGGCACGCGCCTATCTCGGAGATGTGCTTAAGCGCATGGCGGGCCATATCGAAGCCGGCCGGCCGTTTATCTTTCTGGAGCCAAGCTGTGCCAGCGTATTCAAGGACGAACTGCCTGAGTTGTTCCCCGGCGATGAACGCGCCCAGCGGATGCGTGAACAGGTGTGGCTGCTGGCCGACTGGCTGGCGGCCAGGGCGCCTGACTTCGCGTCAGCGCGTTTGGACGGCGTGCATGTGCTGATTCACGGGCATTGCCATCACAAGGCGGTATTCGGCGGCCCGGGCAGCGAGATCGCCCTGTTGCGCAAGGCGGGCGCCGTAGTCGAAACGATCGAGGCAGGATGCTGCGGCATGGCGGGACCCTTCGGATTCGAGGCCGACAAGTTCGAAGTGTCGAAGACCATCGCCGGCCAGGGATTGCTCCCTGCCGTCGAGGCCGCCGGACCGATGACCATTGTGGTCGCCGACGGCTTCAGTTGCCGCGAACAGATCGCGCAGCTCGGTCACAAGCAGGCGCTGCACTTTGCAGAAGTGCTGGCGCATAACTGCGGCTGCCGAAAATAGGCACGGATCGGGCGACCCCCATTCCCGTCGACCTTGATGTCGTGCAACGCGGGGCCAACCTCTGCGCTACCATAAAGACAAGATTGGGGTTCGCATGTTCGTCGTGGTGTGGCAGTTTGAGATTGCCGAGGAGAAGGTTGCCGCGTTTGAAGCTGCCTATGGGCCGGAAGGCGTCTGGGCGCAACTGTTCCGCTCCTCCGCCGACTACCATGTGACTGAACTTCTGCGTGACGCCTATGTCCCGGGCAGCTATCTGACCATCGACCGCTGGGCCAGCGAACAGGCATTTCGCGCCTTCCGCAGGGGACACGATTCTGAGTACGAGGCAGTTGACCGCGCCTGCGATGACCTCACCAGTCGCGAGACGCGCATCGGCGCGTATACCGCCTGACCCGGCTGTAAGCGCGCCAGTTTTCTGGAATTCAGCTAGCAAAGATGAGCTTTGGAGATGGACGTCCGATCCCAGATTGTGACCGCCGCCACTGACCTTCGAGAATTATCGCTTTTTCTTCGCTTTTCTTCTGTCCTTTGTGTGTTTCATCCTGCTACAATCCCTTCGGAAATGCACTTCAGGCCCGCATATTTGCTGACCCTTCATCGGGGAGACGCCTCGGAGTTGCTTCAAGAAGGAGACTCTCCCACATGGCCATCGCCGACGACCGCGCCAAAGCTGTAGAACTAGCCCTTTCACAGATCGAAAAGCAATTCGGGAAGGGGTCGATTGTGCGGCTCGGATCGCGCGAGGCGTTGCTGCCCATCGCGGTCATCTCCACCGGATCGATCAGCTTCGACGCCGCCCTGGGCGTCGGCGGCATCCCCCGCGGCCGCGTGACCGAGATCTACGGCCCTGAGTCCTCGGGCAAAACCACCATCACCCTCCAGATCATCGCCGAGGCGCAGCGCGCTGGCGGCCTGGCCGCTTTTGTCGACGCCGAACACGCGCTCGATCCCAGCTATGCCAAGAAATTGGGCGTCGATGTCGATAACCTGCTGGTTTCACAGCCGGATAGCGGCGAGCAGGCGCTCGAAATCACCGAGGCCCTGGTTCGTTCCGGCGCGATTGACGTGCTCGTTGTCGACTCTGTGGCGGCCCTGGTTCCGAAAGCTGAACTCGACGGCGAAATGGGCGACTCCCACGTCGGTCTGCAGGCCCGCCTGATGTCTCAGGCTCTGCGCAAGCTCACCGGCACCGTTTCGAAATCGCGCACCGCCCTCATATTCATCAACCAGATCCGCGAAAAGATCGGCGTCATGTTCGGCAACCCTGAAACCACCACGGGCGGTCGGGCCCTCAAGTTCTACTCCTCCGTGCGCATCGACATCCGCCGCATCGCCGCCATCAAGGAAGGCGACGCCGTCACCGGCAATCGCACCAAGGTCAAAATCGTGAAAAACAAGGTGGCCGCGCCCTTCCGCGAGGCCGAGTTCGACATTCTCTACGGCGAAGGCATCAGCCGCGAGGGCGATGTGCTCGATCTGGCCGTCGCCAATAACGTCGCGGAGAAGTCCGGCGCGTGGTACAGCTACTCGGGCGAGCGCATCGGCCAGGGCCGTGAAAATACGCGCAGCTTCCTGAAAGAAAACAAGGACATGTTTGCCAAGATGGACGCCGAATTGCGCAAGAAGCTCAATATCGGGGTGTCCAAGGCCGAGGTGCCCGAAGTTCCCGCAGCGGGACCGGCGGAAGCCAAGGAAGCGGTCCGCGGCCGACGCGGCTAACACTTCCTGCGCCTGCCCGGAACGCCAGTCGCCCGGGCTGCGTACTCCTTGGCTGTGAGTCCGGTCAGCGTTTCGGAGGGCGGACGCATGGCGGCACTCAGACGCACATGCCCGGACATGCGGCGGCCCATCGGAGTCGTTAGGTGCGCTCTCGGCCGGCGAAGCTGAAGACCGGAGTCGCACCGCATCGCATCCTGCTCTAGACTTGGTAGACCGATGAAGATCGCCCGATCAGCCCTGCGGTTCCTCCCACGGTCGATCTTCCTTGGCCTTTTGCTTCTTTTCGCCAGCGACCTCCTGCTGGCGGAAACCTCGAAAGCGGCACCTCCGCAAGACCAGCTTTCCCCTGCCATAGGTGCTGTGCCCTCCGGAATGCACGGCGTCGTGCAGCTCGATGGGCCATGGCGGTTCCAGATGGGCGACGATCCGCGCTGGGCCGATCCCAAGTTCGACGACTCCGCGTGGCCCACCTTGAGTTTGGGTAAATCGCTGATTGATCAAGGGTTTGAGCCATACGCCGGCTATGCATGGTACCGGCTGCGCCTCAATCCGCAGCAGCTTCAGTTTGGCTCCCAGGGAGCAAACTCCCAGCTCGACCTGCTGGTCACAAGCCACTCTGTCGGCCAGCTCGCCGTCTACGTGAACGGCGTGCAAATGGGGCACACGGGAGGTATGACCGACAAGCCTGCGATGTATATCTCACCGCCCATCGCTGTGAGTCTGCCGGAAGCGATGGCGGGCGACACCATCGTCATTGCCATCCGCAGTTGGGCGGCGCCGGGGGTTCCCATCCATCATGGCCTGCTCGAAATAGTGGAGGCGGGAGCGCACGATGACGTCGGCGACCGGCTGGCGCTGGCCATCGCCCGGCGCTGGGACCAGAACGTCGTCGCGGGCCTGATTGTCACCCTCCAGTTCCTGGGCGTCGCGGGTCTCGCGCTGATTCTCTACCTGAGCCAGAAGCACCACTCCGAATACCTCTGGCTCGCGGTCCTGTGCCTCTCGGTGGCGATACCGAGTTCGTTTGCCCTGGCCTATCAGCTCACCCTGCTTCCTTCGTCTGTCTTCGACGTGCTCAATCTATGGACAGGGTGGCTGTTTATGGCGGCGACGCTGGAGTTCGTCATCCGTTTCACGGCGACACCCAATCAGACGCCCATCCGCTATATCCAGGTTGCGGTGCTCTTCCTGCCGGCGCTTTCGCTGCTCCATTTCCAGCAGGTGTACGACCTCTTATCGGCAACTTCCGGCATCGCTTTCTGCGCGCTGGTCTGCGTTCTGCTGTTTCGAGCCTGGCGGCGGGGATTGCGCGAGGCCGGCGTGATGCTGGTGCCGTTCTTCATTGCCGCTCTCGCCAACTTCATTGACACGCTGCTGAGTTTCGCCGCCAGCCACCACTGGATCTCGGAGGGCATGGCCTATCACCGCTTCCATGTCGGGCCCATCGAGTACAGCACCAGCGATCTCGCTTTCACCATCTTCCTGGGCAGCCTGATCGCCGTCATCCTCTACCGCTTCGTCCGCATCAGCCAGGAGGAGCAGCGATCCTCGGCTGAGATCGCCGCCGCCCGCAGCGTCCAGGCCATGCTGATTCCCACCGAGCTGCCTTCGAACAGCTACTTCATGCTGGAGAGCGCCTACGTTCCGGCCAACGGGGTGGGTGGCGATTTCTTCCAGGTGCTGCCGGTCGACGACGGCTCCCTCCTCCTGGTTGTCGGGGATGTGAGCGGCAAGGGACTTCAGGCCGCGATGAACGCCAGCACCCTGGTCGGCGCCTTCCGCAACGAGCTGTCCCATGAGCCGGCAACCATCCTCAATCACCTGAACAACGTGCTGCTGGGCGCGACGACCGGCGCAGGCCGCAACGAGGATTCGGTAGTCTCCTTTGCCACCTGCCTGTGTGCGCGCATCTTTCGCGACGGCACCATGACCATCGCCAACGCAGGCCATCTCAGCCCCTATCGCGACGGCCGCGAGATGGAAATCTCCCCCGGCCTGCCCCTCGGGGTCATCGCCGGCATCCCTTACGACCAACAGACTTTTCAGCTCGAACAAGGTGTCCGCCTCATCTTTCTCTCCGACGGCGTGGTCGAAGCCACCAACGCGCGCGGCGAGCTCTTCGGCTTCGAACGCACCCAGCAGGTCAGCAACGAGCCGGCCCGCTACATCGCCCAGACCGCCAGACGCTTCGGCCAGAACGACGACATCACCGTGATCTCGGTCTACATCGCCTCGCGGGACGCAGCCCCCGCTCCCCGCGAACTCGCCGGCGTTAAGTAGTTTTCAACGTCCACCAAAAAGATCAGTTGAGTTATTCAGGTCGAGTAGAGTAATGTATATAAGTTAGGTAAGGAGGATTTAGCCTATGGTGCCCACCGACGTAACGAAAAATCATGTGATCACTCGATATGTTGCGCCAGCTCGAATTCGGGGAGAGAAGACTATCGAGGTAAGAGTGGGAAATGTCCTGAAGGAGCTAGGTTGGACGAATCGAACCCCCTCGGTGTTTTCAACGCTCAGTTCTCAATCCTTTCAAAAAGAGGCCGGGCTGGAGTTGATTGAAAAGCGGGGCGGACCGCCTTCCGGCGGTCCCAGCACCACCGTGCAATTTGTATATCGGATTCTAGACAATCGTGTGCCTGACGTTAGCGGCACAAAGACGGGCACGATCCGTCCCCGGTTCGAATCCCTGTTCGGAATTTGCGCCGATGTTTTCCGCAAGTTTGGAGGAGGCGAGGCGTACTTGAAGGCGGAGCGGGACTGGGCTCCTGATCCTTGGGAGAAACTTGCTACTCAAGATGAGGCACAACCAGGGAAGGGAGAAACCAGGTGAGCCTGATCTACTGGGACTCGATGGCTTTTATCTACTTGCTCGAAGGGAATCCTCACTTCCTTCCCAAGATTCAACTCATGAAATCCCAAATGGACCGCCGGGGAGACACACTCGTCACCAGCGTGTTCACCCTGGGAGAAGTCCTCACCGGCCCGCGTAGGGCAGGAGCTACCGCCACTGTGGAGGCCATCAAGGCCTATTTCTCCAGCGGGTCAATGACTCTGCTGCCATTCGAATTTGAGACTGCCGACCAATACAGCATTCTTCGCTCCACCCTTAAGGTCAGCCAGGCGGACGCTCTGCATCTGTCCTGCGCAGCAGTGGCAGGAGTAGACGCTTTCGTTACCAATAACAAGGCATTGTGGAATCTCGTCGTGCCCGGAATTCGATTCATCATGGACATGGATGGAAATGTCCATTGACTCGACATGCCGCGCGGTCGGAGTCCTTTTCAAGGGATGGCCGCTGCTAGAATCCCCTTGGAGCCGTTCGCATGCAAGTGAAAGCCCTTTATCCCGGGACGTTTGACCCGCCCACCAACGGACACATCGACCTGGTGCAGCGCGGGGCAAAGATCTTCGGGCATGTCACGGTGGCGGTCCTCAACAATCCTGGCAAGAATCCGCTGTTCACGGTCGCCGAACGAGTGGAAATGCTGGCCGAGGCCACACGCTCTTTGGGCAATGTCTCCGTGGCCACCTTCGATGGGCTCATGGTGGAGTTTGCGCGGCGCGAGGGCGCGACCGCGGTGCTGCGCGGCATCCGCGCCATCTCCGACTACGAATACGAGTTCCAGATGGCGCTGATGAACCGCCGCCTGGCTCCCGAAATCGAGACAGTTTTTCTTCAGCCGGCCGGACGCTACTCATTTGTCAGCTCGCGCATGTTAAAGGAAGTATTCAGCTTCGGCGGAGATGTCACCGGGCTGGTGCCGCCCAACGTACTCAAGCGGCTGCGCGGCCGCATGAACAAGCCCTGAACACTCTATCCGCAGCGGCCGGGTCAGTACCGGGTGAGCAGATCTCGATACGGGGCATTCACCGCATGGCATTGGCCTTCCGCGTGGCCATACTCGTTTTCTGTCACATCCATGACGAAGCCGGCGATCGGTCCCACCGTCTCATCCGTTCCGGCACTGTTGCCGGGGCCGTATTGGTGCTCCTGGTCGTCCGCGTCCCAGCGCCATCCCAGTTCGGTGCAGGCCCGCTGGCGGTGCTGCGCGAGAGTGACAAGCGCGCTCATCTTGTGCTGCTCCACGTGGCATCGCAGCGCAAACTCGGTTCCCCCGGTGAGCAGGAGCGCGGCCAGGGACACGGATAGGACTTCGGCAGACTTTGAGGCTAAATTCAGCCAGCGCAAGGCAGCTTCCACCACTAAAAATGAGATCGAGTGGCAACAGTATACCGCCAATCCAGATTCAGGCCAGATCAAAATTTGCCCTAAATTGGACTCGCCAGAGCGAAATCACGAAACTCTCGTGCGACCAAAAAGGGCCGTCCGCCGCGGTCGGCGAACAGCCCTTTCATCGTCTCTCCCGGGAATTATGCGCCCGTCGTCAGCACCACGCGGAAACGCGCCTTGCCGCTCATCATTCGGTCGAAGGCCTCGGCTGCCTTTTCAAGGGGATAGATTTCGGTCATAGGCTTGATGCCGGCCAGGGCGCTGAAGTTGAGCGTGTCTTCGGAATCCATGCCGGTGCCGGAAGGCCAGCCCACGATGGAACGATGGCCCAAGATGAGCGGAATTGCGTTCACGTCCCATTCATTCTCGGGTACGCCGTTGATAATCAGCTTCCCGTTGGGGCCAAGTCCGTTCACCGCCCACTTCAGAGCATCGGCGCTGGTGAGGGTCGACAGGATCACGGTCGCGCCGCCCAGTTTCTGTAGCTCGGCCGCCGGATCCTGTTTCGTACTGTCGATATAGACATGCGCACCAAGCTGTTTCGCCAGCGGCCCCTTGTCTTCTCCGCGAGCGATAGCCACGGTGCGATAGCCGCTTTTGGCCGCGTACTGCACCGCCAGGTGGCCGAGGCCGCCTATCCCGAGAATCGCGACCGTATCTCCAGGCCGCGCTCCGCTGTTGCGCAGACTGTTGAAGGTCGTAATGCCCGCGCACAGCAGCGGCGCGGCTTCCACGTCAGAGAGTTCGTCGGGAACCAACGCAACCGCGTTGGCAGGGGCCACAACATAATCGGCATAGCCGCCGTCGAAGCTGACTCCGGAGATCTGCCCGTTTTCGCAGAGAATGAAATCGCCGCGGCGACAAGGCACGCAGTAGTTGCAATGGCCACCGTGCCCGCCCAGGCCGACCCGTTGGCCAACCTTGAAGAGCGGAACATCGGGCCCCACGGCGTCAATGACACCCGCAACCTCGTGTCCTGGCACGCGGGGATAGCTGATGCCGGGGAAGGCGCCATATTTGGTGATGGCGTCGCTGTGACAGACCCCGCAGGCCTGGACGCGTATACGAACGTGTCCGGGGCCCGGGTCTGGGAATTCCTGTTGAACGAGCTTGAAGTCTCCGCCGGCGGCGGACACCTGCACGGCACGGCCGGTAACGCTGGACATACGAGGTAGTTCTCCTTCGGCACTTGGATGTGGCGCAGCGGGGTGAGGATTCAATCCAAAATCTGTCAGAGGCGGGTTCCAAATGATTGATGAAAATCATGTAAACTTTGCCGTCCAAATTTTCGTCTACCCATAAAGAACTCGCGAAAAGCGTCGGGACACAAAAAGCCAATGTGGCAGCCTCAGCGGAACTCGCTGCTGGCGAACCCTGCCGGCGCGGCGCGGGGGCACTGGCTGGCCTTTGTCGGGTTCTACGCAATTGCGGCCAACATGCCATTTTGGACGGCCAGTCATTTTTTGCATGTTGAGCAGACGGGCTGGTTCTGCCTGGAGTATGCATGCGTCGGACTGCTGGCGATCTTTGTGCGAAGATCGATTTCCGCGGTACTGCTGCTCTTCGTGATCATTGCCGATGCACTGTTGGCGGTGAGCCTGTCGTATTACATTTCGCCCAGGGAGTGCCTGAGATTCTGCCTGGTATTTTTAAGAGGAATTCCCGGTCCGCGTCTTCTCATGGTTTGCGTCATCCTGGTTTTGGCGCTCGCCGTGACCGCGGCCGCCTGGTGGGTCTCCGCGGACGGAGTGCGGAAAACGCACCGCTACCAGATAGCCCTGGCGCTGTCACTCTTCATCGTCGTCACCATCGGGGCCGACATGGAGAAGATATGGCGGGAAACGGGATCCCTGCCGAACCCCTTCCGGCCGGGAACGTCGGCGGACACGGTCAGGGTGAGTTATTACGAAAGGCCCAGGCTCACCCGAGCCCCCGTCGCATTCATGATCCGGAATGAGCTTCGATTTGCCGCCCAGGGCCATGTGATCCATGCGGCTCGAGTCGACACCACCCCGATCAAGAGCGCGGTCTTCGAGGCGCAGGTGTCGACTGATCCCGGCCCGCGATCCCAATCAGAAAAACCGAACGTTGTCCTGATCCTCGTGGAGTCGTGGGGACGGGCCGTCGACACCTCTCTGAGTAACGCCCTCACCGGCCCGTATAACCGGACCGACCTTCGAGCCCGTTACCGCGTTGCGGAAGGAACAGTACCGTTCTATGGGCCTACCCTCTCCGGCGAAGCCCGCGAGCTCTGCGCCAGCAGGATGGGGTTTCACCTGTTAGAGGCAACAAAACCGGAGCTTGACGGGTGTGTTCCTCATCTCCTGCAAAACCGGGGGTACGACACCCTTGCCGTGCACGGCATGAGCGGCAATCTTTTCCGCCGCTCCGACTGGTATCCCACGGTCGGGTTTGACGATGCATGGTTCGGAGACCGCCTTCGTCAAGCGGGATTACCGGATTGTCCCGGCGCGTTTAACGGGACGTGCGACCACGCGATCGCTGAGTGGATCGGGAATCGTCTGGAATCGAAACGGGAGACCCCGGAATTTGTCTATTGGGTGACCCTGAATTCCCACGTGCCTGTCCCCTATCCACCCCTGCTCGCCGCTCCCGCGTCCTGCATCCTGAATGCGAGCCCAACCCTGGACCGGGCACTTTGCTCGTGGTACCAGCTCGTATTCAACGTCCATGATTCGGTCTACAGGCTTGCCATGGATAAGCTTGCTCGTCCCACCGTGTTTGTGGTGGTGGGGGATCATGCCCCACCTTTCGCGGATCCATCGCTGCGCAACCGTTTTTCCTCGAGCGTTGTCCCCTACGTGGTTCTGACCCCTCGCTAAGGTTGGTCGCCACGCTTGAGGCGTGGGCGCGAAATCCCGGTCTGCGCCGAACCGGATGAAATTGATGCCGGCCACCATGCCATGGGCGCGGCCGGCCTTGCGAACAAATTTATACTCAAAGACGGCATGAACGAATTTTTACCCGTAGACGAGCAGATGGATTTGCTGCAGAAGGGCGCGGCGGAGATCATCCGCGTCACCGACCTGCGCGAACGCCTGGAAGACAGCCGCAAAACGGGCCGCCCGCTGCGGGTGAAGGCCGGCTTCGACCCCACCGCGCCCGACCTGCACCTCGGCCACACCGTGTTGATGCGCAAGCTGCGCCACTTTCAGCAACTGGGCCACCTGGTCATCTTCCTGGTCGGCGACTTCACCTCGCTGATCGGCGACCCTACGGGCCGCAACGTGACCCGCAAGCCGCTGACACGCGAACAAATCGACGCCAACGCCGAAACCTACAAGCAGCAGGTCTTCAAAATTCTCGACCAGAAGACGACCGAAGTGCGTTACAACTCCGAGTGGCTGGGAAAGCTTGGCTATGAAGAGACAATCCGTCTCACGGCGCACTTCACCGTCTCCCAGATGCTGGAGCGTGACGAGTTCCACAAGCGATTTCAGGCCGAACAGCCCATCAGCCTCCACGAACTGCTCTACACCGTTATGCAGGGCTATGACTCCGTCGCCCTTGAATGCGATGTGGAACTGGGCGGCACCGACCAGAAGTTCAACCTCATGTGCGGGCGGGAGTTGCAGCGGCACTACGGCCAAAAACCACAGATCGTGCTGATGACCCCCATCCTTGAGGGCCTGGGCGGTGGACAGAAAATGTCAAAGTCCCTGGGGAACGCCATCGGCATCAACGAAGCCCCAGCCGAGATGTACGGCAAGCTGATGTCGATCTCCGACGACCTGATGTGGAAGTACTGGGTCTTCCTCACCGATCTTCGCCAGTCTGAGGTGGACGACCTTCAGGCCGAAGTCGCCTCCGGCAGGCTGCACCCCATGGACGCCAAAAAGCGGCTGGCCCGCACCATCACCGCCGGCTTCCACGGCGAAGAAGCCGCACAGCACGCCGACGAAAACTGGGCGCGCATGTTCCAGCAGAAGAGCGAAAGCGAAGATTTGGAAGAAGTTCACATCGCTTACGCCGATCTGGTCGGCCCTTCAGGGGCGCCGGGAGGATTGCAGATTCGCCTGCCCAAACTGCTCATTCAGCTTGGTTTGGCAGCCAGCGGGGCGGAAGCCAGCCGCAAGATCGCCGAAAAAGCCGTCAAACTGGACGGCGAAGTGGCGACCAGCGCTTTGATCACGGTTGACACGCTACCGGTGCGCATCGCCGTCCGGCTGGGCAAACGCGCCAAAGTCGCCGTCATCGGCGGCGTGGGCGAAGGTGCTTAATATAGGCAGCATTTTGGCAATTTGGCGTATCTATTCTAGCCATTTGGCGTAGAATGTCCATGAAGGAGCATTACCGATGGCTGCGCACACACTTCCTGACGTTCTTGGCGGCGAGGCCGTACTGGGCCGCCCGGTGATTTCGAGCGGCGCGCTGGCTGAGATGGTACGTGAAGGCCTGCCTGCCGAAGCGCTTTTTCAACTCGCCAAGCGGCTTGCCTTGCGCCAGGGCGAGATCTCCGCAAAGATCGGCATCCCCCAGCGAACCCTGACCCGCCGTATGCAGCGCCATGCGCGGCTGACTGTGGCCGAGTCGGATCGCACGGTGCGGATGGCTCAGGTTTACGCCAACGCCGTAGACACCCTCGGCAGCGAGGACAAGGCTACCCAGTGGCTGAAAACGCCCAACCGGGCCCTGCGCGGCGCCCGCCCCCTCGACCAGCTCGACACCGACCCCGGCGTCCGCGAAGTAGAAGACGTGCTGGGCCGTATCGCCTACGGTGTCTATAGCTGATGGCGCTGCCTGACCTGTTCGTTCCGGGCGCGCCGTGATGACGGTCTGGCGGTTATGCCGATCCATCCACGCGGCCGATGCCTTCTCCGGCGAAGGCGCGCGCCGATTTGGCGGACGCTGGAACTCGCGCGGCACTCCCATGGTCTACACATCCAGTTCGTTGGCCCTCGCGGCCCTTGAGCTTTTCGTTCACCTCGATCCCAGCCAGGCCCCCGACGACCTCATCTCCATCTGTGCCACGCTGCCCGACGGAGAACCCGCCCTCACTATTCAGGCCGCCAGCCTGCCGCCGGACTGGCGCGCTGAAGAGTCAGGCCCGCGCGCTCTCGGCGACCAGTGGATCGAGGCGCGCTCCTCGCTGGCTCTGCGCGTTCCGTCGGTGCCCATTCCCCCCGAGTGGAACGTTTTGATCAATCCCCTTCACCCGCGCATCGGCGAATTGAAAATCGATGCCCCGCAGCCCTTCGTCTTCGACGCCCGAATGTTCCGGCCTGAACCAAGGTAATTCGATCAACCGCCTTCGAGCGGTTTGCAGCCTCGCCCGCATCGAATGACAAAGCAGGGAATACGGGTCAACATTGATGGACCGAGGGTACTTTCATATCATGAGCAGTTTTTCTCCGCAAGATTATCAAGCTCTTCAAGCCGCCGCCCAAAAGCTGGAAACGACAAGTTTTGCCATGCAGGTGGCTGCCAAGGCTGGAATGCCGGTCGAGACATTGCTCCACATGCTGCCGCAACGCGCCCAGGCATCGGTCGGCACCGCGGTAAACAAGGCTCTCGATCAATGCCTGCGCATAGCTCTCAACGTGGGCGCGTCGAGGCCGGGCACGGTCAGCCACAAGCTCACGCACACCGCCGCGGTCGCGTTTACCGGTGCTGTGGGCGGCTTTTTCGGCTTGCCGGGACTCGTCGTCGAGCTCCCCGTCACCACCACGGTGATGCTTCATTCGATCGTGGAAATCGCCCGCAGCGAGGGCGAAGACCTGCGCAATCCTGAGAGCGCACTGGCCTGCCTGGCAGTGTTTGCGCTCGGGCCGGAGGGCATGCGCGCCAGCGCCATCGAAAGCGCCTACTATACGACGCGAACGGCGCTTGCCCAGGTCACCCGCGAAGCCGCATCCTACATCCTTCAAAAGGGTGCCACCAAGGAAACCGCCCCGGCCCTCATCTCATTTTTGAGCAGGATCGCCTCGCGGTTCGGTCTGGAGGTCAGCGAAAAGGTGGC
>VFSW01003657.1_pt1 | contig 23065 bp, 22 predicted proteins | sample 5358111 | NCBI WGS metagenome assembly VFSW01 (sample SAMN11554181, study PRJNA540505) | mine drainage metagenome | isolation source: sediment from site ElyBrook_90M | place: USA: Ely Copper Mine, Vershire, VT | collected 2017
CGCCGATCGCAAGCGCTGCGACTATTGACACCAGCCCGAGCCAGGTTTTATTCATAGCCGCCTCGATTGGCAGTGACGGATAATGTCCATCCTACTCCGTAGACAGCCGGAATCGGACGGGAGTTGCATCGCGATCAGCCGCTCGTTCCATCCTTCGAGGTGATCAGTTTCCGACATCCTCTTTGGAGGAAAATCCTTTCCAGTCCTCCCCCGGCAGCACCGGCGTGCCCTGCTTTGCCACGGCCTCCAGGGCTCCGGGCGACAGGCCCAGAGTCGCGAGCAGAGTGGGCGCTACCTGGGTGGTAAACACGGGCACCCGGATCACTTCACCGGCACCTGGCAAATGCGGGTTCGAGATCAGCAATGCGACATGGGTATCATCGCCGGCGAAACCGCCATGCTCGGCCTTTTTCCTGTCCCCTGCTTTTGCATAAAGGACGCCCCGCTCAGGTATGACGATCAGATCGGGGCTGCGCGAATCGGTCAGCGGCGACGGAAAGCGCAGCGCCAGGGTCCGGCCGTATAGGACGCGTCGGATACCCAGGTGGCGGCTGTGGTGCTCAAGGGCATGGGCGACCTGCGCAGTCCTGGTTTCGTCGCGCAACCAGATCAGCGCCCCCTGGTCGGCGGTGATCTGCGCCAGGGCTCCGGGGGCGGCGCGCTCGATCGTTCCGGAAAGTTGTTTCTTATCGACGCGGCGCAATGCTTTCGGGTCGATCGGCCCATTGCCGTGTTTGGCCGTGACGACGAGCAAGGTCGAATCGAGCAGGTTTTCCTCGCGCAGGGCGGCAACGATCCTTCCGATCAGCCGGTCGCTGTGCACCAAAGCGCCTTCCAGCAGAGGGCTGGGATGCCCTTGGGCGTCCGCATAGCCCGCCAGTTTCTGGCCGACGTTCACGGCCTGCAGATTGAGCCCGAAAATCGTCGGTACCGGCGCTGCCGCGTTCCCGTCGTGGCGGAAGCCGCGGATCTCGTTGATGAGCGCGCCGACCTTGGACTGGTCGTAGCGCTCCGTCCTGTCGATCGAGGCGGTGATCCGGTCGCCGCGCTGGTCTTTTTTTCCCTCGAAATCGGCCCCGATTTCCGGGGTGTACAGATCCTCCACGCCATGGCCGCTGGGCCCGTTGAGAATTTCATATACCGGATGCTTGTCGATCCACGCGGTGTGGCCGCCTGCCTGGTGGACGACTTCAAACACTGTATTGACACGCAAATAGGCGTGGGGATAAACGGGCGTGCAGCCCTTCGGATCCAGCGGCAGAAGGTTCGTTTTAAGTGCGGGGATGCCCAATTCGGCACCGGCACCGTCGATGGACTCGTCGTAAATGACCGATGTGCCGATCCGATGGCAGGTGCTGCCCGGCGGCGACAGGCGCCGGTCATAAGTCTCGTCGTAATACACACCGGTGACCGCCGGCGTGCCGCCGGTGGTCAGTGCCAGCAGACCCGGGAAGGAATCTGCCGGACTGACTGTCTGCGCCTGTGTGTATTCAATCCCGGTCCTGACGAGCCCAGCCATCGCGGAACGCGGATGGCTGAGGGAAAAATTGCGGAGGTCGAGCGCGTGCAAGCCATCGACGCTGATCAGCAACACGTGCTTGACAGCGCCGGGCTGGATTAGCTCTGCCCAGGCATTTTCGGACGTTGCGGTCAGCAGCGCCGCCGCGAGCAGCGCCAAAGCGGCCCGCGCCATCCTACATGCTGACCGAGAGGCTCAGCTGATAGCTGCGTCCCGGAACGGTAAAGTACATCGGGTTGTTGTTGGCGTCGTAGGTGCCGAGCGCGTAGATATCCTTTTTGTCGAACAGATTATTGACCTGGAATCCAAGCTTGGCTGATTTAGTCCAGCTGGCGACATCTTTAAGTGTGTAGCTGGAGGCAAAATTGACCGTCGTGTAGGCGTTCAGAGGGATGGTCTCGCCGGTGTCGCCGAAGCGCGAGCCGATGTGTTTGGCGATCAGGGACGCATAGATCTGGCGCTGGTTGTAGGTCAGACCCGCCGCTGCAGTGGTTTTCGGCGTATTGGGCAGCCACTGGTTGTTGGTCTTGTCCTTGGCGCTGTTGAGGGAGTAATTGCCGTAGACGCTGAAGCCTTCGCCGACATAATAGGTTGCTTCGCCCTCAACCCCCTTGTAGGTGGCACCGCCGGCATTGGAGAAAATCGTGCCGTTACCGCTCGGCGAAGAGACGATTTTGTTTTTGAAGTCGATGTCGTAGATGTCGGCGGACAAGGCGAGCCGTCGGCTGGTCCAGGTCGTGCCGAGTTGGTAGTTCGTCGTTTCTTCCGGTTTCAGCGTACCGAGATCGGGATTTGCCTTATAGAAAGCGTTCAGATTCGGCGCCTGGAAGCCCTTGGCGATCTGTACATAGGCCGCCCAGTTTTTCTCGATGGCATAGTGGCCGGTCAAGGCGGGCAGGGCCTTGGTCCAGGTGTGCTCGGCGATATAGGGCACCCCGGTACCCTGGTCGACCGGAGCGTCTATGGTACGGCGGAAGGATACGTATTTGACGCCGGGCGTGATGCTGAGCGCGTTGGTAGCCCTCCACGCATATTCAATATAAGGCTGCAGCGTGGTCAGCGTGTCGCTCATCAACCGGGTATAGCCGCCGTTGCCAAATGAGGGATCGATTGCGCCGCTCAGGGTGTAATCGACGTGCCACTCGGCACGGCGGTTGGTCTGATGATCGACCCAGGCTCCCAGATTCAGGTCGCCCTGCCCCATCGCTTTGGAAAGACGCAGCACGTCGCCATACGATCTGTAATCCATGTACATCTTGAATCCCGGAACATTGTCGGCGCCGTAGCCGGTGCCGTTCGGCTGAGCGCCGCCGAGATCGGCGCCATAGTAGCCGTTGTGATAATAGGCATAGGTGTAGAGTTTGTTGTCAATCTTCCAGTCGCCTTGCCGCGATTGCAGGCCCAGATACTCGAAGTCGGTGGTGATGTCGTCGTAGTTGTAGCCGAAAAAGTTCTGGCTCGCGGGATCGTTGTTGAGGCCGTAATTCGCGCCGAATTTCTGCAGGTTTGCGAGCGTTGTGCCTTGGGGTACGTTCTGGTGCAGCTTGTTCTGCATGGTCACGAGCGTAAGCAGCGTATTGTCGGAGACGGGTCTGACGAATTTCACGAACAGGTTGCCCCGCCTCAGGTGGGCGTCGGTCAGATAGCCGTCGGTGGTGAAATTCTTGTAGTCGATGAAGGCGCTGGCGTCGCCGTAGTGCTTCATCGTGCCGGTGTCGAATTCGGCCCCCAACAGGCGCGTATTGAAGCTTCCGAAAGAGGCATAAGGCGTGGCGGCCGTAGCTGCCAGGGGATCCTTCGACGACACCGCCATGGTGCCGCCGAAGGTCGCATTGCCGATATTGGCGGCGTCGCCCGGGCCGCGATCGACGACGATCGTGCCCGTATCCTGGGGCATGAAATAGGAAGTGGAGTGCTGCGTGAAGTCGTTCGAGTCGCCCCAGGGTATGCCGTCGAAGGTGACGTTGTACTGGCCGTTGGCAAAACCCCGCAGGTAGGGTCCGTTCGACTGCGATTCCATCATGCCGGCGCCGTTCGGGTCGATGCTCCATACGCTTGGTGCAATCTGCGCGATGTCCGTGTAATTGGCGCCCGCCCCCGCGTTTTCCTGGATGTAGTGCTGGCTGATGATGGACTGGGGCTGTGTGGCGACGAGAGACCCCTGTGTCGGCGCCTGATAGGGTGCCGAGTCGGGATTGTTGGCGTTGTCGTTCGATGCGCCGGCGCCAGTGATCTGTATTTTTCCAAAATCGGTCGTGCTTTGCGCGAACGACGCATCCGCGCCTGCTGCCAGGATACCGCTCAATACCAGTCGTGCCAGAAAGTTGACGCGAAAACCCCCTTGCCTGCTCATTTGCACTGCTCCCTTAGTCGGTGTGGTTTGATTCCAGTTTGATCAACGATCCTGGCGCAATGTACGCACCGAGACTTAGGGCAAAGTGAATAATTTGTGACGATTCTGTTGCGGGCCTCATGCGCGGCGGTAAGCCGCGAGCACAAACACCGCTCTGGCGCAAAGGCCATGTCGGTCGTGCCTGTTCGCAAGCATCACCTCGACGGATTCGCGCTGCGCGATGGCTTTCACGATCGCTAGTCCTATGCCGCTGCCTTTCGTGTCCTGCCCCGCGGCACGAAAGAAGCGATCGAATACGCGCGCCAGCAGGGATGCGGGGATGCCGGGGCCGGTGTCCGCCACCTCGACGACGGCGTCGCGTTCCGAAACGACCACGCTGACATCCACTTTTCCGCCTTCGGGCGTATAGCGGACCGCGTTGTCGACCAGATTGCCGATCAATACGCGCAGGTCTTCGGGGTTTCCCATGACGATTGCGGCATCGTCGCGAATCAGGCCGAGATCGACGCCGCGACGATCGGCAAGAGGAATGAAATCGGCGATACAGGCCTTCACCAGACTGTTCAATTTGACTTGGCCGCGAACGATGGTCCTGTCCTGGGTCTTATAATGCGCGATTTTCAGTAGCTGGCCGACAAGATGTGAAGCGCGCTGCGCCCCGCGCCGCATCTCGCCAATGCGAGTATCGAGTTCCTCGCGCGAGTGATGCTGCGACAGGTTCTCGATCTGCAACCGAAGCGCGGCGAGCGGGGTGCGCAATTCGTGCGCGGCATCCGACAAGAATTGACGCTGCAACTGGAGCGCTTCACCCAGCCGCGAAATGAGGTCGTTCATGGCCCGTATCAGCGGCACGATTTCTTCCGGCACGTTTTCAATGGGAAGCGCTGCATCAGTATCCGCGTCACGATGGATGGCCGCCGCGGTGACGGACGCGAGAGGCCTCAGCAGGCGACTGACCACGATCCCGACCAGCAGCCAGGAAAGCGGGGTCAGTATGACAATGGGGAATAGCGCGTACATCGCAGAATGGGTCGCAATGTCAAGACGAACATCTTCCGCTTGAGAAACCTGCACCGTGCGATGCGGGTGGATCATGGTATAGACGCGCCACTTCGACTTGTGTGACGACACATCCGAAAACCCGGGAACCGCTATCCGGGGAAGATCGAAGCCGGGGCGGGACGAACGAACCGGCTCCTTTTCAACCCAGACCTGAATGACAAAATCTCTCCGCCTTTGCGCCAGGTCTTCTTCGCGAAATTCGGATTGCATGGCCGGCAACTGGGAGCCCTCGTCGACGCTGCGGGCGATCTGACTCAACTGGTGATCAAGCAGTCCGTTCGCCTCTTTCAGCGCGAAATGAAATGAAACGCCGCCCGCCAGCGTGCCTACCGCAGTCAACAGCCCGACCAGCCAGACTATGAGCTGCTTCTTGAGTGATTTCATAAGGGATGCCGCACCACCATCCAGCCGATGCCGCGCACGTTTCGGATGATTTCTTTGTCGAATTTTTTGCGCAGGTAATGGATGAGCACTTCGACCGCATTGCTTTCCACTTCCAGGTTCCCCGCATACAGACGCTCTTCGAGCTGGGCGCGGGAACGAATGGTTCCCGGCCTGTCGACAAGCGCATACAACAGGGTGAACTCTCGGGCAGGAAGCAGCAGGGTCTTTCCGCGGTAGGTCGTTTCACGCGTTGCCAAATTCAGTGTGATTTCGCCGTTTCCGGCGATAGGTTCAGCAGGACCGCCATTGCGCCGCAGGATTGCCCGGATTCTCGCCGCCAGTTCCTTGAGCCCGAATGGCTTGATCAGATAATCGTCGGCGCCCAGATCAAGACCGGTCACGCGATCATCGACTGCGTCCCGAGCCGTGATGATGAGCAGCGGCGTGCGATCGCTTCTCGCGCGCATTGCCTGCAGCAATTCGAACCCGGACTTGCGCGGCAGACCCAGATCGAGAAGAACCAGGGAATAGCCGCCCGACATGATCGCCAGTTCCCCGGCCACACCGTCGCGAATCCAGGCGCCCGACATGCCAGCATCTTGCAGGGCCCGCATCAGGCTCTGGCCGATCATCGGGTCGTCTTCGATGAGCAGGACGCGCATACCAGCTTGATAGATCGACGCTCTATCCATTTCTCGGCCAATGCGGCCCCGTTGCGCCGCGATATCCAAAAAAAAACCCCGGGGCTGAGCCCGGGGATTGGAGTGCCCCGAGATCGCCCTCGGGGCCGCCGACAGTAAGGAGGAGGAGAAACCGTCAGCGTTTTCGTGAAAAAAGCTTACGCAGCCTTCCTTATGCCGGACTTCTTCACCACAGTCGCGGTGCTGGTGGCAGCAACTTTGGGTGCGGCCATGCCGGTTGCCGGTTTCATCACCATGGCGAGGCTTTCGTAGACGGAGTTGGCAGCGGCGATTGCGGACTTGACCGCGGCTACGCCGAACTCCGAACCGGCAGGCGCGGTCTCGGTTAGCTCGTCCAGCAGCGAGACTACGGTCCTGTGCATATCGGCAGCCTGAGCTTCGGCCAGCTCGGTCATTTCGACTTGGGTCTGGACCGCCAGTTCGTACACACTGCGCGAATAGCCAATCGCCGTTGCCAGGGTCGGCTGAGCCGACGCTGCGGTCAGGTTCATCAATTCCTGCGTATCCCTGACTGACAGCAGCGCCCTGAGTTGGTTGACGCCGTGTTCAAACGCCGTCCTGGTGGCGTTGAGGTTCAGTGCCGACATACGTTCCAAGCCGGCGAGCTGGGCATGGGCGACGGCAAACAGTGCGTCCATGCGGGCTTCATTGGCATCGGTAAATTGTTCAGGGGTCGCGTACATTTACACTCTCCATATGGATGACACCTCGCTCGAGGTGCTTGTGCATTACTCTTGAATCGTGTGGCTTACTTCAGTTCGGGTCGTGCTTTTCTGGTGAGGGAGGCTTATCCGCAGTGTCATCATCGTCGAAATCATCGCCCAAGCCGTCGTCGTCGAAGTCCTCCGGAATATTCCGGGGCTGTGTAAGCTCATCGCATTCCATCTTATGTCTCCTGCCGATCTGGCCGTTGAATAACCATAGCAGACGATTGTTACTGTTTTGTTGCCGGTCGTTGCTTATGAGCCTAAAGCGGTACAAGAGTCCCGCTTAGCCTCGAACCGAAGCCACGGTAACGCGCAGACTGTCCAGCACGGCGTTTCCGCCCGGCAAAATCGGCGAGCCAAAAGCAAACGCGAGGCCGACTTCGGTCGCCACTGACGCTGTGCGGCGAACCGCTATTCCTCCATCGCCTTGAGCCTATACCTGCAGCCTAGACATCGCCATGGGGCGCGCAGAACAGCGTTGTATCGACAATGTGCACTCAGTCGAGTCCGCGCATTTGACCGATGGGATTGACCTTGCCGGACTCGACATCGCGCACCGGGACAGGCGGATAACCCACGGTCGAATCGACGCTGGTCCGCCACGCCATGACGATCATGTCACGCAGTTCCGATACCGCTGCCGCAAGCCGGTCGGCGGCGAAATCGCGGCCCGCCGCCGGATTCACCGAGAATGCGCCGGCCTTTTCCAATTCGAACAGCGGCAAAAGCTGGGAATGGGTTTCGCGCAGATAGGCCACGGTCGCAGTCTGAATCGAACATCCGCAGTCGCGGCGTGGTCGCATCCTGTTGGTGATGTGTTCCGGCCGAGCGTAGTGCGCGACAAACGCGCTAAGGCGATGATCGCTGCAGCGACTTCGACGATGCGCTGGGCGGATTTGTCGATGATCATGGCAGTGCGCGCAGCCCGCTGATTCCGATCCTATGCCATCTGTTGTCGTTTGCCGCCTGCATGTCTGCGGCGCAGTGTTGCCAATGGCTCCGGCGGTGCGGGTGCGGGATGGGCGTCGGGCGAGGAACGCGCTGCGACCACAGCTTCCAGGTTGGCAATGGCCTGCTCGGTCTTGACTTCAAACACCTTCACCGCAGACGGAAAGCGCTCTTCAATGACCCAGAAGGCCTCCGGATATCCGTAGGTGTTGTAATAGCCATCCGCTCCGCCGATGCCCAGGGCCTGCACTTCCGCCATTGAAAGATGCTCGTCCGCAATTCCCTGATTGGCGTGCAGGTGGCAATGCAGCCCGAAGCCCATGGCCGCCAGTTCTTCCATAAAATTGATCCAGTCCATCAGGGTCTCGCCTGACCATAGTTTCGCGTGGCCGATGTCAAAGCAAAAATGAATGCGGGACAGCCCGCGAGCGTGGACCCCATCGAATATATCGCGATAGAAGCTCAGGGGGTGAAAGACATTTTCCAGGTAAAGGCGATAGTCATGCGCCGCACACAGTTCCTCGGCCCGCTCCAGATTGTCCAGAAGCAGCTTCAGCAGGGTCGGTCGTCGTCCCGGTCGAAGGGTCATCGGCAGGCTCGCCGTATGCAGTATGGAATATGCGCTGCCAAGGCGGTTGCGCGCCAGCAAGATGTGATCCTCCAGCAGATCCTGCGTGAGATGCAGATTGAACGCGTTGAAACGGTCGTGGTTCGTGTGGGCGTTGACCGGTACCGGCGCGTTAAAGAGCTGTCGTCCCAGCAGATCCAACGCTTGTGAATCCCCGTAATACAGGCCCACCTCCACCGGCCGGCGATGGCGGATGGCGTAATCCATTATGGGGCCGAGCAGGTCCGGATTCCTGTCCATGACCTTGAAACCGAAATTACTCATCTGCCGTCATCTCCAAACACCCGTCCTGACGCGGTTGATCCAATCACCGAAACGGGCATTTGCGGAGACGGACCGAATTACGTCGGCTCATGCTAAAGGATGTTTGTTTCAGCCTTGCGACAATCCGCAGGCGCTAGGCCGCCTTGCTCGAGCGGAACTCCTGGATAAAGGTTAAGACAATTTGTAACAAAAAATTAATACACATCGGAATTGCAAACAATATCATGCCAAATTTCTTCGCCCTTTTTGCAGTAAGAGGGGAGCATCAGCCGCGATGAAAATAAATCGCAAGAAAATGAAACCGCCCGCAAAAGAATACCTCGAAAAAGCGAAGTCTTTATCCAAGAAGGATGCCGAGCTTTTGTTGTCGAGAATGGGAGGAAAGTTAACCCGCAGACTAGAGGATAAAAGGCTGAGCGCGATCGAAGTGCTGGCATTGCAGTTGGAGTTGGAGGATGAGCAGCTTATGGAGTGGCGCAAAAAGGTCGCTGAAATGCGGGGTAAGCACAAAGACTGATGATGGGCGTCTGGCGGATCAAGGATTATAGGCATTGCCTGTCCGGTACCCGTCGGTCAATGTAGTCAGAAAATTGATCACGTCCTGGATTTCACTGTCGCTCAGTGGCGGGGAATCGCCGGGCTGCCGGTTGAAAGGCGCATCGCTTACGTCGACATTGGCCCGATATCGGGCCGGAACATCGTTGAACTTGAGGATGCCGCCATCTGCGGCGCGGGGATAAATCAGTGCGGGGTCGATGTCCCGGAACATGTAAAACAGAAGTACATCGTCGAGTGACCTGTAAATCCCATTGTGAAAGAATACCTTGCGCGTCGCCACATTGCGCAGGGACGGCGTCCGAAACATGCCGCAATATTGCGTTTGGCCGCTCAAATCGGTTCTGAATGGTCCGCACAGCCCGAGATCGTAAAAATTGGGATCGGCATTCGCCGGGATCGCGCTATTGCGCGGGACGCCCAGGGCCTCGTACTGAAAATCGGTGAACATCGGCGGTTGACCATCCGGGGTCATTTGATCGAGATGGCAGCCCGCGCAGTTGCCCTTGTTGGGATCTTCAAACAGCTTCAGTCCATTCATCTCTGAAGCGCTCAGTTGTGTTTTCCCCGCAAGGTAGTAATCGTACTTGCTGTTGAAAGAGTGAAATGATGGGTCTTCAAACTCGAAACGGGCGATGGCGCCCTCCGCCTCTGCAACAAGCAGTTGCGGATTACTGAAAATATTGGTCCCGAAAATCCGCTGGAAGTCGGATGCGTACGACGTCTTGGCGAGCTTGGTTGCAAGATCGTTGACGCTGGTGTTGGCCATTTCCACGGGATTGAACATGGGGCCGTCGGATTGTTCCTGGAGTGTATTGACACGGCCATCCAAAAATAGCCCTCCCTGGGGAACAGGGGCTGCGCTGGATGCGGTTCCGCCCGCCACCTTCTGCGGGATGGTGGCGCCGCTGGCCGAGGACGCGAGTTGACCGATATTGACATATTCGAGTGTGGGGATGTCCGGACCGATGCTGAAGGCAGGGTTGCGGTAGTCGTAGGTGATCTCCGGCGCCTCCCGGAATCCGGCCGCCTGCATGGTCGGGCCGCCCATTTGTATGGCTCGACCGTTGACAGGACCGTAGTATTGAGCGGGGCTGTGACAGGTGGAACACGCCATCACGCCGGAGGCGGACAGGCTTGCGTCGAAGAAGATCTTTTTCCCGAGTTGGGCAATCGACGACAGGGATGCGGTCGATGACGTTCCCGTCGTAGATTTCGTTGATATCGAAGCGCTCGTGGAAGTCCTGGCATCGGCCTGCAAATTGGAGCCGGCACCACAGCCTGCGAGTCCGGTAGCCAATAATATGCAAACGAACCGGGAAACAATGCCCATGATCAGATGGGTGGGTAATCGGTAATGGCTATCAGGGAATTTCATGATGGCTCTTCTGGCCCGGATTCGCCATCGACAGGCCGTGCTGCTGCACTTGCATCAGGGCGTTCAAATTGAATTCAGCCGCGGTCTAACCGCGGCTGAAACCCATAGTAACAGGGGGCCTGTCAGTTGACGGTGCCCTTGGTCGTGTCAAGGATCACGGCCGGCGTGCCGCCGCCGCTGACGAAATCAAGCATATTCGTGATGCTGCCGGCGATATTGTCGAAAGAGCCGGTGCTGATGCGCTGCCCACCCAGCCAGTTGTCCTCGATGAACTTGAGGATGGAGGACTGATCGGTCACACCGTGATCGACGAAGTTTGCCTTCGCGTAGGGCGAGATCACCAGCAGGGGCTGACGCGGACCATAACCACAGCGGCCTGCAACCGGGCCTGCATTCGTTCCATTCAAAGGCAATTTCGACTGATCCATGCAAAGTGTCAGGGCATCGGCAGCGCTCTTGTGACCGGTATTGACGATGGGGCCCATCACATGGTCATACCAGCCATCCGAGTCGTCGTAGGCAACGATGATTACGGTGTCCTTCCAGAACGGGCTCTTCATCACGGCATTGATCGTTTGCGTCACGAACGCTTGCTCGTCGATCGGATCGGAATAGCCTGCGTGGCCGTCCTGGACGGCGGGTGCTTTCAGGTAGCTCACCGCCGGCATATTGCCTGCCGCCAGGGCATCGAAGAAGTCGTGGCTATCGTACTGATGGTTGGCGGGGTCTGGCGTCTTGCCGTCAGCCTCGTACGTTTGACCTATCGCTGCGACCGAGCTTGGCCGCGCATGGGTCAGGTTCGCCGTGGAGGCGTAATACTGGAAGGGTTGATGATGGGGAATGTAGTCAGCAGTAGCGTGGATTCCGGTAACACTGCCTGGAGTTGAGCGCGCGCAGCCGGTGGTGCCGTTGGCGTTCGTGAGGGTCAGGTCGAAACCGCCCTCGAACCAGCCCCAGGTGATGCCGGCGGCATTCATGTAATCGCCGACGTTCTTGCCCGTCATGTGGGCGGTCTTGGTGGTCGAGGAACAGACGTCGCCGGCCGGGTCGATGTCGCCGATCATGGAGTACCCGCCCTGACCGTCGGCAGTGCTATGACTGGAATCCGTACTTTGGGTGCCCAGGTCATAGACCTCGCCGTTGGTCTGTCCGGAAATGAGGTTGACCGCACCCGGAGAGGAGGGGCCGAAGGTGGTGCTGAATGAGTTGTCGCTCATGGCGTAATGCTGGGCGTAGTTCCACAGGCCCGTGACCGTGTTGCCATCGTAGTAGCCCATGACCAGGCCCTTGGTATTGAACGCGCCGCTGCCGCCGCTGCCAGCCGTGCCGGTGTACAGCGGGAACAGATCCATCGCCCCGTTATCGTAGGCCTGTTGCTCAGCCGTATAGCCGTGGTTCTGGTCTGCAGTTGCAGCCTGCGCCGGGTCGAGGCGGAAGGGATTGGCTGCACCCGCGCCGTTGGCGCCATTGGTGAAGTTCGGATTGTTGGTGAGCAGGGCGCCGCTCAGGCCATTGACGGCAGGAGTATTAGCCAGCGCGGTGAATGCGGTTTCTCCAGTGGGGTTGGTGGCACTCGGATACGTCGCGAAATAGTGATCGAAGGAAACGTTTTCGCCATAAATGACCACGACGTGCTTGATCGGCGTGGCCGTGGCTAATGCCGCGGAGGCGTCGGTCGCGGTTGGGGAGGGGATTGCGCTGACGACAAATGAGCTGCCGCCGCAACCGGATATCGTCATTGTGAACAGGGCTGAAAAAGCAGCTATTGCCAGAACGGGCTTTCTGAACATTTCAAACTCCTAAGGGGAATTTAGTGGCCGGACAAAACAGGCAGCCTGGGCAATGTCCCAGCCTATCTGCGTCCAGAAGTATCCGGGAATTCAATTACGGAATGATGACTTCCACACCCACAGAAAAACCGCTCTATTGATGGCACTTTAAGAATTGACGATGGCCTGGCAATCCGGCCAGCGCTCTCGCCGGTATGCGTGTTTCTCGGTGCGAGTGTGACTGCCGCAGATCGGTTTGCGGTGTTCCGGTTGCTTCGGCGGTAATGAGGGCCGGCAGTCATAAGATTTTCGTGCACAGGGTCTGGCCTGCGCTTGCCCGGTCCGGGTATCGAGATTGTGAAAGGAGATACTCATGGTGTGGCATCGCTCGTCCGATTTGCCGCAATCCGTCACCTAGACCCCAATCCAATGCCGTACTTTGATTCCCTGGAAATCAGCTGCGACGCTGCCGACGTCCGTAGTGCTTCCTGCAACTGAATAGTGTGAGAGAACCCGTGCGTCAATCGATCTTGGCGACCAGCAACACCGACCGCGATAGCGCGACGCTGAAGGGAGATGCAAGTACCTTGTTCGCAGCCGCCGCGGGAGCGCAGCGGCGCGGCAGCAATTTTCCGATCTTCTCAACTTACCCACATTTTCTGTGGATAAGCCTGCGCGAATCCGCCAAATAGGGTTCGCAAGTTCCAGATTTCAAAATCGATTCATGAAAATGCCAATAATATGATCAGCGGCGAGTTATGGCACAAGTTATGGCAAGCGATTTCACGCGGACTTGATATTCGACATATACGATAGCGTGCTTGCAATTATAATCGGCGAGTTTTATAAAAACATTGCCGATCCAATTAAACCAGTTCGCGGTTCGAGCACAATCCAGACTACTCTGATTTTTGGCCAATATTTTGGCTCGCCGCACGACAGAACATTTTATGGCTACCCCGGACCAGCTTGAGCTAAAGCCTGAGCATCTTTACGTCATTGAGACGCTCGCTGAAGAAACAGATCGCCCCTTGGAAGAAGTAAAGCAACTCTACGTCCAAACGCTGTTGCTGCTCGGTTCCGACGCGCGCGTCCAGGATTACCTGATCGTGCTGACCAGTAAGAAAGTGCGGGACGTACTGCGCCAAACAAGGGAGCCCGCATTGCTCTAAGGTTTCGCCGCATGACGCCGGGAGACCGATGCTCTTGGCTACCACGGCGACTCAGGCCGTACTCTTTCTTCCCAGCGCTTCCTTGTGTGCGTAATCGGCTATCAGATGCCGGCGGGTGACACGCGGGTGAAACATTGCTTGCCCATAATCCGGCGCGGCGGTTGTCGTCCCGCTGGAAAAATTGTGATTATCCCGGAGGAGGAATCCCAAGGTGATGCTGAGCCCGTACAAGGGAAAGACCGGCTTGCGCCGCCTGATCAACGCCTGCGGTTATTCGATCAACGGGCTGCGCGCGGCGTTCCGCCTTGAAGACGCCTTTCGCCAGGAAATCGGACTCGCCGCATTGCTGATTCCGGCGGCCCTGTTGCTGCCCGTGGCCGCAACCGGCCGCGCGCTTCTTCTGGCCAGCGTTTTCCTGGTATTGATTGTGGAACTGCTTAATTCGGCCATCGAGGCCGCGGTCGATCGCATCTCGCTCGACAACCATGAACTTGCCAAGGTCGCAAAAGACATCGGCAGCGCGGCCGTCATGCTGAGCCTGGCCTGCATGACCACAGTATGGATCGTCGTGCTGCTCGACTGAATGATCGTCATCGAAAATTCAAACAGCTGTAATCGAAGCGTCATGGGGCTGCTGCAGACTGCTGTCCTGTGCAGTCCCCCGTACTCCCGCGCCAACCTCAGACAGCGCTCCGCATTGCGGTCGTAACGGAAACCTACCCTCCCGAAATCAACGGCGTCGCGCGCACCGTCGGCCTCATGGTCGATGAACTGCTCGCGCGCGGGCACCGCATCCAACTGGTCAGACCGCGGCAGGCCGGCGAAAGCGCCGATGCGCCGGCAAGCCGGACGAGCGGTCTCGAGGAGCACCTCACCATAGGGTTCCGGATACCAAATTATCCGGAATTGCAGATCGGCATCATCAGGAAGGGACTGCTGCTGCGCGACTGGAGCGTGCGCCGGCCCGATGTCGTGCATGTCGTCACGGAAGGCCCGCTGGGCTGGTCGGCGCTGCTGGCCGCGCGCAAGTTGGGAATACCGGTGGTCTCGGACTTCCACACTAATTTTCACGACTATAGCCGCCATTACGGCCTCGGCTGGATTTCCGGCCTGATCGCGGGCTACTTGCGCGCGCTGCATAACCGCGCCGATTGCACCTTCGTTCCTACGCATGAGATGCGTGACCGTCTGCGGGCGCTGCGATTCAACGCGCTTAGCATCGTCGGGCGCGGAATTGATACCCAGCTCTTCAATCCGGCCAAGCGTAGTGCCGAGTTGCGCCGCTCATGGCGGTGCAGGGACGACACGCCCGTGGCGCTGTACGTAGGCCGTCTTGCCGCCGAGAAGAACCTGCGCCTGTTCGTGCAGTCCATCCGCGCCGCGCAGTATCACCGCCCGGATCTGTGCGTGGTGATCGTGGGGGATGGTCCCATGGGCAAGAGCCTGCGCGCCGAGAATCCGGACTTTCTCTTTGCCGGGATGCGCACCGGTGAAAACCTCGCTGCCTACTATGCGTCCGCCGATCTGTTCGTGTTTCCGAGCCTGAGCGAAACGTTCGGCAATGTCACGATGGAGGCGCTGGCGAGCGGGCTGGCGGTGGTCGCATTCGACTATGCCGCGGCACGTGAGCATATCGTTCATGGTCACAACGGTCTGGTGGCGTCGTGCGATGACGAGATTGCATTCCGCAGATATGCGCTGCGCCTCGCCAGTTCCGCGCAGGAAGTGCAGAAGCTGCGCCAGCGGGCCAGGCAAACCGCTGAACGTCTGAGCTGGGGCAAGGCATTCGACGAGCTCGAGAAGTCGCTGGTCAAATTCGCTGCGGCCCCGGTGAGCACCTTGCCGGATTATGCGCCGACGACAGCTGCGACAGACTAGACGCGACCGCCATGCAACTGCGCGCCGACGCCATAGAAATCCTGCTCGAATGGGACCGGCGCTGGACGCGGCGGCTCAACGCCAGCGTCGGCGTTGCGCCCGTTCGCCTGCTGTTCCGGCTGGTAAGCCGCCTGGGCAACGGGGTGTTCTGGTATTTGTTGATGTTGGCCCTGGGCGTTACCCAGGGACGCGCTGGATTCGAGACGAGCCTGCGCATGCTTGCAGCAGGTGCGATCGGCCTCGCGGTCTATAAGCTGCTCAAGTCGGGAACCACAAGAGCGCGTCCCTATCAGGTCCTGCGCGACGTACGCATCGGCATCGATCCGCTCGATGCCTTCAGCTTTCCCTCCGGACATACGCTGCATGCAGTGGCATTCACGCTCGTAGCAGTTTCCAATTATCCGGCGCTTGCCCCGGTGCTCGTGCCATTCACGCTGCTGATCGCCTTTTCGCGCGTGGTTCTCGGCGTGCACTACCCGAGCGATGTGATTGCGGGTGCCGCCATCGGGGCGGGTATTGCCCAAGCCGTCCTGGCGCTGTAGTCGCCAGCGGAATACGAGCCGGCAACGCTGTCAGATCCGCTCGAATACCGCCGCGATCCCCTGCCCGCCGCCGATGCACATGGTCACCAGCGCATAGCGGCCGCCGCTGCGCTGCAATTCATAGAGTGCCTTGACCGTAAGCAGGCAGCCGGTGGCGCCGATCGGATGGCCCAGCGCGACAGCGCCGCCATTCGGATTGGTCTTCGCCGGATCAAATTTCAGATCCTTGGCCACGGCGCAGGCCTGCGCCGCAAATGCTTCGTTCGATTCGACCACGTCCATGTCGCCCACTTTGAGGCCGGCGCGCGCGAGCGCCGTTTGCACCGCGGCTACCGGGCCGATGCCCATGTACTTGGGGTCGACGCCGGCATGCCCATAGGCGAGCAGCCGCGCCATCGGCTTCAGGCCTTTCTTCGCGGCAGCCCCGGCTTCCATCAACACCACCGCCGCCGCGCCGTCGTTGATGCCCGAGGCATTGCCCGCGGTGACTGATCCGTCCTTCTTGAATGCGGCTCTGAGCTTCGCCATGCCTTCGATGCTCGCATCGGCGCGCGGGTGCTCGTCGGTGTCGAACAGGGTCACGCCCTTGCGCGTCTTCAGTTCGATCGGCAGGATCTGCGTCTTGAAATGGCCCCTCTGGATCGCGGCGATCGCGCGGCGGTGGCTCTCCACCGCAAACTCGTCCTGCTGCGCGCGCGTGATGCCCCATTTCTCGGCGACGTTCTCGGCAGTGATGCCCATGTGCACGGTGTCGAAGGGATCGGTGAGCGCGCCTACCATCATATCCACCGTGCCGCCGTCGCCCATGCGCTGGCCCCAGCGCAGGGTCGGCATCAGGTAGCCGCCGCGGCTCATCGATTCCGCGCCGCCGGCTAGCGCGATGTCGGCGTCGCCGAGCAGGATGAACTGCGCAGCGCTGACTATCGCCTGCATGCCGCTGCCGCACAGGCGGTTCAGCGTCATTGCCGGGGTGTGGTGGGCCAGGCCCGCATTGATCATCGCCACTCGCGACAAGTACATGTCCTTGGGTTCGGTATGAATCACGTGGCCGAAGACCACATGGCCGACTTCGCTCGGATCGACCTTGGCGCGCGCCACCGCTTCGCGCGCGACCTTGGCCGCGAGCTCGGTCGGCGCAATATCTTTCAGCGCGCCGCCGTAATCACCGATTGCGGTGCGCACGCCGCTCAACACCACGACTTCTCTGCTCATCTGGATTCTCCTTGAATGTATGCGGCGCTCCGACATGCCGCCTGCGGCAATGATGCCCTGCAGCAATCTTACGCCCTTTGTCATGGGTCAAACGGTGGCCGAAAAGCCTGCGCGCGGCGCGAGGCCGGCGCCAGTTCACATTTTCGTCAACATCCTGTCATTTTCGACTGTTAGCTTGAGGGAACATGAGGGGAGGGGGTTCCCCCAATTTCGCAATTGGCTTTTAGGAGGAGTGGATCATGAGGGACGAAGGCGAGAGCTTGGCGCCGGCCGAGTACGAATGGATGGGGTGGCCGGTGGACGTCGGACATGCGGCAGCCGGCGTGATCGCAACGACGCGCCGTGCGTGGGCATCGCCGGGAAACGAACCCGCGTCGTGCGAAGACGCCGACACCGTTTGCACTGGATTCGCGCGTCCATTGTTCAGGCTCATCCAGGATGCGAGGAGCAGCAGCGCACTACGGACACGGCGCGTGCGCGCGCGGTCCCGGCGCCGCGCCTTCAGGCAATTCGCTGTGTGACGCAAGGCGCTGACGGCGCCTCGTGCGCTGTCATCTTCCTGTAACACACCCCGTGCCAGACTGTTATTTGGACGGACTGGAGAAACGCTTGCGCATCACCGGCTTGCGTGTCCCTGACGACGGTAAGCACGGTGATATCCACAGATATGGTGGGTAAATCCGCGTTCGCGGCGGAGCGACCCGCGTGCTGCGAACCGCGATCGCTGCGCTGAATTGACGCCGCCGGAAGCGTGGCGCCAAATCCAATTCCGGCTGCCAGGGTGCGACGTTCGACTGAAGTCACCGGTAAAGGGAGAAACAATGAAGAACATGAAGGTCACTGGCGCGCAATACAGGGTGTTGCAGGTACTTTCGCGCAAGGATATTTCCGCGATTCACAGGAATCCCAAACTCGTTCCCGCCGCGAAGCACCTGCTGCTCGCGTGCAAAAAGACCATCAAGAAGCTGGAGGACATCCCTCAATACACCTCGCGCAAGAAGCGCGAGACCGTGTACCGGCGCATCGTCGCGCTTTGCCGCAAGGCGATAGACGAGGTCGAGCGCTAAGCTGCTCTCGCGCAAACGGCAGGCTTGATCGCCGCCGGTTCCTTTGCGTTGCGGTCACGCTGTTGTCATGCAACTGCGTTAGCCTCGCGCCGATTCCCAATGGTGGGCGTCCACACACGGAGGCGAATTGGCAATGCAGGCGCAGTCAATGATCGACCGGCTGGACCAGAAGGTGTTCGATGCCATCTATTCCCGCTCGTTGGTCTACAACACCTGTTGGGAGGATCCCGCGGTCGACCGGTTGGCGCTGGCGCTGCGACCGCAGGATCGCATGCTGGTGATAACCAGCGCCGGGTGCAACGTGCTGGACTACGCGCTCGTCGCGCCGGCTTGCATCCATGCGGTTGACGCGAATCCGCGTCAAACCGCGCTGCTCGAACTCAAGCTGGCCGGCATCAGGCACCTCGAATTCGAGGACTTCTTTGCCGTGTTCGGCCACGGGCGCCATCCCAGATTCGCGCGGGTGTACCGCCGAGCCTTGCGCCATCGACTACCGGCGTTCGCCCGGGATTACTGGGACCACCATGGATACTGGTTTTGCGAAGACGATCGCCGCGGCAGTTTTTACTACCACGGATTGTCCGGCATGGTGGCGCGCGGTTTTCGCGCCTACCTGGGACTTAGACCCGGATTGCGCGCCGCGGTCGAGGGGCTGCTCGAAGCGCGCTCGCTGGAGGATCAGCGCGAGATCTACGAGCGGCGCGTGCAGCCGCAGTTGTGGGGACCCGCGCTGAATTGGGCGCTGTCGCGGCAGATCACCATGAGCATGCTCGGTGTTCCGCATCCGCAGAAAAAGGAGGTCGAGCGCCAGCACGAGAACGGCGTGGCCGGATTCGTGCGCGAAGCGGTCGATTGTGTGTTTCGCAGCCTGCCGCTGTGGACGAACTATTTCTGGACTTTGTATCTGCGCGGGCACTACAGCGCCGAATGCTGCCCCGAATATCTGCGGGCGGAGAACTTTGCCGCGCTGAAGGGCGGGCTGGCTGAGCGCATCGAAGTGCATACCTGCACCGTTACCCAGTTCCTTCAGGGCACGCGCGAGCACATCTCCCGCTTCGTGCTGCTCGATCATATGGACTGGATGAGCAGCTACTATCCGCAAGTGCTGGCCGAGGAGTGGGAGACCATCAGCGAACGCGCCACAGCCGATGCGCGCGTTATATTCCGCAGCGCGCATCGCGATCCTGGCTACCTCGACGGGCTGCGGTTGGGCGACGGCCGTGCGCTGCGCGACCGGCTCGAATTCCACGCGGATCTGTCGGCCACCTTGCAGCCGCGCGATCGCGTGCATACCTATGCCGGCTTTCACATCGCGGACATTCGTCCATGAGCCTGCTCGCCGACGCACATACCCTGGTGCAACTCGTACGCGGCTCCGCGGCACACGGCAGCCACGCCGAACGCCTGCAGGCCTTTTATCGCCCGCAGGCGGAGCATTACGATGCCTTTCGCGAGCGCCTGCTGCATGGCCGCGGGGATCTGATCCGGCGGCTCGCGCCGCCGCCGGGCGGCACGGTGGTCGAACTGGGCGGGGGTACCGGCCGCAATCTCGAATACTTCGGCCCGCGCATGCGCTCGTTCGCGCGGGTCGAGGTGGTGGATCTGTGCCCGGCCCTGTTGGAGCAGGCGCGCAAGCGCTGTGCGCGCTGGCCCGATGTGGCCGTCGTGGTCGAGGCCGATGCCACCGCCTACCGTCCGGCGCAAGCGGTCGATTGCGTGTACTTCTCCTATGCGCTCACCATGATCCCGGACTGGCGCGCGGCGGTGGACAACGCGCTGGGCATGCTGCGCCCGGGCGGTCTGCTGGGTGCGGTCGATTTTTACGTCGCGCCGGGCGATCCGCCGGCGGGTATTGCGCGCCACGGCGGCCTCGCGCGTGGATTCTGGCGGCGCTGGTTCGGGCACGACGGCGTCTGCCTGGACCCGCAACACCTGCCTTATCTGCTGGAGCATACCGAGCTGGTCTGCTGCGAACAGCGCCGCAGTCCGGTGCCTTATCTTCCTGGACTGCGCGTGCCTTACTATCTCTATATCGGCCGCAAGGCGGCGGTTTAGTCATGCGCCAAGTCCGGGCGATCTTTCTCTCGGACATTCATCTTGGCACGCGCGCCTGCCAGGCCGAGCGCCTGCTTGCGTTCCTGCGCGTCTATGAAGCCGAACACGTGTATCTGCTGGGCGACATCATCGACTTCTGGTCGTTGGCGCGGGGCATCTATTGGCCGGCGCCGCACAATACTTTCGTGCAAAAGATGCTGAAGCGCGCGCGCCATGAAGTCAAGGTGACGCTGGTGCCGGGCAACCACGACGAGGCGCTGCGCGAATATGTGGGCAGCGATTTCGGCGACATCCGCGTGGTGCGCGAGGCGATACACACTGCGGCAGACGGCCGGCGCTACCTGCTGATTCACGGCGACGAGTTCGACCAGATCACGCGCTATCACCGCTGGGTGGCGCTGCTGGGCGATTTTGCCTACGAACGGCTGCTGCGCCTGAACGGGTCGCTGTCCTGGGTGCGGAGGAAACTGCGTCTGCGCGGCTATTGGTCGCTTGCCGGATACGCCAAGCGCAAGGTGAAAGGCGCGTTGGAATTCGTGTACGGATTTGAGGAATCCGTGGCGCACCATGTGTGGCTGATGGGCCTGGACGGCGTGGTCTGCGGCCACATTCACAGCGCCGCGATCAAGAACATCGGCGGCGTCAGCTACATCAACTGCGGCGACTGGGTCGATAGCTGTACCGCCGTGGTCGAGCACGAAGACGGTCGCATGGAACTCGTGCGCTGGCAGGAAAGCGAATTGCCGGACGCGGACCTGCGGCAGGAGACGCCGCCGGTCGAATCTGCGGCGTTGGCGCGGGTGGTGGCGCTGCGGCGGCGATGAAAACACGCGGTGCCGGGCGCGCGCTCGGTGCGGCGCAGGTCCGCGATAATTCACATTTCCGTCAACGCGCCGTCATTTTCGGCTGCTATCTTGCATCCCGTTCGGGAGATCGATGCGCTTCTGCCGCGGACCCAACGAAATATGCACGAGGAAACGATCATGATTGACCAGGAGACGGATATTCGGGTCGCTTACCGGATCGATCGGCTGGAGCGGATGGGGCGGCCGGTCGATGTCGGACAGGTCATAGCCGCCATCATTGCGACAACCCGGCGCGAGTGGATGTCGCCAGGGCCTGGGTCGCCTGCGATCGACGCGGCCGCGGTCAATCGCGCCGGATTCGCGCATCCATTGATCAGATTTGCTCTGGATGCGAAGCGCATCAGCGCCTGGCGCGCGCGCGCCGATCGGCATGAGCTGCTGCAAAGCACCGAACGGCTGACAGACTTCGATCACTTGCCGACGCGCGCGCTGGAATCGGTTTCAAAGTGACGGGATACGTCTGCTAATGCTTCGATAGAACAGGCCAACGCTGGCGCCGGCGCCGGTAATCCTTTGGGTAGTGCAGACTGGGACATCCAGCAAGGTCACAAACAACTGAGCGACCGCGGGGCCGGCTGCATGGACGCAGATGCCGGCCCAACCATATGGTCAGATCGCAATTACTGCCGACTGAGCTCGCCCAAGAGCATCATTTGCGCCGAGCGCGGCAGGGTGCCGCGCGGATTCTTGCGCGCATAATGGCCGTCGGCATTCATGTCCCAGGCTTGGCGGTTGTCCTTGAGGTAGGGCTTGAGCCCCTCCTTGATCACGCGCTGTTTGAGTTTGTTGTCGAGCACCGGGAAGCACAGTTCGACGCGGCGGAAGAAGTTGCGGTCCATCCAGTCGGCACTCGAAAGATACACGTTCTCCTTGCCGCCGTTATGAAAATAGAAGATGCGCGTGTGTTCGAGAAAGCGGCCGACGATGGAGCGCACGCGGATGCGTTCCGACAGACCGGGCACCCCAGGGCGCAGCGCGCACACGCCGCGCACGACCAGGTCGACGCGCACGCCGGCCTGCGAGGCGGCGTACAGCGCTTCGATCACCGTCGGTTCGAGCAGCGCATTCATCTTGGCGATGATGCGTGCGGGCTTGCCTGCCTTGGCGAGCCGGGTTTCGTTCTTGATCGCAGCGATAACATTCGCGTGCAGTGTGAATGGCGCTTGCCACAGGTGATGCAGGATTTGTGCCTTGCCCAAGCCAGTGAGTTGCTTGAATACTTCGTTGACGTCGGCGCATACGGCGGTATTGCAGGTGAGCAGTCCGAAATCAGTATACAGGCGCGCGGTGCGCGGGTGGTAATTGCCCGTGCCCAGGTGCACGTAGCGGCGCAGCTTCCCGTCCTCGCGCCGCACCACCAGCGCCATCTTGGCATGGGTCTTGTGCGCGACCACGCCGTAGACCACGTGCGCGCCGACTTCCTCCAGCCTCTGCGCCCAGTTGATGTTGGCTTCTTCCTCGAAGCGCGCCATCAGTTCCACCACCACCGTAACCTCTTTGCCGCTGCTGGCGGCCTCGATCAGGGCTTCCATGATGGCCGAGTCGGTGCCGATGCGATAGACGGTCTGCTTGATCGCGACCACCTGCGGGTCCTTGGCCGCCTCCTGGATGAAATTGACCACCGGCGTGAACGACTGGAACGGGTGGTGCAGCAGCACGTCGCCCTTGCGTATCGCGGTGAGAATGTCGGCCCGTTTCGCCAAAGCAGCGGGGCGGCCCGGATGGAACGGCGGATATTGCAGATCGGGTCGGTCGACGAGCTCGGGGATCTGCATCAGCCGCACCAGATTGACCGGGCCGTTGACCTGGTACAGATCCTCGGCGCCGAGCTCGGTCTGCTGCAGCAGGAACTCGGCCATGGCTGGCGGGCAGTTGTCCGCGACCTCCAGGCGCACTGCCGCGCCCAGATTGCGCTGCGGCAGTTCGCCCTGGAGCGCGGTGCGCAGGTTCTTCACTTCCTCTTCGTCCACGAACAGATCGCTGTTGCGGGTTACGCGAAACTGGT
>VFSW01003658.1_pt1 | contig 23060 bp, 23 predicted proteins | sample 5358111 | NCBI WGS metagenome assembly VFSW01 (sample SAMN11554181, study PRJNA540505) | mine drainage metagenome | isolation source: sediment from site ElyBrook_90M | place: USA: Ely Copper Mine, Vershire, VT | collected 2017
CGGCGACATACGACAGTCAGGAAAAGGTAACCGAAAACATGTCAAATTTATACTTTCTGTTGCTGAATACTATTGGCAGATAGGCGGGAAGCTAAGGGTTTCCCATCCGCAAATCCCTTTTGGCGGGCCAATGCCAACTTGTATCATATGCATGCAGCAAGCCTCCGCGGAAGCGTCGACGTTTTGCCTTAGGTGGTGGCTTTTTGTGTGAATCAGGCCAGGCCGGAAGGAGCAACCTTAATCACAAACCAGCCATGCTCTTAAGATACAGAGCTGAGCTGAAGCGGGGATCACCTGATGCCTGTATATGCTGCTCGGTTGGCTTCTGCCACTAATAAAAAGACTATGAGACAAAGAATAACATGCCGGGTTCGCCTAGCGGTAGGGCGGCAGCCTGCTAAGCTGTTTAGTCAGAAATGGCTTTCGCGAGTTCGAATCTCGCACCCGGCGATCATGTTGATCGGATGAAGGAAATAGAGACGAAGATAATAGACTTCGACGAGAAGAGGCTCAGGGCCAGCCTCAAGAAGGCCAAGGCGAGGTACGTCGGCAAGCTTAGCTTCAGGAGGTATGTCTACGACCTCAAGCCGTATCTCCACAAGGGCGAGGCGGACGAGTTCTTCAGGTTGAGGACCGACGGCAAGAGGAGCACGCTTACCTACAAATTAAGGAAGGGCAAGGGACTATTGAACACGGAGGAGATAGAGGTCGACGTGGCGGATTTTGACACCGCCCGCATGATAATATCGAAGATGTGGACCGGGAGGAAGCCCTACTATCAGGAGAACACGATAGACCGCTGGATGTATGAAGGAGCCGAAATAGAAATCGTAAGGTGGCCGCTTATACCCCCGCTTGTCGAAGTGGAGGCAAAGAGTGAGAAGGCGGTAAGGTCAGCCATAAAGAAACTCAAGATAGCCGGCACAGATATGGGTAATTCAAGCCTCGCGAAGATATTTGTAAGATACGGGCTGCCTGGAAGGGACGCGGCGGACCTGAGATTCAAGAATTGATTACCGGCGCTTCTTTGACGCCTTTATCGTCGGCTTGCCGATGCGCCAGTTGACCGGGCACAGGCTGCCGCTCTGCAACGCGCACAGCACCCTGTAGGTTTCGTCCGTGCTTCTGCCTACGCTGTCAGCAGTTATGACCTCGTATTTGACGATGCCGTCCGGGTTTATGATGAAGAGCCCCCTGAAGGCGTTTCCGGTGACGTCGTTGTATACCGAGTATGATCTTGCTATAGACCCATTCCTGTCGGCAAGCATAGGGTACCGCACTTTCTTTATCCTGGGGTCGGACTCCGCCCACGCCTTGTGCACATGCACGGTGTCGGAGCTTACGGAAAGCACCTCGCAGCTCTTTCCCTTGAAATTCTTGTAGTCGTCGGCAAATCCCTCCATCTCTGTGGGGCAGACAAACGTGTAGTCTGCAGGGTAGAAAAAGAGTATGGTCCACCTGCCCCTGTAATCGCTCAGCTTGACCCTCTTGAATTCGCCGTTTATGTATGCGTCGGTCTCGAAATCAGGCGCGGTTTTCTCTATCATGCTCATATAAATCTACCAGGAAAATTACGCGCTCAAGATATATATAACCATCAATGGTTTGGCTAGCTCCTGACCCTTATCTCGTGCTTGATTATCTTGCTGTTGTCCCCGTTGAAGTAGAAGTCCGCATCGAACCTCTCCTCCTTGAGCAGGTGCGGCAGCCAGTACTGGTCGTCGGGCCACATCTCTTCCTTTGGGAGGTCGCCGATGTCGAACCACCTGACCTCCCCGGCCTCCCCCTGTGTCACCTCTCCAGAAAATTCCTTTGCGGAGAAGATGTAACCCAGGAATCCGACCTCATTCTTTCCGAAATTGTAGAACCTTATTATTCCATGATAGAAGGGATTCTTTATCGTGAGGCCGGTCTCCTCAAGCGCCTCCCTTATGGCGCACTGCTCTGGAGCCTCCCCAGGGTTGAGCTTTCCTCCGGGGCCGTTCCACTTTCCCCTGCTTATCCCCCTGACGTTCTTGATGAGCAGCAGCTTCCCGTCCTGTATTATCTCTATAAGGGTGGCCTCGGTAGCCATGCAATCACTAGTACCAGCCTCTAGCCTTCATCGCCTTCGCCACCCTGTCAACTGCGATTATGTAGGCCGCCATTCTCGGGTTTATCTTCTGGCCCTGCGCAGCATAGGCTTTCTGCATCGCCACCGTGTCGTTGAACGACTTTGTCATCTTCTTATCGAGCTTGGCGTAGAAAAGATCGGTGTCCCAGTAGTCCCCTGTGATGTTCTGCACCCATTCGTAATAGGATCCTATCACTCCTCCGGAGTTAACAAGGAAGTCCGGCAGGTCGAGTATCTTCTTCTCGAAGAGTATCGATGTCGCCTCTGGGGTGACCGGGCCGTTTGCAAGCTCGAGCAGCAGCTTGCACTTTATCCTGTCTGCGTTATCAGCGCGTATCACGTTCTCTATCGCCGCTGGTATCAGTATGTCTACTTTCAGCTCGAGGAGCTCTTCATTGGATACCTTCTGCGACCTCTTGCTCTTGTATCCCTGGACGCTTCCGGTCTTCTTCTTGGCCTCGTCCAGTTTCGCAAGGTCCAGTCCGTCTGGGTCGTAGATCCCCCCTTCTGAGTCGCTTATCGCCACGACCTTTGCGCCGAGCATCTCCCTAGACAACGTGTAAGCGAACCTTCCCGCGTTGCCGAAGCCCTGGACTGCTACGGTAGACTTCTTTGGATTGAGCTTGAGCGCCTTTGCGGCCTCGCGCATCACGTACATTCCGCCCTTTGCTGTGGAATCCATGCGCCCTTCGCTGCCCCAGACCTCAACGGGCTTGCCAGTTATGACCCCGAACTGGCTCTTCCTTACGATGTTGATGTACTCGTCAAGCATCCACGCCATTATCTGCGGGGTTGTGTATACATCTGGAGCAGGGATGTCGACCTCCGGGCCGATGTCCGTGCCCAGGGCCCTCACATACGCCCTAGACAACGCCTCTAGGTCCCTCTCATTCATCTTCTTTGTATCGCAAATTATCCCCCCCTTGCCTCCCCCAAATGGTATGTCCGCCAGGGAGCACTTCCATGTCATCCACGCGGAGAGCGCCTTGACGGTCTCCAGGGTCTCCTGGGGGTGGAAGCGTATTCCCCCCTTGGCCGGGCCCCTTGCGTCGTTGTATCTCACCCTGAAGCCGGTGAAGACCTGGGTCCTGCCGTTGCTCATTTTGACAGGTATGCTCATCACAAGGGTGCGTTTGGGCTCCCTTAGTATCGCATGCGCCTGCTTGTCAAGCTTCATTATCTCCGCAGCCTCGTCGAGCTGCATCTGCGCTATCTTGAAAGGGTCAAGTTCCTCAGCCATTCATTCACCGTCTAAGTAAATAAGACAGCAACAAGCTATTTATTATGTTTAGATACGATAAAGTATGAAGGTAAAACGCCCTTCCTTTGCGCCAAACCGCTATTCTCCAGCAAAGAAAGGTTTTTATAGATGTCTATTTATGTATTAACTAGGTGTCAGAATGTTTTCAAAAGCTAAAAATTTCAGAGCGCAAAGCGCCATGGAGTACCTCATGACGTACGGCTGGGCCATATTGATCATAGCGATAGTGCTTGGCGCCCTGTTCTCGTTGGGCGTATTCAGCAGCGGCTCATTCGTAGGAACAACCTGCATACCCGCGTCCGGATACGAGTGCTCAACGGTCACGTTCCACAGCGGCACGTTTACCGCCACAGTAGGACAGGCAACCGGAACCACGTGGACTACCGCCAACATCGTCTTCGTGACAGGCGGCGCAGTCCCCAGCACCACGCTGCCTACAGGCGGCACGTGCACATTCGCCATAGCTGGAGGCTGGACCAGCGGCGGCTCAACAACCGCCACGTTCACCGCCCCGTATGCATCAGGCAGCGCGTGCAGCGCAACACTGCTTTCAACCACGGTTGGGGCAACGTACAGCGGCACGCTGTGGGCCCTATACACAACCTCCGGGGTCACGGGCGTCCAGGAAACCCAGATAGCGACAGTGACGCTGAAGGCCTCATAATCCTGGCCTTATTTTTCTTTTTTACGCTTAGCTAGCGGAGCTTTAGGATTAGTTCTTGGCCCGCATCTCGGCGAGCTCCTTCTTCATCTTCAGCACCTCCATGAGCTCGTTCGCGCTTATGAGGGGCTTGCTTATCCTGTCAGTATCGTCTATGCTTATCCTGGGGCACGCGGTATTGACGAAAGCGTCGAACTCCCGCATGTTCTCCAAAGAGATAAAGTCAAAGGTGTTTGCGGTAAGTATTCCCGCGCTCAGGCCCTCACTCTCAATCCTCTGTTTTAGTATGGCGGCGAGCGCCCTGTTGTGCTGGCCGTTCTTCGTTGTGAGCAGTATCCCGAAACGCTTTGCATCAAGCGATTTCAACACCTTGCCCTTGCTTCTACGCCTGTACACATCTCTATACCTGTCGATTCTCTCGACCTTGTTCGCAAACGGCTCAACTACTATGAATGGCTTTGTCGTGTTTAGCAGTGCCCCGAGCGGGTGGAACATCCCCCCGCCGAAATATACAAAGGCGTCAACCTTCCTGTCAATGGTCGCCGCGCTGCCTACGTCGCATCCAAGTATCTGGCCGGGTTTCTTTGCGAACCCGTAGGGCTTTCCTATCAGCACGCTCTTCCCGTTGCGCTCGTAGAAGCGCTTCACCTGGTCCAATTGGTGTATGTGCTGTATGGTGGTTACAATGCCTATCGTATTGTAGCCGCTGAGGTGCTCCAGAGAGTTATTCAGTATATCAAGCGGGGCGTCGACGTTGTATTCAACGTATTCCACGTTGGCGTCCACATGCTGGAACTCGGCGTGGCCGAAGTGTATCAGCTTATCGGCCTTTACGCTCCTCATCTCGTCAAGAGCGAGGTCGCACGCGCCGAAAGTCGGGGACGCAGATATGAAAACCTCGTTCCCCTGCTTCTCAAGCTCCTTTGCATACGCCATCGCGCGCTGCTTCAGCCCCTCGGGAAACTGCAAAAGTAGCCTCATGTGACATCCTCCCGCCGCTAAAGCGCGTGGGCTTCCCCTGCAATTACAAGGTATGTTCTCGGATCAGCGATGACAGCCTCCTGTTGGGGTCTTACACCATCTCCTCGAGCGTGACTTTCCATCTGTCCGACGGTAGCTCTTTTGAGTATGTTTATTGATGCGTTTATGTCCCTGTCCAACCGCAAACCGCATTGGTTGCAGTTGTATATCCTTTTAGATAGTGGCATTTCCATTAGGTTGCCACAGTTGCTACAAGTCTTTGACGTGTTTCTTGGGTCCACTTCAATCACCTTCAAACCAGCACTTTCAGCCTTGTACGAAAGCAGTTGAATGAATCTATTCCATGAAGCATTATATATTGATTGGGCAAGGCTATGATTTTTCACCATGTTCTGTACGTTTAGTTTTTCCATTGCAAATGAGGTGTACCCCGAATTCACCAGTTTATTCGAAAGTTTGTGCATGAAATCATCTGATTTGTTGTTTATGTATTCCCATTCCCTTTGAAGTTTCAGCTTTGTTTTCTCCCTTCTCTTGGATCCTTTCTGCCTTCTTGCTACTATCTTCTGCCACCTCGCAAGTCTCTTCATCTTTTCCTTCATGAATTTAGGTTTTGATATCTTTGTACCATCTGACATTGCAATGGAAGAGTTTAATCCTAAATCAATGCCAACAGGATTTGTATCCTTTACTATTTGTGGATTTATATCTTTTATCGCAGTGAAGATTGCATAGTATTTTCCTGCCTCCCTTTTTATTGTGAGTGCCTTTATTTTTCCTTCAATCTTTCTGTGCAATTCTATCTTCATTGTGCCTATTCTCGATACACGCAGCCTGCCTTTCTCTATTGAGAATGAGCCGTTGTCCTGTGGATATATTATACTATGATACCTGTCTATTGATTTGAAGCGCGGAAATCCGACTTTTACTTTCTTATCTGACTTCTTCTGCTTTGTCCTTCTGAAGAAATTTGAATACGCATTTATCACCCTGTCCTCTATCTCAGATCTTGTCTGTGAGTATATCTTCAAAAAGTCCTTGTTGTCCGCGACTATCTCTTTCTTTATCCTATTGAAGGTGCTTCTCTTTGGACTGAATTTTTTATCCTTTTTATATGCCTCTTTTGCCTTCTCCAGAAGTTTGTTGTAGAAATTCTTTGAAAGAATCAGTTTGTAATCTATCTCTGACTGACGTTTTATGTCTGGATAGACCCTGAACTTGTACGCCCTTATGGACTCCATATCAATTATACCACGATACATATTTATATACCTATCTACACGCCACGGACTCATTTCATCCATAAAAACGGCACGGGATTCCCCCACGTTGTTAATTGTTAAACACTATGCCGCGACCCTGACTATTGGTGTTGTCGCTATGCTGTACCTGCCGGAGAGCTTTGACTTCGCCCTCTTCAGCGCCTTCTTGGCGATGTCCAGATTATCGCTGTTTATCTTTATGAGGAATATGGATTGCCCCGGTCTGACCCTCGCCGCTACGGAGACCGGTCTGCCGAACGCATTAACTTTCATTCCCTGAGATATCCTGTCTGCGCCCGCGCCCGTTGCCATGCGGTGTTCCCTTATTACGTTGTGCGGGTAGACGCTTACGGTAAACCAGTACTCGTTTGGTATGTTCGATTCGAGGAACTTTCCTGCCGCTATCCTCGCAGCCTCGAGCGAGTTTGACCTGAGTTGTATTATTTGCTCGCATTGGAGAGTTACGGCTGTATTATAGTTGGCACTCTCGACGCCCGTCTTGAAGACTACGAGGTTTGAGTGCGGCAGCGCCCTCACGTAGTTCTTCCTAGGTTTCCTGAGCGAGTACCTCGCCCACGCCTGGGAGTTCGGATTCCTGCACGTTCGTGCAGGCCTTAATCTAGCCATGTCTAAACCTGATACAGAAGGAACAGCCTCTCTGCACTACTATTCTGCCAAGAAGCTATAAAAATGCTGCGTACCCTAGGCAGAGTTCCGCTAATCCAGGTAGCGATAATTATAAATATCATTAAGACAAATCAATTTTTACCAAAAACAAAAAAAACACAAGTGAGAAAAATGACAGAACCAAGACAAAGACCGGCCCCACAAATGAGGCCTCAAGTAATGGGAAATCCGAGCGGGTTTCAGTTGCGCATAGCCGCATTCGAGAACCGCAAGGAGCCTGACGTCCTCCTGAGGATAGCATCCGAAGGGACGAGGGCGCCCCTTATGCTTAACTGATTATTCTGCCAGCCAAGACATTCAAAGTCTATTTATAACTTTCCTGAGAGTAAGTACGGGTTTACATGGAGCTTGTTGATATGGCGCTGAGCCCCTCGGCAAACGTCAGCGATGACGAACTTTTCAAGGCCAGGATCGCGGTATGCGGGATAGGAGGCGGAGGGAGCAACACCATACAGAGGATCAGCCGTATGGGCGTAAAGGGTGCAAGCCTGATAGCGGTCAACACTGACGGCAAGCATCTCAGCACGCTAGACTCTGGGATAAGAAGGATACTGATAGGAGGGGCGCTTACCCATGGCCTGGGCGCCGGCGGATTCCCCGAAGTCGCCAACAAGGCCGCGCAGTATTCAAGGAACGAGCTTGAAAACGCCCTGCACGACTTCAATCTTGTATTCATAACAGCCGGTATGGGAGGCGGCACCGGAACTGGAGCCGCCCCGGTTGTCGCTGAGATCGCAAAGAAAGAAGGGGCGATAGTAATTGGCATAGTAACATTCCCATTTTCGCTTGAGAGGGTCAGGATAGAAGTGGCAAAGAAGGGCGTCGAGGCGCTGAGGAAGGATATAGACACGCTCATAGTGATAGACAACCAGCGGCTCGTCGACCTCTATCCCAATCTTGTGATGGAACAGGCGTTCAAGGTCGCGGACGAGGTAGCTTCAAGGGCGGTGCGCGGGATAACGGAGACGATAAACACACCCAGCCTCATAAACCTAGATTACTCCGATGTCAAGTCGGTGATGAGGTCCGGCGGCCTCGCCATGATAAGCGTGGGAGAGGGCCACGGCGCGAACAAGGTTGACGAGGTTGTCAATAACACGCTCAAGAACAAACTGCTTGATGTTGACTTCGAGGGCGCGACCAGCGTGCTCATACACATAACCGGCGGAGACGACATGACGCTCGGGGAAGCCAACGAGGTTGGCAGGAGGCTCACAGACATGACCGCACCCAACGCTACCGTAATATGGGGCGCAAGGATAGACCCGGCATACAACGGCAAGATAGAGGCGATAGCGATATTCACCGGAGTAAAGAGCGAGTCGATAATGTCCGGCGGAAGGGACGAGAACAGGGACGACTACGGCCTCGGCGGCCTATAGCTCCGAAACTACTGTTGAGCCTCTGGCTCCTTTATCTCTATCCAGCTGGTATATCTTGGCGGAGGCTATCTGCTTAAGGCTGTCGTCGTGAGTTATTATAAATATCTGGTCGACAACCTTCGGCAATGTGTCTCCAAGCACGTTTATCAGTTTTGTTATGCCCGCAGAGTCTATATTGTGCGTCGGTTCGTCCAGTATCAGCCACCTGAGGTTCGGCACGATAACCATCGACAGCGCAATCCTCATCGTAAGGCACGCTATGCTCCTCTCTCCGCCGCTCGCCACCGCATCCACCTGCACCCACTCATCGGGGCCATTGCTCTCCAGGCTCGCCTCAAGAAGGTAATCGTCGGGTTTCGCATTAAGCCTCAGCCTTGTGTAGTCTGCATACGGATAGAGCTCCGGCCATATACTTTGCATAAGGCTGTTTATCGACTGGGTTAGCCTTGTTCTGAGGAACGCGCCGGTCTCGACCAGCGCGCCCCGGAACCTGTTCAGGTTCTTCACCACGGACCTGCGCTTCTCCAGTCTCTGCTCCAGCTCCTTTATGTTGTCTATCTGCTTTATCAGCTCTATGATGCTCGCGTCGAGGTTCGCAACCTGTCGTTCGTCTCCGGCTATCGTCGCGGATATGTTGGCCAGCGAGGCGCCCTTCTCTGCAAAGAGGCGCTGCGTCTTGTCGATATCGTCGCGGCTAATTGTTATTCTATCGGAGTCCTTTTTGCACTCCATGGCAAGCCTTGCGTATTTAATTATCTCTGTGTCGTGCTCCGCCCTTTTCTTGAACAGTTCGGCCGACGCCTTCGCATCGTTAATTTTTTCCCTTAGGGCGTCAAGGCCGCCCCTCCTCTTCTCTAGCGCGGAGTTGGCTGACTCCGCCTCCTTATTCGCCGATTTCAATTTCATGCCGATGTCCCTTATTGCGTCTTCAACGCCTTCGTAGTCCCTCACCCTGCTGCTTGCAAGGGAGAGTGCCGCGACGCTGTCGCTTATCTCCTTTATTGTCGCCCTCTTCTGGTCGACGAGCCTGTCGTTTTTTTCTGCCTCCTTGCCAATTGCATCGGCAAGGGCGCGTTTGCTGGCGATCAGCTTTTCGCTGAGCTCAGGCCCAAGGTCCCTTTCGCATACCGGGCACTTTGCAAGATGCCTCTGCAGCTCCTTTATTGACGACTCTAGATCGGAGAGCCTGCTGCTGCTCAAAGCCTTGCTATTCATCATCTCGTTCAGTGCCGCAGTTTCGTCCAGTACCCTCTTCTCTAGCGCGGCGAGATCCTTGCCGTGCATCTTCTCCATGATGCTCTTCTTCTCCATCAGCCTCTTTTCATTATTGTTTATCTCGGCCTGCAGGTCCGATGCAGCCTTCGTCAAGGCCTTTGCCCCTTTTTCCATCTCTTCAATCAGCCGCTTTTCCTCCTTCTCCTTGGCGAGATGGTCATCGAGCTCCCTCTTGAAAGCGCCTTGGTCGAGCCCCTTTATCCTGGAGTCTATCTTGCCGATTTCCTCCTGCAGCACCTCTATCTTCCCGTTAAGCTCCACCACCCTCCTTGAAAGCTCATCCTTCTTCATGAAGAGCTTCTTCTGTTCATCTATCTCGTCTTCAGTCTTCTTCAATTCAGCCTTTCCGCTTTTTTCCTTTTCTTTCAATACAGCCAGGCCCTTCATGGTCTTGTCCTTCTCCGCCACCGCGGCATCGAGCTGCCTCTTCAGCGATGCCGTGTTCATACTGCCGAGTATCGCTTCCTCCCCGCTCGCTACCGACTTTATGCTGTTTATGAGCGATGTGCAGTTCTCCTCTGCCGCCGCAAACTGGTCCAGCCCGAGCATCCCGTCGATCTGCTTCTTCCTATCGCCCTTTGCGATGCTGAGGAAGTAATCCAATCCATTCTGCTCGGCGTATACCGCACGCGCAAAGGTGTCATAGTCAACCTTCAGTATGCTGGCTATCTCCTCATTTACCCTTATCGGCTGGGATTGCAGGTGCGCTCCATTCTTATCGAGTCTTGCCACCGCGATTCCGGAAGACGTTATCTTCCTTATGACCGTATAGCTGTCGCTTCCGATAACGAAGGTGAGTCTCACCTCTGCCTCTTGCTCGCTTGAAGGCCTGTTTTTTATCACCCCCTCAAGTTTCATTCTCCTCTGCTTTAGCGCCGGGAATGTCCCGAACAGGGAAAAGGATATGGCATCCATGACCGAGCTCTTGCCAGAGCCCATTATGCCTATGAGCACATTCACGCCTTTCTGGAAGGAAAGCCTAGTGTCGCTATGAGTCTTCCAGTTGCGAAGCTCTATATCCTTTATCATAAAATCAGGCGTACTTATAAGGCTTTTTGGCTATAAAAAGATTATTATGAGCGAAGAGAATAAATCTCTCGGCCCAAGTCCAGAGACAGGGGCTCTTAGAGTTAAAGAGTTATGCCGTCCTGCACTCTTGCTCTCTTTGCTCTCGAAAAGAGCTAGAAAAAGCTTATATATCTAGAAATCCGATTATAGCATGATAACTTGGGGTCAAGAATTAGGATTGCGCCTTCCGAGAAAGTCGTGGGCTCAGCCAGGGCGCACGAGACGGAATTCCAGATGCAGGATCACGCGTACGATGAGCTCGCAAGGATATTTGATGGCAAGGTGCTGCTGAAGAGATACGGGCTGGATGAAGAGGATGCAAAATTCATGGGCGAGATGGCGGCCGCCGGAGTGGTTAGACGCCTAATATTCAGAGGCACCAAGAAGCATCACCCGAGTTATCCGGGTGCTAGGTGGGGAGAATTTTCAGGCCCGGCTGGCTTCCATAAGTTATTCGAGGCAGATTTTCACAAGGGCATCTATTACTTCATGCCGGAGAATATAGAGGCGGTCCTTGCGGAGATAGCCGGACATGTTATCGTGCCATTACAGCATGATGATGCCGCATGGAGCATACCTGAAAGGCACCTCCGCCGGTCGTTGAGGAAGGCGGGCCTCTCCCCTGAAGAGCGCCTTCTGGTGTTGGAGCGCGTTGCACCCCCCAGCTCAATAAAAAGGCCTACTGCCACAAGTCCAAGCTAGCTAAGCCGATATAAATCTCCGGGTAATGGAATAGGGCTCATATAAGGCTCTCTTCCTCAACTTCTATTTCACTGACTCCTTCGGTCTTCCTTATCTCATCCTCTATGCTGGACGAGTTTGTCTTCTCGTTGTCGAAGACAAAGCGCGCCTTTATAACCTTTATCCCAAAGGCGACCTCCTCGGACTGGATAGCCACCGGCTTGAGGTTGTCCTTTATCCTCTTCAGAGTCGCCTCCATTGCGTCGTCTTTCGGATAGATTTTGTATATGACAGAAACTCTCGACATCAAGGTCCCTCGAATCCGCATTCTCCGCATTTGTATATGTTTGAGATCTCCCTGCAGTGGTAGCATCTTATAATTATCCCCTTGCCGCACTTCGGGCACTTAAATTCCGTATACTCGGCAGTGAGCCTGCCGCACGATACACACGTTTTTCCTGGCAAAACTGAAATGATATCACCTATTGCTTCTTCTCCTTCTGCTGCTTGTTCCCTTTCCGGCCGATAGTTTTGAAACCATAGCCAGTATGATGAAGTCTATTATTAATATTATTACCACAAGCACCAATATAAGGTATATGGCGATCTTCTCCAGATTGTAATTATGCACCGGTTGGACAACCTGGCTTGCGGTCGTTGTGGCCTGTCCGAGTACCAGGCCGTTCGATATGACCTGCGTGTCGTTGCTCATCTGCTGGGCGAGCAGCGCGGACGAGTACGCCTGCAGTGCATAACCACGAGCTCCAGTCACGCTGTTGGTAGCCTCCGACTGATGAATATAAAACTCTGCCTCATTGGCGAACTGCGTAGCCCACGCGCCGTATGTCGAATTGGCCGCGATAGTCTGGGACGCGTTAAGCAGCTCCGAGGTTGTCATGCCCTGGCTCTTTATGCCCGCTGTGCCTTCAGCATAAGCGTAGTCGGCATCCATTATCGCCAGCGGGTAATTATGGTTTGAGTATGCCGTCTCTGCGGTCTGCAAGTAAATGTTGTTGCCGTAGACGGAAGCCCTACTAATCCTCCCGCCGGCCGTTGTTGTAAGGCCCTGCGATACGATAACCGGTGTGCCGCCTATGGCAGCCGCGCTGCTGAACATGAAGCCGGATGCACGGCACCACGCATTCGCCTCTCCTGCACTGTACAGCGAGCTGAGCACATCGTCTGTTGTGAATGAGCTGGCGTTGTAATCGGAGCTCGTAGTCGCCGCCGTGTATGTGCCCCACGCAAGCCGTAACTCTCCTGCTATTACCCATTCGTAATTCTGCTGGGTGAGCTGTGGCGCGTTCAGCGAAGTGCAGTAACTGCTGACATTGGTTAGCGTCTGCATGCCGCTGCTTATCGTTGCGTTGCTGCTCGCAAGGAAGAATGCATTTATATAGTTCAGGAAGCTTATGTCCGACGCCGTGTAAAGGTAACCCCCCGCGGCAATGGCCCTGCTCTGGTTCAGCACCGCGTAGAGCTGTGCGGACGCATTCGGGAATCCAGAGACCCGCGCAATCTGTGACGCCGTTATGTTTATCGTGAAGTTTGTAAGCTTTGCAAAAGGCTGACTGTTGCAGCTGTTGCTGCACACCAGGCTCGCATTCGGAAGCAAGCCCGGATAATAATTGGTGGAGAAATTAAATGTAACGCTATGGCCCGCCGTTGGGCTTTTTCCAAAGGCATAGCTGGCCGCTGCCGTTATATTCAAGACCTCTATGAGAGGAATACCAAACTTATTCTGGATCAGGTAATAGAGCTCGTTCTCCTCGCTCCCCTGCGAGACTGCAGGTACCAGTATGAACTTCAGGCCGTATGCCCCAGCAGCGTCTGCCTTGTCGTAGACGCCGCCGACAAGTCCAATGCTCCCGTTGCTGATTGTTCCTGTCATGGTAAAGTTGCCAACGAGTTTGTTTCCAGAGATTGCAGAGATTGCAAGAAGGGTCATGGCCGCCCCGGCGCTCGGTCCGGATACGCTCTGGTTGTAGTCCGCTATATTGTAAGTGAAATTATAGTTCTTGTAGTCAAGCTTGAGGTATTGCGCCGCGGAGATTGCCGCGTTGAGCGCGGATGCCTTCGTATCGTTGCCCACAAAGCTAGGTCCAATTATTGTAACGTATCCTGTGCCCTTTGTGACAGTGACTGATATTTGTGTCAGTGCCCCGGTGTTGTTTCCCACAACAGCAGGCGCGATAATCGATGCGCTTCCTACGGTGAGCTGCGCCGGAGCTGCGTGGACTAGCACCACCAAAACGAAAAGCACCGGGGCTAGATAGCGCAATATGGCTTGGCTCATAGAATCCTTACTATTACTAAAGATTAACGTATAAAAAACTTCTTCTTTTATTCGGTCAGAGATGCAGGAAACTGAAAAGAAACAGGTAGGACAGCAGCCCTGCCGCTACTCCGAAAAAGAGCATCGGTATCGCGGGAAGAATCCTCTTAGACCTCTTTAGTATGTAAAAGGTAAGCAGGAGCCCCAGGATCGCCCCGAAGACTATGAAAAAGCTCAGGACAAAATTGAGATAGACCTTGTACGCCGATACCGCAACCATGAGTGGCACGGCAAGGTCTCCAGTGCCGAGCTCCACCCTGGCCGGGATTGGAAGCATGCCATTCTTATACAGGCCGGTGAGCGTTTGGTTCATCTTCATGCCCACTGTATCCTTCTTGTACTCTTCTATCTCCTTTGCCGTGAAGCTGCTTTTCGGTATCGCCTCTACTTCTGTCACTCCAACGAGGAATGCCAGGTTTCTCGATGACATCGCCTTCGCCATGGTTATCATGTGCTTTGTTATGAAGACTGCTATGAAATCATAGACCGCCAGTATGGCCATGAAGATCATGGCTGCAAGGAAGCTGAAACTGATACCCAGGACGATGCCCACCCCTATGCTCGCGATCATGGCTGTCGCGTTCCTAAGCTTTGGTATCTTATTCTTCGCGACTATCAGCACCACCGCTGCGGCTATCGCTATGATAAAGTTAGAGGTTATAGCACTGCCGGCTATCGAAAACAGGGCAGCGCTGGTAAGCAGCCCCGACAGTATCAGGAAGACAAAGAACGAGGATATGAATATAACGGCGCCCTCCAGCAAGATGAAGAACCTGTCTCCCTTGTAGACCTTGAATATGAAGATTATGACGGCTGTGAAGACTATTATATAAACTATGTAGAGGAGAGCGCTTGTCGCCGTTGTTATTATCTGCGCGCTGGCGACCTCCTGGTATGTCGTCCCGGAAAAAACCGTGCTTGCAAGAAAGACCCCGAAGAACTGGACAATCACGAAGATTACGAGTATCTGGAGGAGCTGTCTGGTCTCTATAACTCTAAGGGGCAACAATCCACCTATTCATTTTCGTGGCTTATTGTTTTAACTATGCCGGGTTTTGGCCTGAAGATGTCTCCGCTCCTCTCAAGCTCTACGATATACTTGTTTACCTCGGCAGCATCTACGCTAACCTTCTCGGCCTCCTCCATCAGGCGCTGCATCTTCGCGCTTCCTTCGTCGGTTTCCAGCCTCCTTATTATCCCCAATATTGTGTTTATCTTGTTGACCTTCTCCCTTGGCATCCCTGTGAATATCGCATCGATATCGCGCCTGCCGCCGCGGTCCACCGCCAGGGTTTTGAGCATGTACTCGTTGAGCGCGATCGCGTTCTCTGCATCCGGCACTTCAACCAGGGCTGACAGCCTCACCTTCGCGCTCGCCTCCGCCATCCTTATAAGCCCCTCTATCTGCCTTGGGGTTATCGGAGTGGCCCCCTGCTTCAGGCCTATCTTCCTGAGGTCAAGGTAGTAGTCCTGTATCCTCTTCGACGCTTCGGGGGTCAGCCTCGGCATAATATTCCTTCTTGCATAGGCAATGTACTTTCTGAGTATTTCACCGTCTATCGGCGGCTTCTCAACCTGTTCATACTCCTGTATGTCGGACAGGACAGCGCCAGCCGCCTCGTGCTGCATGAGTATATGCTTGGCTATGCTTTTGTCGAGCTCCTCGTCCATTATGTCCTTTATCGGGAATATAAGGTCGAACCTAGACAGCAGGGTCGGAGGTATGTTGAACTGCTCCGCTGGGTAGACATTCGGGTCGAACCTTCCGAATTTTGGGTTAGCAGCGGCGAGCACCGCCGTCCTGGCGGTGAAGGTTGCTATTATGCCGGCCTTCGCCACGCTTATCGTCTGGGATTCCAAGGCCTCGTGCAGCGCCGCCTTGTCGTCATCCGTTATCTTGTCGAACTCGTCGATCGCCACAACTCCGCCGCTGCCGAGCACCATCGCGCCTGCCTTCAGGGTCCATCCTCCCTCGGAGAACTCGTCCCGCTCCGCGACAGCTGTCATGCCTCCGCCCGTGACTGATTTTCCGCTTACATAGATGCCCTTGGGCACCAGCCTGGTCACAGACTGCAGTATCCTCGTCTTTGCGCTTCCCGGATCTCCTATAAGAAGTATGTGCATGTCGCTCCTTACCGCGCCGCCGTCTATGAGGGTCTTACCGGGCGTGCCCCCGAAGAGCTGCAGCGCCGCTCCCTGCTTTATCTCGTTATAGCCAAAGATCGACGGGGCTATAGACTTCGCAATTTTCTCGAATATATGCGGATCCTTGCCGAGCTCCTTTATCACCCTCTCTTCCTCGTCGGTTATCTGCAGGTCTGCGAAGTCCTTCTGCTTAGGAACTATCGATACCGTGTCGAGGAACATCGAGTAGATGTCCTTGTCTAGCTTTCCTCTTTGGTTTCTCCTTGGGCGTATCCTAAGTATGCCGGTCAGCTCTATCCTGTCTCCCGGAATGACTGTGTTAACAAGGTCGTCCTCTATCCAGACCTCGAGCTGCCATGTGGGTGAGCTGCCCCTCAGTTTTTCCAGGGGGTCCTGTACCGCTATCTTCTGCAGGTTTATGAATTGCGATTCCTCGGCGACCTGCTTGAGCGAATGCCTCTTGCACGACACGCAGAGCTCCGGCAGTTCGTCCTTCCCTGACCTTATCTTGTAGGTAGCGCCGCAGAATGTGCACTTGTAAGAGCCTACCTGTACCTTCGGGTTTATCTCAGACCTCTTTACAATGAGGCCGTCGAGCAGTATCATCTTGCTTATGTAGGCCGAGCCGACGTCCTGCACCATGGGGATGTTGACGCCCTGCCCGAAGAACCTCACATGAACCTCTTTGCCCTCGAGGTTTACATCGCTCATCTTGCCCTTAAGGGACTCTGTAGCAGCCTCTATTATCGGATCTGGCTGCTCTATCAGCGACTCGGCAAGCTCTGGATCGAACTTTATTAGGTTCTTGAAATCGACAGCCAAGCTCCTCTTGTCTGGGAAAGAGAGGATAAGCCCGTTTATCGATTCCTCGCAGTATCTGTCGAAGAAGTCGTCGAAACGAGATTTAATGCCCTCAAGCGCTGCGTCTACCATCTTACCCCCGAATGTTACGGCGCCAGCAAATATAATATATCTGCCGAGCGTAGAGTAGTATCAAACCGGCGCCCTTTTTATTATCAACAATAAAAAGTGTTTAGTGGCATACTACCCACCCGGCTTTAGTAACGCTAACACAATTGTAGTTGTATTGGATACAGCATGAAAATAGAATAAACAACTATATAAAGTTCAGAATAACATAATCTCCAGAATGAATAAGGTGTGGATCATGGAAAGATATATAGTAACTGCAGCGCTGCCCTATGCGTACTCTATACCACATCTCGGAAACTTTGTAGGTTCGGTTTTACCAGCAGATGTCTACTACAGGTACCTAAAGATGAATGATAAATCCGCAATTTTTATTTGTGGTTCTGACCAGCACGGGACGGCAGGGGAGCTGAAAGCGATAAAGGAGAAAGTCACGCCAGAGCAGCTGTCCGAGAAGATGCACGAGGCACTGGGAAAACTGTTCAACGACTATGGCTGCGCGATTACATACTACGGAAAGACCAACACGGAGACAAACAAGGAAATAGTCTACGAGGTCTTCGATGCGCTGAACAAGCGCGGCTACATACTTGAGGTGCAGAGCAAGCTGCCATACTGCAATCTTGACAAGAGATACCTGGCCGATACATTCATAGAAGGAACCTGCCCCTACTGCAAGTATGCGAACGCAAAGGGCAACCAATGCGAGAGCTGTGGCAGGCTGCTCGATCCAGACCAGCTTGTAAACCCGCACTGCACGATATGCGGGAAGAGCGACATAACCTTCAAGACGGCGAAGAACCTTGCAATCGCGCTAGACAAGCTGCAGGAGAAGATAAAGGCATTCGTGAAGGAGAGGTCAAAGAACCACTGGAGCAAGAATGCGACCAACAAGGCGCTCAGCTACATAGACGATGGGCTGAAACCCAGGGACATAACACGGAACACAAAATGGGGGTTCCCGGTCCCGCTGAAGGGCTTTGAGGACACCGTCTTCTACGTGTGGTTTGACGCCATCATATCTTACATAAGCATCACAAAGGACTGGAGCGGGTCAAAATGGAAGGAATACTGGCTTGGCAAGGACACGAAGCTGATACAGTTCATGGGGAAGGACAATATAGAGTTCCATACCTTGATGTGGCCAGGCATACTAATCGGATCGGATCTGGGGTACACGATGCCTGATACGATAAGAGCGTCCGAGTATCTCCTATCGAGAGGGTTGAAATTCTCGAAGACAGCTGGTGAAGGAATAGACATGCTCAACGCAATAAAGATACTTGACGGGGACTATTGGCGCTTTGCACTCATGCACCTCTATCCGGAAACATCAGACACAGACTTCACTGTTGATTTAATGTTAGGAATAGTCAACGGGGTCATGAACGACAACATAGGCAACCTGGTTAACAGGGTGCTGAAGCTGTCACAGGAGAACAAGGATCTCATAAGCAAAAGTGCGAAGCCGATAAAGAAGCATATTGACGAAGCTGACAAGATAACAGAAAAATACAAGAGCAGCTTCGACATCTTCGCATTGAGGGAGGCGCTCCAGGCGGTCGTAGAGCTTTCAACTCTCGGTAATTCTATAATGGGAAACTACCAGCCGTGGGTGCTTGCAAAGAAAGCAGAGTCGGACAAGAAAGCAAAAGAGGAACTATCAGAGCAGATGGCAACGCTCCAAAAAATTATATTCAGGATGGGTGTACTCCTCTGGCCCTTCACGCCAAGCGCGAGCAAGAAAATACTCGCATACTTCAATGTGAACGAAGACCCGACAACCGACCTGTTAAAAGAAGACAAAACTGCAGACCTCAGCAAAACGATTACCCCGATATTCAAGAAGCTTGACGATACGTTTGCAAATAACTTCAAGAAATAGATATTCTAACCGGTCGACCTGCTTCGCTTGTTTGTTGCCTCGGGGTTATGGTTTGGTGTGATCCTCTCAACCTTTGGGTTCAAGCCTTCCATAAAAGGTTCCTTCATAAGAGCCTTCCGTGCTTCTGTCATCGCCCCGAACTCGGCTTCGTTTGAGGCCGCTAGCACAATATCTCTAATACGCAGTACAACCACCGCCATCTCCACAGATACCAGCACCGATTCGACTCTAGATGAGGATACGATGTAGGTATGGTCCCTCTCAAGATCCAAACTGTCCGTGTCCTCTTTAATGCTCCTATCTGTAGGAAACCTGAATACGGCAAAATGCTTGCCTCTCGGAGACCTGTCTGGGCCGAATGTGAGAGGTTCGAAAAACGGCATGGCGGCGGATCTTCGCCTTGAAAGGTAATCACGAAGCATTTGGTATTCCGCATTTGCTACCGCATCCTCCAGCTCTGGAAGCGGAAGGGAGAAGTCAACTCCTAGCTTGGCAAGCGGCTCAACGTACTCTTTCATTATCCTCTCGCTCTTTAGCTCTCCAGACGCTACCTTCTTTCCAGTTGCGACCGCACCACAGCCCTTAACCTCGTTTTTGGAGCCGTGCGGCATCAAATATATCGACTCAACATCATACTTTTCAAAAATGTCATCGAGATCTTTTTCTAAAGGCGCGACATGGGCCCCTCCCGCGCGCAGGTCTATCACCTTCAGACCGAGCTCATCTGTGTAGTGTTCCTTCCTCTCATCAATTATCTCATTCTCCCTCCGATCCATACACCCTATTATTACTATTACTCTCTCTCGCGCCATCATCTCACCTTGGTTCCTTGCAAAATATCATTGTCAGGCTGCAGCAGCGAAAGGTTTGCGCCGTCTTCCGCGGCCAGTATCATCCCTTCGGAGACAAAGCCGGCTATGTTCTTCGCCTCCAGGTTTGCGACAATCACCACCTTCCTGCCAAGCAGCTGCTCCTTTGTGTACCTGTCCTTTATTCCTGCGACAATGCTCTTTATGCCGAGTTCACCGAGGTCCACCCTAAGCCCGTACATGGGCTTCCTTGTGCTGATATCATTTACCTCAACAATCTTGCCTACCCGAATGTCGATCCGCGCGAATTCCTCAAGTGTGACCATACTACCACTGCTACAATATTATATATACAAAATCCAAGATATAAATATTATGCGACTGCCATAACACCTCCCAGAAAAACATAAATATCTCGTAAACCCTCAAAATTACGATAGGATGATGACTGCAAAGGGGCGGGTGAACTTCGATCATGTCGTGATACCGAAGGGTATGCCACCTCTGGAGCTGGTTAGAGTAATGGGCACTCCAAGAGACGCAAATATCTACTTTGATTCGGTTTTGATAAAAGTTGTAGAGGTAGAGCCCAGATTTGATGAGGATGCACCATTGCAACCATCCGGCTTACCAAAAATAAGAGATATTACGCTCTTCTCCTCGTGCGAAGGAGAGCCTCAACCAGTACCAATAAAAATTTTCAGGGAGGGGCAGTCGTCCACAGACAAACGTCTGGGTAGGGATGCCCTTCCTATAGCCTTCACAAGAGAGGAAAGAAAGATCAACAGAGGCATGCATTGGATTGTAGATGTGCTGCAGAGACGCCTTGCGCCTCAAAGATATCCTAACGAAGCCGATGCCCTAGAAAGCGAGTTTGTAGAGGTTATACTCCCCCTCCGAAAGACCGCACCCGTAGAACCCCATGATACACCGCTGATAGCTCACGAGGCCCATTTTATAGTGTCGGAGGTTACCGGCGACAGTATACCAACACAGTTGCGTATAGTGCCAATACTTACTACACCAGCTCGAAGCTAACAATCAGAGATATCTATAAATAGCTTAACGATTCATAATAACTATCTGCTTTTAAGTGGTAACATGAGCCAATTTAGCATGCAGCTCCATTCGAAGTCCAACACTAAGGCTACGGGCAACGGCAAGAAAAAGCTCAAGATAAGGGACAAAAGGAAGTGCGAGATGGGGAGCTACTTCTCCGCGACAAAGATGTCCGAGGAGAACGCCTTCAGGGTCCACAGGAAACGCGGCGGAGAGAAGACAATGGTGCTCAAGAGGGCCGGATACGCGAACCTGCTAACCAAACAGGGCTACAAAAAAGTTAAGATAAAAGGAGTGCTCGAATCTAAGGATAACAGGAACTTCGCGCGTCAGAACATAATCACCAAGGGTACAATAATCAACACAGAGCTGGGGCAAGCACAGGTGATAAACAGGCCGGGCAGGGAGGGCAGCGTCAACGCCATATTGAAAGAAGGATACGTGACCGAAAAAGAACAGGGATCTGCCAGGGCGGCAAAAATGGCAAAGAGTGGCGGCGCAGCACAAAAGGTATCCAAGGGTTAGAATGCCTGCCATCGTCTATGAATGCGAAGCGTCCGAATCCGAGGCGCTGAAGAAGTTCCTCGAGTACGACCCGTACCTAGACAAGAGCCTCGACGAGGCTGCGCTAAAGAAGCTCAACGACGACAAACAGGCGAACATAATATTCTCCAGGCAGGAGTATAGTCTCCGCCCCGGCGAATCGCTCGGCCTGGAACGCGGCAAATTCTATTTATACCTAAAGGCCAACGAGGACTTCCTGAAGGGTGCCGACGATAAACTGAAGAAAAGCTTCAAGAGCGTAAAAAGGTCGAATCCGGAGAGCGAGCAGAAGTTCATCTCTACAATAGAGGATGAACAGAACCGTGGCAATGCCGGAATAGGAGCGATATTTGGTGGCTGAATGAACCTGATAAGCTCTGATGACCTATCAAAAGACGAGATAAACAAGATATTCAGGATAGCTGACGACCTGAAGAACAACAAGGTCAAGATAACCATAAAGGAGCACGCAATCCTGGCGCTGCTGTTCGAGAAGCCTTCCACCAGGACCAGGGTGTCGTTGGAGGTGGCGATGGCGCAGCTGGGCGGCCAGTCGATATATCTCGATATAAAGACTTCGCAGATGGAGCGCGGGGAGAGCCTCCAAGATACAACAAGAATACTCGGGTCGTACTGCGACTTCATAGCTGCCAGACTTTTCGATCACGCAAAGATAGTGGCGATGGCGCAAAACTCCCAGGTTCCTATAATAAATGCACTGACGGACCTCGAGCACCCTACGCAGGCGCTCGCGGACCTATACACCATAATGCAGCACTTCGGCAAGATAAGGGACACAAAGATCGCCTTCCTAGGCGACGTCACCGCCAACACCGCGAACTCGCTCATGCTTACAGCCGCCAAGCTCGGGGCAGAGATCTCCCTGGTCGGGCCCAAGGAGTTTCAACCGAACAGCATCTACTTCAACAAGGCAAGGGAGTACAGCAAGGTCTACAGCTACAACTCCCTAGAGGAGGGCCTCGAGGATGCAGATATAGTGTATACGGACACCTATGTGAGCATGGGCCAGGAAGCGCAGACCGAATACAGGAAAAAGATATTCTCCCCGTATCAGCTCAACGAGAAGGCGCTCTCTCTAGCGTCAAAGACCGCGCTGGTGATGCACTGCCTGCCCGCCCACAGGGGCGAGGAGATAACCGGGGAGGTGCTCGATGGACCGAGGAGCATAGTCTGGGAGCAGGCGAAGAACAAGCTGCTGATCAGCAAGGCGATCCTCCTATACCTATCGGAAAGCGGCATGCCCAGATAGGTATAAATTCTTAACCAGAGATTTGCTACCATGGACCTTCTAGTTAAGGTTGGGATAGTAGCGCTCGTGCTCATAGCGATATTAGCGGTCGCGCTAGTCTTCAAGTACACATCGAGCCCCGGCCCGCTCACCTCTTCCCAGGCCCAGCAGGTCGTGCAGCGCGACCTGAAGCTGGAATACCCGAATGCCAGCATAACGATAATAAATGTTACCCAGTCGACCGTCTCGCAGGGCAGCTGGTCTATCTTCGTAAGCCTGGTCTACAACGCAACAAGGCCATGCCCTACCCTGTATCTCCAGGAGTATGATTACCCTGCGTTCGGCCTCGTGCCTAGCGTGGCGAACCTCTATACGAGCCACTGCGTGATATACGGGCTGACGAGCGGCTCGTCGCAGTATTACGCATATCTGATAACCTCTCCGGAGGTGGCGATAGCGAAATCTTTCAACAGCTCCTACCCCGCCCTGGTGGCCTATGTAAACACATATGGATACAACAGCACCAACGTCTACGCAACCCATTACCAGAACCTGATGCTCGGCAACGTGATAGCCCCGTACGGCGGCGATTTCTTCAATGTCTGGCTCGTCAACTACACCGCAACCCGCGCCCCATACTCTGAGTATGTTGTATTGAACACAACGGGCTCGATAATCTTCAACTACACGCTAACGCACTGAATTTTTGGAATAAATAATACACAAAAAGATAT
>VFSW01003659.1_pt1 | contig 23057 bp, 29 predicted proteins | sample 5358111 | NCBI WGS metagenome assembly VFSW01 (sample SAMN11554181, study PRJNA540505) | mine drainage metagenome | isolation source: sediment from site ElyBrook_90M | place: USA: Ely Copper Mine, Vershire, VT | collected 2017
AGATTGGTCGCCGCAGCGACCTGAGCTACCGGCGTGAAATCCTTGCCCGGCTCGCACCCCAGCTTGGTGTAGAGGCTCGGGCTGAGCGCGAGGGTCGGCGAGCAGAACAAGAGCGTATAGCCGTCCGGTGCGGCCTTGGCGACCAGTTCGGTCCCGATGTTGCCGCCCGCGCCGGCCCGGTTGTCGACCACCATCGGCCGTCTCAGCGACTCGCCCATGCGGGCCGCTACGATGCGGGCCAGGATGTCGCTCAGGCCGCCGGGGGGAAACGGGACGACAAGCCTGATGGGTTTGGTCGGATACGTGTCGGACTGGGACTGGGCGGCGCCCGGGATGAACAGGGCCGCACAGAACGTAACAACCATGCAGATCGCTCTCAGTTTCATCGCTTCTCACCTTCCTGATTAGATTTTTCGCGCTTTTCCATCTCCTCCTGCCGCAGGATCTTGCTGAGGATCTTGCCAACGACCGATTTCGGCAGGCTCTCCCTGAACTCCACAACCGTAGGCACCTTGTACCGGGTGAGCTTCGCCTTGCAGAAATCGATGCTCTCCTTGTCCGTGGCGGTCTCGCCCGGCTTCAGGCCCACGAAGGCCTTCACCGTTTCGCCCCGGTACTCGTCCGGGAAGCTCCCCGCAACGAGTTGGAAGATGGCCTGGGCCGCTATCCGCGGGTAGCGGATTGTCGTGGGAACAGGGTGCTACTTCTTCGGATAACGCGGGTCTGTGACCCCTTCGGTCGGCCGTCCGAAGGAGGCCGTGTCGAGCCCTTTGAGGGGATGGTTCTTCGCATACATCCCCTTGAGTTTCCGGGCGCGCACCTCTGGATAGAAGGTATTGATCGCTGTCTGGCTCCGATCCAGGGGGACGGTCTCGATTGCGTAGTCGGCGGACCCCAGGCCGTTCGCCACGCCGCCCTGGATCTGCGCCTCCACGTCCTTTCCTTTGATGACGTTGAGCTTCTTCGCGCCGCAGGCGAGGGCGCCGAACTCCTCCGCCTCGGAGTTGAGGAGCCCCGGGGCGGCGTTCATCATATCGATACAGGCCTTGTCCACGGCCACCGGGTCGTAGGAGGCGAGGATCCCGAGTCCGTTGACGATCGGGGTGTCGGTCCAGCCGTAGCAGTCGCAACTCGGGCTGATGTCCATGGCGAAATTGAGGAAGAAGGCCTTCCCCGCTTCCTTCGTCATCATCGCGGCGAGCGCCGAGTCGGCGATACGGCGCCCGAGGGTGGGGAGATGGTCGAACCGCTGGATCGCCTTGACGCCTGCCATGTTGATGCAGAGATTCGCGCAGGCAAAGCAGTAGACGCAGCTCTCCAGGTCCACATCGAGACCCTTGTCCGTCACCTTGATGGAGCCTTCGGGGCAGCAGTCCTCACAGACCTGCCACCATTCGCAACTGCGCCCCGGGCAGAGTTTGGCGTCGATGACGGGCTTGTCGCCCGCGAGGGCGCCGTGGAGGTTCATCTTGCCGCGCTTGCTCGCGCCAGCCCACGCCGATATTCTTGAGCGAACCGCCGTACCCGCCGGCCGGATGCCCCTTGAAATGGGCGACCGACAGGAGCGCATCGGCATCGGCAATGGCGCGGGCGACGAACTGCTTGTTCAGGTAGTTTCCCCGGCCCTGGAGATCGACGGTTACATCATCGGTCCCGAGCCAGCCGTCGGCCATGACGATCGGGCAGCCGACCGTGCCCTGGTTGAAGCCGTTCCTGTTCGCCGTCTCGAGGTGATCCATGGCCAGGGTGCGGCTGATCCAGGGGTGGTAGGGCATGGTCGTCGTATCGGTGACGAAGGGGCGGAGCCCCCGCTCCTTGAGAAGATCGACCAAGGTGCTGATGATCACGGGCCGGAGGTACCCGACGTTGTACGCCTCGCCCATGTGGGTTTTGACCGCCACGATGTCGCCCCGCCGGAGATTGTCCAGCCAGCCCGAGCGTTCGAGGATCTGGCGGCCCTTGATGGCCGTCGATTCGAGAAACCGCCTCGCCCGCGCATCCATGAACCAGACCTTCGATGGTGCCATGACGCCTCCTTTTCCACGACCCCGGCGCTGCCGGGAGGTCTCCTCTGTCCTGCGAATTCTCCTTACTCGATTCGAAGCATGCTCATCGAGAAGTACCTATCGCCCCTTGAAGGTCGGCTGCCGCTTCTCCCGGAAGGCGGCAATGGCCTCCAGCATGTACTCGCTGGGGATCTGCGCGGCGTTCTTTTGGGCGACGTAGACGAGCCCCGGGCCGACGCCCTGGTCGCAGCCCTGAAGGAGCACCTCCTTCGTCCCCTAGACGGTGAGCGGCGGGAGGGCGGCGATCGTATCGGCCAGCTCCTTCGCCTCCCGGAGGAGGATCGAACGGTCCTCGCAGAGCCGGGTCACGAACCCCATCTTCAGGCCTCCTCGGCGGTGAGGTCCCGGCCCGTCAGCGCCAGTTCGTTCGCCCAGCCATGGCCGATAATGTGGGGAACTAACGTCGCTTCTTCTTGGAGTTCGCCTGGTCTCGAAGAACTTGTTGGTAAACCGGCCCCCAGACGGGATGGCCTGCTTCAGCCGCATCCAGCGCAAAGCTGGAATCATCTTTAAAGGCTTTACGGAATTCGTCGCGGCATCGCCATTTATTTCCCGAACCGCAGGCGATGAAAGCCAGATATTTATGGGCCTTCGCGCTATCCGGCTTCCGGGGAAGGCCGGCTTTAAGGGCATTCTGAAAATAGTTGGAAGCGGCTTTGTACTCCCCCTCTTCATAGTTCTTGATCCCTTGTGCCAGTAATAGCTCGGAACCACTCAGGGTCGGTTGATCAACGGGGTGATCTTTGGCGGCAGGCGATCCGCTTGCCGGTACCTGCTCAGCGCCGCTCTGGGTCGGTTGAGCGACGGGTGGGGGGACTTTAGCGGCCTGCGATCCACTCTGGATCGGTCGATCAGCAGGGCGATCTTTAGCGGCGCGCGTTCCATTTGCCGGTGACTGCACGGCACCACTCTGGGGCGGTCGATCAGCCGGGGAATCTTTAACGATATGCCATCCACAGCCGGTCAGGATCATGATTCCAACTATCAAGAGTCCCCCGTAGCGCAAAACAGTCATATCCATAACCTCCTATTGAAGGAATTTATGCCTGATCTTTAACTGTTCTCCCGGTTTTAAGTCCACAGTCTGCTGATGAGGGGAAAAGGATGTGTTCTTGATTTCTATCACGTGTTTGCCCGGCGCCACCTGCACGATGTTCAGAGGGGGGGCTACCCCTTTCTTTGTGCCGTCCACATAGACTTCCCCCCAGGGCGCAATGCCGAACGATAACGTAGCGGGTGTGGACGCCGAAGTAGGGCTTTCTGCTTTCTTGGTTGCGTCCGGCGTCGCGACGGCCGTCGGTGACTGGATCGTTCCCGGGTCTTTTACCGGCGCTCTTCCCGTCGTCCAAACGATAACCGGCACGCTGATCAGGATAACGACCACGGCGGCGGCAACAGTGAGCATAGTCCGGTTATTCCGTATCTCATTCCAGGTAAACCGCTTCGCGTTCCAACTGTCCAGCAATTTTTTCCAGACGAGCTGCAAAGAATTCCGTAGTGACGCCAGAAATGGCTGACCCTTCTCTGCCGCTACGGTTTTATCGCTTTGTCCACCTGTTCCAGTCTGAGCGGCGGGGGGCACCGCGTCATCACCGGTGATTTCCTCTTGCCGCAGAGGCGGATCGGGCGGCGGAGCTTTCTCCTTTTCTTCAGAATATACCGAATAGACCTGATGCTCCCGCACATGTTTGTCGGCGCGCGATCCTTCGTAATGAAAGAGCTTGGCATATTCCTGGGACAGGCGGGAAATGACCTCGAAATAGGATCGTGAAACGAGGACCTGTTCGGGGTTGCCGAAGCTCATCACGCGCTGAGCAACATTAATGCCGTCGCCGATCAGATTGCGCTGCCCATTGATATCCTGGACAAGTTTGACCGGCCCCAGGTTGATGCCGATACGGGCAGAAAGACAGGGCGTAGACGTACCCTTTTCACCGACGATGGCATCCCGGATATTCAGAGCTACAAAGAGGGCATCTTCAGGATCGCCTAAGAAACTGATGGCGGCTCCGTCCCCTGTGTCAAGGATGATGCGGTCATTGACTGCCACATCCTTGATCGCCTCCGCCAGTATGATATTAAACCGGTTCTTCAGCTTGATCTGTTCATCCACCGGTTTTTCAGAGTATGCCACAATATCCAGAAAAACAACGCTGCATATGAATGTTCTGTTCGTTGCTTGCGACATAGGACACTCTCCAGGTGTTATCCGATCATCTATATGCTCCTATTGCGCCTATTACGACCTGCCGCTATCGGCATTTTTCAGGGGGAATGCCGAATGCTTCGAGCATCACGGACTTGTCGCTTTCCGAAGGGAAGCTGCCCGTCGCGTTATCTGTCGGAGGCTTATTGCCGGACATCTCCTTCGATGCGGCCTGTGTCACCGTCAGTGTACTGCACCACATGAGGTGCACGAAGCTTTCTTCGTCCATCTCGACGAAGCTTATGGCCGTCCCTTGTTCGCCGATTCTGAGGATCATCGAATTTATCGTGATTTGCTGATTGTCATTCAATGAAATTCTCACCTTGCAGGGAGCATTCTTTTGAAAAAGAGGGTGGGACGTACAGAAGATTCCGGTCAGGCTGATGTTGAGGGTTTGTACCTGTATGATTTCCTTATCGAGTATGATGTCGACATCAAAGTGTACGGAGACACGCTGCCGCTTTCTTCTCTCCTGAACCATAATTGTCGATTCCTCTCAAGCCCGCTTTACTCTATTTAGATCAGGTAGTCCGCCGCTCATAGGACCTTCTCCGCCGGAAAAAACTCTTGATAAGGCATTGCTTTTTTACGGCGCGAGTATATGAAGAAGGATCTTGTGTGTCAAGAGAGTTCTGATAATTATTCATTCACCCTCACCATCTCCGTCGTCACGGTGCCGTCTTTCACCCGCACCACTAGGATATGGTAGACCGGTTCCCCGGGAAAGCCGACGCTGGTCAGGGGCGCGCCGGCCCCCGCGGTAATGATGGAGGGGACACCCTTGATTACATCCCGGTCGTAGAGATGGACGTGGAAATAAAAAGCCGCCTTGACCCCATTTTCAGCAAGGGCATCTTCAAGCGCTTCCGCCCCGTCGCTGAAGGTATGCCAGTTCCATCGCTCTGTTTTCGGCGGGACATGCATGGCAACAAAGGTGTTTTCCCTCTTTGCGGCCAGTTGGCGTTTGAGATAGCCCAGGTCGGAGATTTTCAGGACATAGGTTGCGTTGTCGACGGCTATCACTTTCAGGTTCAGCCTGGCACTGTCGAGTGAAAAATTGAACGGACCGACCTTCTCCGCAAACACCTTCCGATCCTCGTGGTTGCCCATCACCACAAAGACGGGCACTTCCGGGACGATGCCATTTACCATTTCGAGGAAGTGGTCGGTCTCCTTATCGCTTCCTCTGTTGGAATAATCGCCGCCATGGAGGATAAAGAGCGGGCTGTAGGTCTTGGCCAGGGCCAGTGCTTTCTTAAATATGTCGTCGTTCTCCCTGCTGTCGCCGAGCACAACGAATGCATAATCGGCGGGTGAAACACGCTCTATTCCAGCTTGGAGCTTTTCCAGCGACCGCTCATAGAGGGTTGCAGCGTGGGCGTTGATGGTCCACACAAGAAACAGCACGGCTGCGGACAACATGATGCGGGAAAACTTGTCTATTTTATGCATACTGCTTCTCATACCCCCAGTTGGCTCCCTGATTAGCTTCCGATTAAATGGCCCCAGACATGTGCTGTTCCCTATTCAATCAGCAGGAACGCGTAACGGTTCATCGCTTGCGAGTAATCCGTGAGAACCTCAATGGGAAAACCGATCTTGCGGACGGTTGTAAAAACATCGATCGCCATGGATTCGGGGGAGGGCCGGGCCGATCGCGGGTTTTTGCACGTTCCCCTCGTTTCCGAGCAGTCGTCACAGAGATAGCAACTGTCGCAGCACAGGAGAAATGCCTTGTAATAGCCCGCCAGGAAGAGCGCCCTCTCCAATTTCACCAGTTCCTGGTTTACCCCTCGTGTCCAGGCATGCCGATCTTCGGGCTTAGCAACCGCATGGGCAAAATGGAAGATCGCCGCTGTGCGGTATTCGGAGAAGAGCTGCCGAACCTCTGCAACAGAAGGGACATTCGGGGGGCACGTTGCATTATGGCCGTAATTGCCGCACCCGAACGTGCACTTCGTTCGCACCCATTGGGCGACGACCACCTCTTTAGGGTCCACCCACTTAAAATCCGTGTAGCCGTGTTTATGGAACAGCGCCTCCAAGTCCTTGCAGTCCTTCATGGGGATAACTCCTCTCTACAGCTCGTATCTGCAACGCCTTCCAGCATCGGAAAAATTGCAACCGCACTGCTGATGAACCGGCAGTCCATGTTCCAGTGTCTCCACCCGTAAAATGTTGAGCAGATGACTCTCAGGGTTTTAAGTAACTCGTGATGGCGAGGTATTCCGTCTTGCCTTCGATCCCGTTTGCGACCAAATGCGAATCTCCCGCCGGCACAAAGGCCGCCTCGCCCTCTTTGATCCGGAGCTCTCCCGCCTCACCTTTGATCGAGACTTCCCCTTTCAGGACGACAAAGAGCTGCTCGGCGTCCGCATGCGCATGAGGGTCGGTCCTTCCGTTTCGATCCATGTGAATCAGATACGTTCTCATGGACTGCGATCCCAGGTCGCGGTCGATAAGCTTGCGGCCGATGAGATCATAATGGCCCTTTGGAACAACGCCGGGGAGATCTTTGATCCTGATAAGTTGCATTTGCCCTCCCTATCCCTTTTCTCAAGTCCTACTCTGACACCTTGAGGACTCTTGCGCTTCGCCAAACCCTCACGACCCTAACCTTGCTTTCATCGAGACGATAGCCAATACGGAAAGGCGGATGGATAATCTCCCGGAGATTCACGATGCCAAATTCCGGCACAATCCGTCCACTTTCCGGAAAAGGGCCGAGCCGTTCCACCTGGGAGATAATTTCTCTCAATAGCTTCTCTCCTACGGCAGGCACCTGTTGTTCGGTATACCAAGAACGAATGGCATCCAGATCCTTGACCGCCGAGACAGTGAAAGTGATCGTTTTTTTGCGCCGCATGCCTATTCGCTCATTCGAAGATGCTTTTTCACATCCGCCAGGCTTATTTCCTTTCCTTCTTCAATATCCATCAAGCCCCGAACAACCCCCCTCAGGAATTCCTGCTCCTCTGCTTTTGCCTCATAATCTCTCAAGGATTCAACGATGGCGACGCCTCTTCCCCGACTGGTTACGAGCACCGGCCGGCGGGTTTTGTCGACCTGATCGACAATTCGTCCGGGGTTGACCTTGAGATCGCTGATCGGAACGACGTCCTCTGAATACCTTATCCCTGTCTGCATGGAAACCTCCTTGATGGTCTTTTCATAGTACAATTAATAATACCTGTTGAAAGACCTGTCAAATGGTTTTTCATCGCATCTGACAGGCTCTTGCGCATCCTCATCCCTCAAAGGCCTCAACTGAACAGCCCCGTCTTCTCGAATTCGTCGATTTCGTCCTCGACATAGCCGAGCTCAGCCATAACCTCCCGGGTGTGCGTGCCGGCGCAGACCCCGACCGACCGGTATTCCGGCGGGGTGGCCGAGTAGCGGATCGGGTGGCCGATCTGCTTCACAGTGCCGCAGCCGGGGATATCCACCTCCACGACGAGCCCCCGCACCTCGACCTGCGGATCGCCGAGGGCCTCCCCGAGCCCGAGGACCGGCTCCACGCAGGCGTCCACCCGGTCAAAGAGGGCCGTCCATTCGTCCCGCGTTTTCGTCTTCAGGATTGCGCGGACCTCCTCCTTGATGCGGTCGCAATCCGGCGGGGCGACCCCGCCCGCGATCAGGTCGGGCCGGCCGATCGTTTCGTAGAAGGCGGTGAAGAACTGCGGTTCGAGGCCGCCGAAGCTGAGGTACCCGCCGTCCTTCGTCTCGTAGAAGTCGTACAGCGATCCGCCGTTCAGGATCGCCTCCCCGCGGCGGGGCTCCGTGCCGTCCACGAGGTACGCGGCGCCGGCGAGGGCGTTGAAGGCGACGACGCCGTCGGTCATCGCCACGTCGACGTGCTGCCCTTCCCCGGTTTGCTGCCGGTGGACAACGGCGGCCAGGATGCCGATTACGGCGTTGTTGGAGCCCGAGGCCACGTCGGCGATCTGCAGCCCCGTGAGCCGGGGGCCGGAGGACTTCCCGCCGGAATAGGACATGACCCCGGAGCGGGCGAGGTAGTTGATGTCGTGTCCCGCCCGATTCTTCATTGGACCCGTCTGGCCGTAGCCGCTGAGCGAGCAGTAGATGAGGGCGGGGTTTGCCGCTTTGAGCGTTGCGTAGTCCAGGCCGAGCTTCGCCATGACGCCGGGGCGGAACTGCTCGATCAGGATGTCGTAGTCCGCAACGAGCCGCTCGACGATCGCCCGGGCACGGGGGTCTTTCAGGTTCAGCGTCATGCAGCGCTTCCCCCGCCCGAGGGTGGCGATCGCGCAGGAGAGGTTCGTCCCCGCAAGGCAGGGGGGGACGAAGGCCGCCAGATCCGGGCGGGAGCCCGAGACGATCCGCAGCACCTCAGCCCCCATGTCCGCGAGCATCATCGTCGCGAACGGCCCCGGCAGGAGCGTCGTGAAGTCGAGAATCTTAAGTCTTTTTAGTGGTCCGGCCATTCGAGGTTCCTCTGTATCGATACATTCGGCGAATGGGTCTTAAGCGGGGTCCAGGATCTTTTTCCGGTTCGTCTGGGTCGTATAGACTCGTGTTCAGAAGCCGAGATCGCCATCTTGCTTGTCAAAAACTATGGCTAGGGCGAGAGCGTTTCGCAGCATGAAGACCCCATACTCTGTAGCCAGAGAGACGATTGCGAGGGCCCCTAAATCTGTCCAGTCATGGGCACGTGCCAATTCGCGTACGAGACGATCCTTGTCCATTTGTCCAACAGCTTTGCCGCCAGCCGGTGTTAGAAGTGCGCTGTATTCAGACACCGTCGATTCGAGAAGTTTGGTTTCGTTCATTATCGCGATCCTCCAGAAAAAGTGTCTATTGCTTGAATCGATTTGTATAGTGCCATTCAAGCCGGTCTATGGACGGAAGAAACCGATGCGGTCTCCTAATCGGTCTATCATCATAACAGCAAACCAGCTCCCGGCTTACTGAGTCTTTGAGTTTCATAATATGTGGCGAAAAGTGAATGATCAGATCGTTTCCTATTGTCATCAATCCTGCGTCAAAAAGTCTGTCAAACGTAGCACTGAGACATAAGCCGTTCGTCGGGTCCGTGCGGAATCTGTCATCCTCACTCCAAGGGACGATGTGACTGGCAATCAAGCACTCGCGAAGGGCAAGCCCTGTGATACAGCAAGTTGCGTTGTAACTACTTAAAACGGCATCACGAAAGAAAGCCTGATGGACTCTCTGTTTCGTAAGTCTCATCGTTTCGGAAGGGCCTCTAGGAATCCTGATGGACTGGTCGATTAAATGCCCGTTGGCTAACTTTTTCCGTAGCAGAGTGGCTTCCCAAACCAGAGCATTCCAATCAGCGTGAAACTCGTCCCATATCTCCCGATCTAGTTTACTGGTATGTGTCAGTCCCTTGATGTCGACTTTTTGAAGTGCGGGATCGAATGCACCAAAATTACCGAGCTTTCTTGCAACAGCTGCTGGTGTTCGGTGAAGAAGGCTTGCGAGGTCTTGCACCTCGCGATTGTTAGCTTTCGTCTTCTGAAACGGAATCCGACAGTACAGCTCAAAAGCCAATATCAATTCTTCCCTGTTCCACAGAGTTCCGTAATGCGATTCGTCATATTGTGGGTTCATGCCGTCTCTAAATAGTATTTGCATTAGTCAAGAGAAATCCCTTTATCCAATGAACGCCGAACATCATTACAAATACGCTTACGTTGGATATCGCGTTGCGCGACCGGCACATTTCTGTGCGCATAGCCACTCGGCGATGTATCCGTTCCTCCTACAGCCCCATAAACCGCGCGGCGATCGTCTTCATAATCTCGTTGGTCCCGGCGAAGATCCGGGTCACCCGGATGTCCCGCCATGCCCGGGCGATCGTGTACTCTTCGCAGTAGCCGTAGCCCCCGAAGAGCTGCATGCAGCAGTCGGCGACGATCGAGGCCATCTCCGTCGTCCAGTACTTCGCCATCGAAACGTCGACGACGATCTTCTTCCCCTCCATGTGGTCGGCGATCAGCTTGTCGACGAAGGTCCGCCCCAGCCTCACCTCGGCGACCATCTTAACGATCTCGAATTGTTTGTTCCGGAGCTTGGTCAGGGGCCGTCCGAAGGGGTGTTGAGGATGATCTCGTCGCCGGACCCCACGGCGGTCGTCTTGATCGACGCCAGATCCGAGCCGGTGTTGGGCTCCGTCATGGCGATCGCCGTGCCAAGAGAGATTCAGAGTTTCTATTTGTATGCAGATCCTCTCCATTCGATGGTCTTGATCCACGCAGTCTCTTGTGCATCGTCAATCTATTAAGGGATGCGCAAATCGCCCATGCGGAAACGATGCATGTGCTTGAGGTCCCCTTTCAACCTCTTGATGTGTCCGTCCTGATGGGGATTCCGGGCAATGACATCAATGGCATCCGCTATTCTTTTCTTCAAGGCGTCGTCGGCCTTCCGGTAGAATTTGACGGCGTTCCGATGAAGAACGATTTCATGCATTTTTTAGATCATCCCAGGCGACAAAGGCGCCTTTTTCACCGGCTGCCCTGTCCAGATCCGCCCGCCGAATCTGCGCCATCAGTTTACGATTCGTCATGATCTCAAAGGTCTCGCGCCAAACCTCCATATCTTCCGCGATCGCTTCATGGATGACGCCCTTAAGCTCATCCACCGTCATATCCGTTACTTTACGTTTTACGGACTTCATAGTCTCACCCTCATATGGAAATTATGTGATTATTGAAAAACACTAAGGAAAATAGTCACCTCTGTCAAGAGAAATCCCTACAGCCCCATGAACCGGGCGGCGATCGTCTTCATGATCTCGTTGGTCCCGGCGAAGATCCGGGTCACCCGGATGTCCCGCCAGGCCCGGGCGATCGGGTACTCCTCGCAGTAGCCGTAGCCGCCGAAGAGCTGCATGCAGCGGTCGGCGACGCGCGAGGCCATCTCCGTCGTCCAGTACTTCGCCATCGAGACGTCGACGATGATCTCCTTCCCCTCCATGTGGTCGGCGATCAGCTTGTCGACGAAGGTCCGCCCCAGCCTCACCTCGGTCGCCATCTCGACGATCTCGAACTGGGTGTTCTGGAACTTGCTCAGGGGGCGGCCGAAGGCGGTCCGCTCCTTGCAGTACTGGATCGTGATTTCGAGCATGTACTCGGCCGCGGCCACCGCGCCGATCGCGCAGACGAGCCGCTCCGGCTGGAGCTGCTGCATGAGCTTGAGGAAGCCCGACCCCTTTGCGCCCAGGCGGTTCGCCTTCGGGATCCGGCAGTCGCTGAAGTAGAGCTCGGCCGTGTCCTGGCTGTGCCAGCCGACCTTCTTGATCTTTTTACCCTTCTCGAACCCGGGGGTCCCCGCCTCGACGAGGAAGAGGTCGACGGCGGCGTGGGGGTTCTCCGTGGCCGGGTCGCGCGCCGCCAGGACCAGGAGGTCGCAGTTGATCCCGTTGCTGATGAAGGTCTTCTGGCCGTTGAGGATGATATCGTCGCCGGACTCCTTGGCGGTGGTCCTGATCGCCGCCAGGTCGCTCCCGGTGTTCGGTTCGGTCATGGCGATCGCCGTGATGATGTCGCCGGAGACGCAGCCGGGGAGATACTTGTGCTTCTGCTCCTCCGAGGCGAAGCCCACGATGTAGGGGACGACAACGTCCGTGTGGAGCCCTGCGGCAAGGCCCGAATGGTTCGTCCGGATCATCTCTTCATTGACGATGACCGAGTAGAGGTAATCCGCCCCGAGGCCGCCGTATGCCTCGGGCACGCCCATGGCGAGGAATCCCTGCTCGCCCATCTTCTTCCAGGCCTCGCGCGGGACGATTCCCGCCTCCTCCCACTCCTCGACGTGGGGGGTGATCTCCTTGGTGAGGAACCGCCGCAGCGCGTCGCGGAAGATCCGGTGTTCGTCGGTGTATTGCAGAATTTCCACTCTGTCCCCTCCTTTAAAGTTCTTACATCGGATTTATTTCCACACATCATCATGCGGAAGAGCCTTGTTTCTGTCGAGGCTCTTCATTCGCTTACCGGCGAAATCTGCAAGGGCAACATCCTCCCGCAGCTCGATGGCCTCCCGGATGAGGTCGCGGGCAAGGGTGGACATGGAAACGCCCTCGCGAGTGGCGATGTCATGCATAACGCTGTACAGCGGCGGCTCAACGAAAATGTTTACCCTCGGCTTTTTCGTAGGCACGATCTCTTCTCCTTTCGGAGAGGTGTAGCTCTTGTGGTCGCCCCGTCAAGGCAAGAATCCCTTAGTTTTCGTAGCGGCCGACGATCGAGATGGCGCAGACGTTCTGGTGCGGGAAGCCTCCCAGGTTATGGGTCAGGCCGTAGCGAGGGTTCTTGAGCTGTCGCTTATCCGCCCTTCCTAAGAGCTGGAGGTACATCTCGTAGAGCATCCGCAGGCCGGAGGCGCCGATCGGGTGGCCGAAGCACTTGAGCCCCCCGTCGATCTGGGCGGGGATCTTCCCGTCCCGGTCGTAGAACCCGTCGAGGGCGTCCTTCCAGGCGTGGCCTCGCTCGGAGATGTGGAGGTCCTCGTAGGTGACCATCTCGGTGATCGAGAAGCAGTCATGGAGCTCCATCATGCTGATCTCCTCGCGGGGGTTGGCGATCCCCGCCTCCTCGTAGGCCTTGGTGCTGCACTTGCTCGCCGTCACGAAGTTCGTGCCGTCCCACTCGTTGAAGCCCCCCTCGTACCCGCTGGAGACGGCGAGCTGGAGCGCCTTGACCGAGACGAGGTCCTTCTTCCCCAGGGATTTTGCGATCGCGGGGGTCGTCACGATCGCGCAGGCGGCCCCGTCGCTCACCCCGCAGCAGTCGAAGAGCCCCAGCGGATGGGCGATGACCGGGGCCGCCATGATCTGGTCAAGGGTCACGGCCTTCCGTAGGTGCGCCTTGGGGTTGAGGCTGCCGTTGGCGTGGCTCTTCATCGAGACGTGGGAGATCGCCCGCTTCAGGTCCTTATCGGCGACGTGGTACTTCGCGGCGTAGGCGGTGGCGAGCTGGGCGAAGAGGCCCGGCGCCGAGGCGTTGGGGAACCACTGCCAGGCGAGCGTGCCGAAATTCGAGCCGGTGTTCGGGAGCCCTCCGTAGCCGGTGTCCTTGAGTTTTTCCACGCCGATGGCCAGGCAGATGTCGTAGGCCCCGGAGGCGACCGCGTAGACGGCCCCCCGGAAGGCCTCGGTCCCGGTAGCGCAGTAGTTCTCGGTCCGCGTGACGGCGATGTGGGGGAGCCGCAGCGTTACCCCGAGCGGCGTTGCCGATTTTCCCAGGCCGATCTCCTCGATGCAGTGGCCGAACCAGGCTGCGCCGATTTGCTGCTTTTCGATGCCCGCGTCGGCGAGGCACTCCTGAAAGGCCTCCACGAGGAGCTCCTCGGCCCCCATGTTCCAGCGTTCCCCGAAGCGGCTGCACCCCATCCCGAGAATCGCCACCTTATCCTTTATCCCCGTTGCCATGGTGCCCTCCCTTATTTCCCGAATTTAAAGAGCTTCCCGATGAGCTGGGATTTCATGATGTCCCCTTCCACCTTCAGCTTCCCGGAGCTGTAGGCCTGCATCCCGTCGAGCTTCCCGGCGATGAGCGCCAGGAAATCGGCGTCGGCCATCTTGATCGTCGTCGTGGGCTTCTCCGCCTTCCCCTCCGCGATAGTGCAGGTGCCGTCCTTGATGGCGACGTTCCAGTCGCCCCCACCCGGGCCGGAGATGGAAAACTGGAACAGGACGTTCACCCCCGCCGCCTTGTCCGGCCGGAAGGCCTCGGGCATACGCGCGAAGATTCCCTTGACGTCCATCGCGGCGCCGGCCGCGGCTGCAGCATCGGCCGGTTTTCCGGCGGCCCCCGCAGCCTCGCCCGCCGGCTTCGGCTGCGCCGCGGGCGGCGTGAGGAACGACATGATCGCCGTGTTGGCGTCGGCCAGCTCCTTGGCCCCGTCGAGGCTGTCGATCCGCTTGAACTGGTCGCGGATATCCTCGGGAGTCGGGATCTTCTCCGGGCCGCCCAGGAGCGTCCCCGGCCCGGTCAGGACCGCTACCCGGCTGAAGAAGCCCGACGCGGCGTTGAAGATCGCGCCCGTCTCAGCGCACTCCTCCGAGCAGAGGTAGAGCACGATCCCGGCCACATACTCGGGGAGCGTCCGCTGAAACATCTCGGGCGGCATGACGTCCTCGGTGAGCCGCGAGGCGGCGACCGGGGCGATCGTGTTCACCTTGACGTTGTACTTGGCCCCTTCGAGCTTCAAAGTGTTCATGAACCCGACGAGCCCCAGCTTCGCCGCGCTGTAGTTCGTCTGGCCGAAGTTCCCGTAGAGTCCTGCCGCGGAGGTCGTCATGACGATCCGGCCATAGCTTTTTTCCCGCATCGCGGTGAAGGCCGGGCGGGTGACGTTGTAGGCGCCGTTCAGGTGGACGGCGAGGACCGCCTGCCAGTTCTCCGGGTCCATCTTGAGGAAGCTCTTGTCGCGGAGGATCCCGGCGTTGTTGATCAGGATGTCGATCTTTCCGAAGGCGTCCAGAGCGGATTTCACGACCCCCTCGCCTCCGGCAGGGGTGGCCACGTTGTCGTAGTTGGCGATCGCCTCGCCGCTCGCCGCCTTGATCTCCTCCACGACCTTGTCGGCCGGCGTGCTCGAGCCCTTCCCCGCACCGTCGCGGGGACCGCCGTAGTCGTTCACTACGACCTTCGCGCCGCGACGGGCGAGCTCCCGGGCGTAGGCCCTTCCGAGACCCGCCCCGGCGCCGGTGACGACGGCCACCCGCCCGTCGAACCGGATTTCGGGGAGCGCGGCCGCGGCGCCCGCCTGGGGGACCGCCTTCCAGAAGTAACCGGAGAAGCCCCGCTCGTCGTCGGTGAACCGCCGCCTGAAGGACATCTTCACCGGGAGCCCTACCTTGCAGTCGGCGAGCTCGCAGTCGGTGAAATCGGCCATGAACCGCCCGCCCTCCCCGAACTCGATCATCCCGTACATCGTCGGCGGGTCGACCGAGACGGCCAGGAGGTCGCCGGTGAAGCTCTTGATTCGGGCCGGCCGGTCGGCGAACTCGTAGTCATCCTGGGTGCCGACGTGGCCGCACTTCGGGTTCACGCAGATGTCCATCTTGGGGAACTGGGGCGTCCCGCAGTCGCGGCACTTGCCGCCGACGAGGCCGGTGAGCATCTTCCGGTTCCGCCAGAGCGAGGTCATCGCCGTCTGGGTCGGGGCCTCGGCCCGGATCCCCGTCTCGGGGTCGATCAAGTTCCTGAACTTCAGGAACTTCATGTAGTTGTCGATGATCTTCTTGTGTTCGAGCGAACCCCTGACTCCCGTGCGGGGGGCGAGCTTCGCGATCGCCTCGGTCACCTTGAAGTAGAGGGCGTCGCACCCCTGGCCGAACCCGGCCAGGAGGATTCCGTCCCCGGGCTTGGCCTTTTCAAGGGCCGCGGCGAACATCAAAAGCGGATGGGCCGCTCCGGTCTCGCCGCACACCTCGTGCATCGTATCTATAATCTTATTGGGCACCTTCTCGGGCGTTGCACCCAGCTTCTTCGCGATCGCCTTGTGCTCCGCCTTGAAGATGCAGGGGAAGGCGACCCACTGGACATCGTCCATCGTGATCGTGAGCTTCTTGAAGAGGGCGCCCACCGCCTCGGGGATGAATTTTGAATAGGCCTCCTCGCGGACCCAGCGCTCCTCCCAGGTGTAGTCGAAGGCCTTTCCCGCACCGCGGTAGTGGTCGACGAAGTCGTAGGAGACCGTGGCGGACCCCTTGAACTCGGCGATCACGTCCTTATCCCCGACGAGGAGAGAGGCCGCGCCGTCGCCGAACCACATCTCGTAGAACGAGGCGGGTTTCGTCTCGCGCATGTCGGAGGCCGTCACGAGGATGTTCTTCCGGCTCCCGCCGGCGACCGCTTCGAGGGCGGTGATCAGCCCCGTCGTCCCCGCACGAAGCGAAGCCGTGAAATCGGCGGTGATCAGGTTGTCCCTGAGGTTCAAGGCCGTCTTGAGGATCCCGGCGTTTTGGCGGTCGGCGAAGGGGAGCGTCGTCGAGCAGAGGTAGCTCCCGTCGATCAGCCCTTTATCGATCCCGGTCAGGCAGTCGCGCGCGGCGGCCACCGCCATCGTGAGGCTATCCTCGTCGTGGTTGCACATCGAGCGTTCCCCCTGGGCGACCATGATGAGGGCCGGGGCGAACCAGCCCATCGACTGGAAGATCGCCGACCGCTCGAGCCGAAGGCGGGGGATGTAGGCGCCGTAGGAAGTGATTCCGATCATCGTTTATCCCTCCTCTATTACATCTTAAAGAGCTTGCCTATGAGTTGTGACTTCATGATGTCGCCGTCGATCTTGAGCTTCCCCGAAGTGTAGGCCTCCATCGCCGGGAGCTTCCCGTTCATCAGGGCCAGGAAATCGGGTGCAGCGATCTTGAGCGTGCAGGCGGGGCTCAAGTGTTTCCCCGTCGCAACCTTGCAGGTGCCGTCCTTGATTTCGACGGACCACTCCCCTCCTCCTTCACCGGAGATGGAGAACTGGAAGACGACGTTCACCCCGGCAGCCTTCTCCGCCCGGAAGGCCTGCGGCATCTTTGCGAAGACTTCGGCGACCGAGGCGATGCCACCGGCGGTACCGGTGGCCTGAGCGGTCGGCGCACCCTGGGCGGTGGCTGGCCCCGAAGTTGCCGTGGGCGCGGCCTTCTGAGGTCCCGCGGCAAAGGCGGTGAGCATCTCGCCCATCAGATCGTTCAATTGTCCGAGTTCTTTTGCCCCCTTGAGGCTCTGGATCTTGTCCCAGGAGGCCGCCACCTCCTCGATGGTGGGGATTTTTTGACCGTCGCCGATCACGATGCCGGGGCTCGTCATCACGGCTGCCCGGCCGTAGTAGCCGACGCCGGCGTTGTAGATCCGGCCGGTGACCGGGCATGCCTCCGAGGCGAGGTACAGGACGAGCGGCGCGACGAACTCCGGCTTCATCGTGTCGAGGAGCTCCGCTGGGATGATGTCCGCCATTAGCCGCGAGGCGGCGATCGGAGCGATGGTGTTCACCTTGATGTTGTACTTGGCCCCTTCGAGCTTGAGCGTGTTCATCAGGCCGACGAGCCCCATCTTCGCTGCGCTGTAGTTCGTCTGGCCGAAGTTCCCGTACAGTCCCGCGGCGGAGGTCGTCATGATGATACGGCCGTACCCCTTCTCCTTCATCACGGCGAAGGCGGGGCGGGTCACGTTGTAGGCGCCGTTCAGGTGGACGTCGAGGACCGCCTGCCAGGTTTCGGGCTCCATTTTGGGGAGGCTCTTGTCCCGAAGAATCCCGGCGTTGTTGACGAGGATGTCGAGAGTCCCGAAGGCATCGAGCGCAGCCCTCACGATCCGCGAGCCGCCCTCGGCGGTGGCGACGTTGTCGTAGTTGGCGACGGCGATGCCGCCCGCGGCGGTGATCTCCTCAACGACCTTCTGCGCCGGGGTCTGCGAACCCGCGCCCGAGCCGTCCCGGGCGCCGCCCAGGTCGTTGACGAGGACTTTCGCGCCCCGCTTGGCGAACTCGAGGGCGTAGACCCGGCCGAGGCCGCCCCCCGCGCCGGTGACGATCGCAACCCGTCCGTCGAACCGGATCTCGTCCCTGGGAATCTCGCCGTATTCGAAGACGCCGCAGTCGATCACCGTTTCATTGGTCCGGGAGTTGATCGTCCGCCAGACGGCCTTCCCCTCGGCGGTCTTCCAGATAAGCGTCCGGATCGGGTCGCCGGGGTAGAGGGGGCGGGAGAAGCGGCAGGCGAGCCGCCGGACCAGCTCGGGCTTCCCCGGCGTGAGGCTCGCCATCAGCGCGCGGCAGGCGAACCCGTGGGTGCACAGGCCGTGCATGATCGGCCGCTCGAACCCGACCATGGTGGCGAATTCTGGATCGACGTGGAGCTGGAAGATGTCGCCCGAGAGCCGGTAGATGAGCGGCTGGTTGACCGAGGGGGCGGCGTCCACGGAGAAATCGGGGTCTCGCGCGGGGAACTCGACGACCCGCGGAGGGGCGTCAGGACCGCCGAAGCCGCCGTCGAGGCGGGCGAAGACCGTGGAGATGTTCGTGAAGAGCCTTTTCCCGTTCGAATGGTACGTTTCGCTCTCGCCGACGACGAGGGCCCCCTTCGGCCCTTTATCGTAGTAGTGGGCGACCGTTCCCTCCGTGGTGAGCGTCCCCGAAGTGGGGATCGGGTTGTGGAAGATCAGCTCCTGCTCCCCGTGGAGGATCCCGGCCAGGTTGACGTTCGAGGCCACCCCGACTTGGCCCAGGAAATCGAAAATCGCCGCGATCGAAAAGCTCGGGATCACCTTGAGGTTCTTCTCGTAGGTGTAGTCCAGCTCGTCGACCCCGGCACCCACGCCGAGGGCATAGAGGATGACGTCCTTCCAGTCGTAGTTCTTCGTCAGGGGGCCGATCTTCTTGCCGATTGCATCCATGTTGAGCGCCATGGGTCATCTCCTTGAAAAAAATTATTATTTCACCTCGTCCCGCGCGAACGCCGGGATGAGGATGAACTTCAGGGTCTCTTTCACCAGGGCGATGTACCGCTTACGTTCCACCTTCACCATGGGGCGAAAGAAATTTTCGCCCGAGACGAAGTTATGGATGGCATTCATGACCGCCAGGACCTTCATCTTGGTCTCCGGCGGGACGTTCTTCTTGTCGTGGGCAAGGCCCATGGAGCGGGCGATGTCGGCGGTGAACTCGGGGATGAGGGAGTCGAAGTTGCCCGCAGGGCGGGTCTTGCCGAAATAGCGGAAGAGGATCAGGTTGGAGACTTCGGGGTGTTTGAAGAGGTAGTCGGTGGTCATGTCGATGGAGATCGCCAGCCGCTCGCCGAGCGGGAGGCCGTGGATCACCTTCTCCACCTCGACGAGTTTCTGCCGGAGGTCTTTGTTGATGTCGACGATGACGGATTCGTAGAGGTCTTTCTTGCTCCCCCAGTGGTAGTGGAGGGTGGAGATGTCGATCCCCACCTCCTGGGCGATCATCCGGGTCGTTGTGCCGTGGAAGCCGTACTCACCGAAGATGCGGCGGGCGCAGTCCAGGATGCGGGCCTTCATCGATTCGGGGTCCTTGCGGGCCTTTTCCAGGGGAGTGGTCATGGGCGTGCCCTCAAGCCTGCGATTCGATCATTTGATGGAACAATAGATACGGGAAAAAGAGAGGGGTGTCAAGGGGAATTTCCCCAAAAAATCTCTCCCGCTTCGGTAACATTTATTATGAAGCATCCGGCTCTTGCCGCAGCCAAAACTTTACAAATCAGGAGAAGAAGCGTAGCTTCTCTGCGTTTGAAAAAATACTTTTTAGGAATTGCTCCTGTGAACGATAGGAAACGAACCGAGCTCCCCCTGTTGAATCGAATCCTCCCCGCCCAAGACGGAGGCAAGGGCGTGCTCTTCATCGCACTGTCCCAGTTCGGATTGGCGTTTAGCTTCAATGTCGTCACGTCGTTTATGCCCTTCTACATCGTCAAAGTCAGCCCCTACCAGCCAGGCGACACGATGCTCTGGATCGGCATGATCATGGGATTGAATTCCTTTGTCGCCGCCGCGGTAGCCCCTCTCTGGGGAAGCCTGACCGCGCGGTTCCGTCCCAAGGCCCTCTTTCAGTGGCCTTTTTTATCCAATGGGATCGTTTTTCTGCTCATGGGTTTTACGGACAGCCTTCCTTTGTTGCTGGCGATGCGCCTGATCCAGGGGGCGCTCGGCGGCGCCTCAACGGTCGGTTTCTTTATGATTTCGCAACTGTCGCCGCAGGATCGATTGGCCGGCAATCTGAGCCTCTATCAGAATGCCATGACCGCCGGCCAATTGCTGGGACCGCCCGTCGGAGCTTACGCAGCTTCGCATATGGGTTACCAATCCCCGTTCATATTGTCTGTTGTTTTGGTCGGGACCTGTTTGCTCTTGTGTCACATCTATGTCGCCGACATTCCCCTGAAGGAAAGGGATCGTAATCGGAAAGTCCAGGTCAAGCAAGGCGTCCTGTGGGGGTGGGGGTTGAGCTTTATCGCGACCATCAATTTGACGTTTCTGCCGAGCATCCTGCCCCATTTGATGGCGAGGTTCGATCTGGTGGGCGAGAGCGCACTGAAATCGGCGGGGTTCATCATGATGGGATATACGGCAACCGCCATCATCGGAAGCTACGTCATCAGCCGCCTGACCCCCGAAGGGAAACTGAAAGGGGTAATCGCGGTGTTGTGCCTGGCATCCGCATTCCTGATGCTCTTGCTGTACTTTGCCGGAGGGGTCGTCAGCTTTGCGGCGATCCGGATGCTTCAGACCGGGGTCATCGCCGCGGTCATCCCTTTGGTGATGGCTAATTTTATGTCGGAATTGGGGGGAACGGGGATCGGTTTTCTGAATTCGGCGCGATTCGCCGGAAACGGCTTCGGTCCCCTGATGGCGACCACCGTCCTGGCCGGCTCGAACCTTCTGACCCTCTACCTGCTCATCGCCGCCATGACCGTCGGCGCTGTCGTGGCGTTTTGGTTCACCGGGAAAAAGCGGATGGGCTGAGGGGAGCGCCCTTTACGATCCGAAAGAGCGGCTTTCTCCCCACGGATTGATGCGAATGGTTGAGCGTCTCAGAGCGACTAATTCGTAAAGCCATGGCGCTGGCGATGCCACTGTAAATAGGTTTGTTCCGGCCAATACCGCACGTCGGCGGGGAGAAATATTTTTTGCCCCTCAAAGTCAGTCAGGCGTTGTCCCAGGGTCCCCTCTTCAACGAACCTTTTTCTGTTCACGAGGACACGATAATCATCATTCAATGACCAGAGGCCACGATCAAACTGCCAGTGGGCGTTCTTCGTAAGGGCCATGCCATTGCAGGGGTCGTTGTTCCGGGAGTCATGGAATTGGTGAATATGGGCCGCATCCACGATGCTTTCCATTTCGAGGGTAGTCATTCGATAACCCGTAAGCGCGCAGGTGTGTTTGTAGGCGAGAACAACCACCGTGATGCGAAAACGTGCATCGCGGCCCGCTTGAACGCTCGCTCTGTAAAGCCCTATATCCTCCCGAATCTCTGGTGCGGACGGCTTTATCTGGAGCATGCTGTAGAGTGCAACTTTTTCTTCCGGTTGGAAATACGGCGCAGTTTCAATCAGTATCCTTCGTGCCCGGTCGCGAAATCTATAATCGGCGAGAGATTCGAAGAAGTTGGGGTCAAGTCTGACCCTTGCTGTCAGCTTCTTGTCCGGCGAAGGTTTACCATCTGCCATCAACGGTTGCCAGATACCAGATGACGCCAAATGATGGAACGGTAATCTCACTTCGGGCGGCTGATTGCGCCGCGAAGCCACGACTGACCAGAACACGCTGAATCGGAACGCCAGATCGGGAGAAAGGGTTACTTCGGGGCTCGTGAGCTCACCCTTTTCCGCCATTTCCATGACGACCAGTAACAGAAGGGGTTTATGGGGAGCAGGATTTCCGCGGGCACGGTCAATCCGCAGAGTTGCGAGTTTCTGCAACCAGTAGGATTGATCCTTGATCATCTTCATTTGTGAATGACGGACGGCTACTGTCATGATGCCTCTTCGATACGGCCGTCAGCCAGGATTTTGGCAACAAAGGGGCGATCATGTTTTTCTGCAAACCGTTGGATCCGGTTCCAGGCTTTCCCGATCAGGGCGACCAGATCTGTGGCAGTCTTGTTTTTATGTGCGGTGATGACGAAGGCGCCGACGCCGTGTTCGAGCAGGGCTTTTCTCACCATGGGTTTCTTGTGGAAATCACTGTCCTTGGTCAACAGGAAGCAGTCAGCATGCCGAGCAAGAATCTCCAGAACCTCTTCATCGGGCAGGCCGCGTTCCATGATGGCCGTCTGAGGCTTGACGGGAATCTTCAGTGCGGTCAATCCCCCGACGATGCGATGGCCGGAAAGGTTTTCATCGAGGAGCAGAATCAGGCGGCGATCCGCTCGATCTCGCACCGCAGGGCCTCCTCTACGCGAGAGATATCGAGATCATAGTCGGCGGCGATGTCATGCAGGCTTTCGCCGCCGCTGTAACGGTCGAAAATCATTTGGCTGGTCACGCGCGTGCCTGCAACCACCGGTCTGCCGAAGGCAATGGCCGGGTCCATAACGATGATCTTGGGGGCGCTATCATAGGTATAGGGGTAGAAACGTGTGGGTATTTTACTTGCATCCCGTTCAATACGCTGGAGGTAGCGGGCCAGGACCTCTGGGAATCCGCCCTGCCCCTTCCGGGAGGCGTTGATGGGAATGTCCATCTCACGTATGAAAAGATCGTATCCGTCCGTTTCAAGGTTCAATTCAGCAAGGGGATGGGAAACATCGTAGGTCCGGCGTAGCCATTCTTCTCCTTTCCGTATGCGTTGCATCGGCAGGCGATGGGTGCGCCTCAATCCTTCAAGGACGTACAATTCGATGAGATTGATGAAACTGAAAGGTGCAACACCGGAGACGTTGGCAGGGATAATCACGCGGGCATCCCCGTTGTGGGTCCATGAGCGCAGAGTCGCGGGTTTTACGCGGGCATATCGGCTCACCTCGCTGAGTGTATAAAGCGGCTGGTACCGCAGATCCTGTTGCACCGATTGCTTCATAATTTTTTCGAAGAGATTGCCTCCTTGTCCGTCATTTAATTTCTTAATATCAGAATTTTAACCGTTAAGCAATGTGATGCAATGTCCGCGCCTCCGGTCGAGTGGGCGATTGTTCTCTTTTCCTGGATCCATCACCACGAATTTCCTCTGACGTGTATCCTTTCGGTTGCTCCATCCGTCCATAGCCCATCTTCCGCAGGATGATGTTAAATCCGAGAGAATCTGGGAGGGCATTCTTGTAAAGTTGCAATGATTACAGGCCGC
>VFSW01003660.1_pt1 | contig 23057 bp, 18 predicted proteins | sample 5358111 | NCBI WGS metagenome assembly VFSW01 (sample SAMN11554181, study PRJNA540505) | mine drainage metagenome | isolation source: sediment from site ElyBrook_90M | place: USA: Ely Copper Mine, Vershire, VT | collected 2017
CTCATCAAAGCCCTCGGCGGCTCATGGAACACATCACAACTGCCTCGCAACTAAAAGGGGGCGAATTAAGGGGAAACCCAGACTGACAGACAACGGATACACGCCTGTTTGAATCCTCCATGAAAGATTGCCGGGCAGCGTGACAAATAGGCTGAAAGTGGCGATGATGATGAATGTGGCACATTCCATCTCTGCAAAAACGGTGAAACATCGGATCGACGCAGGTGACAGTCTTCAACTTGTCGATGTTCGATCCCGGTTCGAATTTTGCTCAGGACATCTGCCCGGATCCAGTAACATTCCACTGTTAAATATCAAAAAGCGGCTTACCGAGTTGAACCCATCCAGCACCATTGTGCTCGTATGCCATAGCGGAGGACGTGCCGCAATTGCGGCCCAGTTTCTGAGACGCAGACATGCGGATGTGCTCGTGCTGCAGGGCGGCACCATTGCCTGGAAGGCCGAACGGTTGCCTTTGGTCACCATCCCACGGCCACACCTGATCCTTGAACAACAGGTGAGGCTAGCCTCCGGTCTGCTACTACTACTGGGACTACTTCTTTCCATCTTTGTTTCGATCAAATGGCTTTACCTCAGCATTTTTGCGGGCCTCGGTCTTACCTATGTCGGCGTGACCACCATCTGCGCCATAGGGCTGCGACTGGAAAGGATGCTCTTCGGCAATCCGGCTCAGCACCCTCCTGCTTCCGTATCATCCCATCCTGAAAAAGACGCACATAATGAGCACGCAGGAATAGTGGATCGATGACTGCCATTGAGTTTTCAGCATTGCTTGCCACCGCTTCGTTTCTCGCCGGATTTCTTGGCGCGCTCACAGGCCTGGGCGGAGGTGTCGTCATTGTTCCGCTGCTTGCTCTGGCTTTCAAAGTTGACATCCACTATGCGATTGGTGCGTCACTGGTGTCGGTCATCGCCACCTCTTCCGGATCGGCATCGGCCTATGTCCGCGAGGGATTTTCCAATATCCGCATAGGCATGTTCCTTGAGATTGCCACCACGCTGGGCGCCATCGCCGGCGCATTTCTCGCCAGAAATACACCAACCAAAGCCATCGCCATCATCTTTGGCCTGGTACTTCTATACTCGGCTGGCATGTCCGTCCGTAAGCGCAAGGAACGACATGAAAACCATCCAGCAGACCCACTGGCCACCAGGCTGCGGCTGGATGGAGCCTATCCCGTTGCCGGCAAACTGGAAGCCTACCATGTGCGCCGGGTGCCGCTTGGTTTCGGCCTCATGTTCGGCGCAGGAACGCTCTCCGGCCTGCTAGGCATCGGTTCAGGAGCTGTAAAAGTGCTGGCCATGGATGAGGCGATGGAAGTTCCCTTCAAGGTGTCTACCACCACCAGCAACTTCATGATTGGGGTAACTGCTGCGGCGAGTGCAGGCATTTATCTGAGCCGTGGTTACATTGACCCCGCCATCGCGATGCCGGTAACACTCGGCGTGCTCGCTGGCGCACTGTTTGGCGCCAAGTTCCTGGTTCGCGCAAAAACGCGCTCCGTCCGCATCGTCTTCGCCATTGTGATTGCGATGCTGGGCATCGAAATGATTTACAGCGGCTTCACGGGGAGGCTCTGAGATGGATAATTCCGCTGCTCCAATTACAACCAGCGACACCGCCATTGACCGCGAAATAGGCATCGTATTGCGCGTTGGAGTATTGACGTCCGCCTTCACAGTCCTTGTCGGCGGGTTTCTATTTTTGCTGCGACAAGGACATCAGACTCCGGACTATCGCGTGTTCCACGGCGTCCCTGCCAACCTCACAACGGTGACGGGGATTGTCCACGGGGCCCTTCATGGTCAGCCGCTGGCGATCATTCAGTTGGGCATGCTCCTGTTGATAGCCACACCGGTCGCCAGAGTTCTGTTTTCAGTGCTTGGGTTTGCTTTAGCGCGCGATTTTCTTTATGTCTCAATCTCCACTCTGGTGCTGTTCATTTTGCTCTACAGCCTCATTTGGCATTGAGCTTTAGGACTGCACCCTGGAAGAAGGCCAATTACCCCCTCAGGCCTGCCTGCCGCGGGGCGCATCCGTAGTCTTCCCTGCGTCATCAAATCTTAGGAAGCTGCTGAACATTCCAGCCACCACCAAGGGCCTTGATGAGCAGCACACTGGCATCCAGTTGCCGCCGCATCAGATCAATGTCGTTTCGCTCATTCAACAGCGCCGAAGTCTGCCATGTAACCACTTGCAGATAGGTGTCCACGCCGCCCTCATAACGCGTCTGAAACAGATCCAGCGATTGCTCTGCCGCCTGGGTGGCCTTGTGCTGCTGTTGCGCCTCTGTTTCCAGCACGCGCAACGCCACCAGGTTGTCTTCCACCTGCTGGAATGCGGTCAGCGTCGTCTGCCGGTAGCTGGCTACGGATGCATCATAATTCGCCACTGCAATATCGGAGTTTGCGCGGCGTCGGCCCGCATCGAACAACGTCTGTGAAAGTTGTGGACCCACAGCCCAGAAGCGGCTGGGCCACGCAAACCAGTTCAATGCCGAGGTGCCTATAAAACCAGTTGCCGCGCTCAAGCTGAGCGTTGGGAAATAGGCCGCCTTGGCAATCCCTATCTGTTCATTTGCAGACGCAGCTCTGCGCTCGCTTGCCGCAATATCTGGCCTCCGCTCCAGCAGTTGCGAAGGTATCGCTCCTGGAACGATGGGAAGCGCAGGCGGTTGAGTCGTGATCGGAATAGCGGGCAGCGTGAGGGCTGCAGGCGGCTTGCCGATCAGAATTGCTATGGCGTGCTCATACTGCGCACGCTGTACGGTCACATCCGTATCCTGAACGCGCGCCGTCTCAAGCTGCGTGCGCGCCTGGGCTACATCAGAGAGCGGAGCGGCTCCACCGTCGTAGCGGTCCTGCGTCAACTGTAACGCGTCCTCATAGGCCTTCACCGTAGTATCCAGCAGCGCCTTCTGCGCGTCAGCGCTGCGCAGTTCAAAGTAGTCAACTGCAAGCTCTGCATGCAGGCTCAGTCGCGCCGGCTCCATGTACGCCGCGCTCGCCTGCGCCTGCTCACGTGCCGCTGTCACACTGCGGCGAACCCGGCCCCACAAATCAATTTCGTAGGACATGTCAAACGGCAGCGTGAAGTTGCCTGTGCTGCTGGGCGTAACTCCGCTGGGCTGGTAGGGCTGATTGGCTGAGTCGCGCAACGACTCAATTCCAGGACCAACGCCAATAGTCGGAGCCTCATAGGAGCGGTTCAAGCGTGCCACTGCACGGGCTGCCCGAAAGTTGGCTTCAGATATCTTCAGTGACTGGTTCGCCAGGTTCACCTGAGCCTCAAGCGCGTTCAACTGGGGGTCGCCATACATCGTCCACCAGTCGCCACGCAGAGCCTGGTCATTTGGCTGCGCCGTCTTCCATCCCTCATCTTCCTTGAACGAGGCAGGAGGAGCCTCTTTGAATCAAGGCGCAAGAGGAACAGAAGGCTTGCTGTACTTCGGCCCCACCATGCAGCCACTGAGCACACCCATGGCCACCAGCAGGCCTGCCACCGGGAGCTTGCCGAAAATCTTCCCTGCTTGCCTCACAGGCCCGTCCCCGTCTGCGCCACCCGACTTACCTCCACCTGCGCGCCATCCGTCAGCGAGTCTGAAGGATCGAGGATGACCTCATCACTGGCCGTCAGGCCGGAAGTAACCTCCACAGAGCTGCCAAAATCCTGGCCGATCGTGATGGGAACAAGATGAACATGGCCATCGCGAACAACACCAACGTGCAGCCCCTCTGAACGAAAAAGCAACGTGTTCGACGGAATAGTGACCGCATGAGGCGCGCCAGCGGCTTTCAGGTGAACGAAGAGGTAGGCCCCCGGCATCAGTTTTCCGTCGGAGTTATCCACGTCGACTTCAACATTCAGTGTTCGGGTAGTCTGGTCAATCGAGTTGGAGTTGCGCACGATGATCCCCGTATAGACCTGGTTCGGGTTCGCGTCCTGTGTCAGTTGGACCTTTGCGCCGTTCACGGCTCCCGCTGCGTACACCTCAGGCACAGGCACAAACACACGCAGCGTCCTCACGGATGCCAGGTGGAAAAGCTGCTTCGGTGTGCCGCTCGATCCCGCGTCGATCAACGCCCCAATGTCAGTGTTACGTGCTGTGATCACTCCATCGTAGGGCGCAGTTACTTTCTCAAAGCTCTGCATCTGCTCCAGTCGCCGGACATTTGCCTCGCTGGCTGAAACGGCAGCCTGCCTTGCGATAAAGTCACTCTTTGTCTGGTCGCCCTCCTGAACCGAAACAGCATGCTTGGCCAGCAACTTCTGCCAGCGCGCGTTGGTGGTGTCCGCAAGAGCGAGATTGGCCTGCGCAGTCTTCAAATCCGCCTGCGCCTGCTGCAACTGCTGGTCAAGCTCAGGTGTTTCAATCTCTGCCAGAAGCTGCCCCTGACGCACATGTGCGCCTATATCGGCATACCAGTGCCTCAGGTAACCGTTGGTACGGGCGTAGATAGGTGTGTCGATGTACGCCTGGGCATCGCCAGGCAGCACGATCTCCCCGGCGGCGGAGCCAGCAACAGGGTGGGTCACAGTAACAGAAGGAACTGCTGCTGCCTGGGTCTCCGCGGTCAGCGCCTTTTCAGCAGTGGAGCGGGAATGAATTCCACGAAAGATCACCACTCCCAGAACCAGGGCAGCCAGTATCAGCCACAGAACTCCCGATGTGCCCTGCTTTTCTGCATGCACAGGCACGTTTTCAGGCGGGGCAACATTGGCTTCAGGTTCAGTCGTGGCAGTTTGCCGTTTTTCAATCGTTTCAATCATTCAGCAGACTCCCTTCCTACACATACTTTGATTCAAGCGCCATCTCCTCTTCCTTGCGCAGCCTGTACTTGTGGCCGTGGACCAGCCCAAAGACGCATGGCACAAAAACCAGCGTCGCAACAGTCGCGCATATAAGACCGCCGATCACGGCACGCCCCAGGGGAGCATTCTGTTCCCCGCCATCGCCCAGGCCAAGCGCCATCGGAACCATGCCAATAATCATGGCCAGAGCCGTCATCAACACCGGACGGAAGCGTGTGGAGCCTGCTTCCAGAGCTGCGCGCACTCCATCGCCATGCTCCTCCACACGTAGCTTCGCAAAAGACACCACTAGAATGCTGTTGGCCGTGGCCACTCCCATGCACATGATCGCGCCCATCAGAGCAGGCACACTCAACGCCGTATGCGTGATGAAAAGCATGAGAACGATGCCAGCCAGCGCGGCGGGTAAGGCCGTGATGATGACGAAGGGGTCAACCCAGGACTGGAAATTGACCACAATCAACATGTAAACCAGCAGGATGGAAAACGCCAGCCCCTCCAGCAGTGCCACATATGAGCTGCGCATAGTGCTCACCTGGCCGCGCAGCGCAACAAAGGTGCCCCGCGGCAGGTTCTTCCTCTCCGCAGTCACGATCTTCTCCACATCGCTGCTCACACCGCCCAGGTCACGGCCCTGCACCGCGCCGTAAATGTCCACCACGCGGCGGATGTTGTAGTGGTTCACCGTCTGCATCTCGTTGTTGCGATGCACGGATGCAAGGTCGCCCAAAATCTCCTGGCTGCTCTGGCCGCTACCTACGTTCGTTCCGCCGCTGCCGCGATTGATGGGTATGTTCTGCAAGTCCTGCATCGTATCCATCTTGTACTGCGGCGTCTGCGCCACCATGAAGTAGTTCACACCGTTCTTCCAGTTCAGAAAGAACATCGGCGTCACCTGCAGGCTGCCGCTCAACGTGTTCAGCAGACTGGTTGCGACGTCGCGCTCGGTAAAGCCGCCCTGCGAAGCCTTTGTGCGATCGACGTTCACTTCAAGTGTCGGATAATCGAATGGCTGCTGAATGCGAAGGTCGGTCAGCCCCGGCACCTGGCGAAGCTTTGCCAGTGTCTCGTTGGCCAGTTCATGGCTGGTGGCCACGTCGCTGCCCTCGAACTGGACATCGATCGGAGCCGGAAGGCCGAAGTTCAGGATCTGAGTCGTAATGTCTGCCGGAAGAAAATAAAACGTTGCCGTCGGAAACAGCCGTGGCAGCTTCTTGCGCAGTTCTCGCACATAGTCCGCTGTCGGCCTATGGTTCTCCTTCAGAGCCACCATCACGTCCGCATCGCCTGCACCCAATGTCCCGTTGGTCAGGTGCTGGATGTTCATGCCGCTATAAGGCATGCCGATATTATCCAGAATATTGTCGAGTTGGGAGGCTGGTATCTGCTGGCGGATCGCCGCCTCCACCTCATCGCAAAGCCGCGCCGTCTCCTCAATGCGCATGCCGGTGGCGCCGCGTACATGCAGAATAAACTGGCCGCTGTCCGTACTCGGAAAGAAGTCTTGCCCCAGCCATGGCGCCAGGATGAAGACGCAGAGACACAACCCCACAAAAGCAGGAACGAAGCCCTGCCGATGATCTACCAGCTTCGCCAGCAGAACTGAATAGCTGCTGCGCAGCCGCTCAAAATTACGCTCAAAGCCCCTCTGAAACCGGGCTAGAAGGCCAGGGGACATGTTGTGATGGTCCTTGGCCCGCAGCAAATACATGGCCATCGTGGGCACCAGTGTTCTCGACAGCACATAGGACGCGAGCATGGCAAATACCACCGCCTCCGCCAGAGGCACAAACAAGTAGCGCGCCACTCCGCTCAGGAAGAACATGGGCAGAAACACAATGCATATACACAGGGTAGAGACCAGCGCAGGCACTGAAATTTGCGCTGCGCCTTCGAGAATGGCCTCGCGCAAAGGATGCCCGTCCTCAAGAAAGCGCTCAATATTCTCAATGGTCACGGTGGCGTCGTCCACCAATATGCCAACGGCCAGCGCCAGGCCGCCGAGCGTCATCGTATTGAGGGTCTCGCCCAGCAGGCTCAGTACGATGATCGATGTGAGGATGGAGAGCGGAATGGAAACTGCAATGATGAGTGTGCTGCGCCAACTCCCCAGGAACAGCAGGATCATCAGGCCAGTCAGCGCCGCCGCTATGACCGCCTCACGTATCACGCCAGAGATCGCGCTGCGGACAAACACCGACTGGTCGCCCAGCGGCACCATGCGCAACTCTGGTGGGGCGATGCTGGCCACGCGCGGCAGCAGCGACCGTATGCCGCTCACTACATTCAGCGTGGAAGCGTTGCCCGCCTTCAGCACGCTGATCAGCACACCTCGCCGGCCATCCTGGCGCACCACGTTCGTCTGCACCTGGAAGCCGTCGCTCACGTTCGCGACATCCCGCAGATAAATTGTCGTCCCATTCACCTGCTTGACGGGCAGTTCATTCAGTTCGGCGATGGTACGCGGCGCTCCATTGGGGCGGACATCGTATTCGCTCTGCCCAATCTTGATCGTGCCAGCAGGCATCACCACATTCTGCAACGCTACTGCGTTCAGTATTTCGCCTGGCGCAATGCCCTTGGACTGCATCGCCGCCTGGTTCATATTGATGATGATTTCCCGTTCCTTGCCACCATAAGGCAGCGGAACCACGGCGCCGGGGATGGTTACCAGTTGAGTTCGCACCGTGTTCGTCGCAATATCATTCAACTGCTGCTCGGAAAGGTTCTTACCGGAGAGACCAATCTGCAGAATGGGCACACTCGACGCGCTGAAATTGATAATTTCCGGCGGCAGAATGCCGGGCGGCAACTGCCGCAGCATATACTGTGACGCCGCAGTAACCTGAGCATTCGCCGTATCCAGGCTAGCGCCGGGCTGCAGGTATATCTTCACCACTGCCGCTCCGTTGTAAGTGGTGGATTCAATATGCTGAATGTTGTCCACCAGAGTCGTCAGGGCCTTCTCATAGGGAGTGGTCACCCGTCCCTCTAACTCCTCTGGATTCAACCCCGTATACGTCCATCCAACAGAAACCACAGGTATGTTGATGTTGGGGAAAATATCTGTTGGAGTGCGCAGCAGGATCACCGGGCTCAGGATGAGAATGAGCAGCGCCAGGATGATGAACGTATATGGCCGGTCGAGAGCTAGCTTAACAATCCACATTAGGAGGGGTTAGTGGTCCTTCCACTTCTATTAGTCTGCCGTAGTTCGGGTATATATATGACAAAAAAGCGCCCCCCAGGTTGCACAGTTCATTTCGACAACACCTATCGGAAAAACCGATACAATTGCCTTAATGGAGCTTCGCCACCTCAAATACCTGGTTGCCGCCGCCCAGCATGGCACTTTCAGCCAGGCCGGCCGTTCCATTTACGTCTCCCAATCGGCCATCAGCGAACAAATAGCCGACCTGGAGACTGAACTTGGCGTTCCCCTCTTTGACCGGAGCAAACGGCGCATCCAGCTCACACCGCACGGTGAGCTTTTTCTGGTCGAAGCAAAAAAGGTTCTGGCCGCTTCGGAGCAGGCTGTGCATGTGGCCCGTCAGTCCTTCCATGGCGAGATTGGCACGCTGCGCATTGCCTTTTTTCCCGGCAGTTTTGGGTCTGAGCTTCCCGCCCTGATCCGCGGCTTCCGAGCCAGCCATGAGAATGTGCGCGTCTCGCTCACGGAAATGACGCCAGTGGAGCAGACCGCCGCACTGCTGGATGGCACTCTGGACGTAGGCTTCACAAGGCGCGTGGAAACAAGGTATGCGGCTCACCTGCATTCCGAGGTCTTGTACCAGCACCGCATCATGGCGGTGCTGCCTCAACACCATCCGCTGGCCGCTGGCCCGGTGGATATTCGCTCGCTCAAATCCGAACGCTTTGTCCTTTGTGCACGCGAAACATCTCCTGTCCTCTTCGACAAGGTGATCGAACTTTGCTCCCAGGCAGGCTTTTCGCCTCTGATAGCAGGAGTGTCTGCCGTATGGGCCAGCGTCGTGATGCTGGTACAGGCCGGCGAAGGCATTTCCCTCTTGCCAGACCTCCAACAGCCTCCTTCAGATGAGGTGTGCTTCTGTCCTCTCACGGAGCAGGACGCAACGGTTGATCTTGTCGTCGCATGGTCTGTCCGCCGTCAGAGCGCAATCCTGAACGCATTCCTTGACCTGGCGCGACAGAGCAGACACCGTGTGTAGATGTGATCCTGGCCATGCTATGACCGCAAACGCATAATCTGATCACAAACGATGGATACCGTTGTAGCGTTCGTTTTAAATTACCCCCTGAAATAATTCCTTTACAGGAAGTACTATTTCAGGCCTGGCCGTGAGAGTCTATCAATAAGCTGGGATGGCGCCCGCAGCGGCCCAAATGCCTGCTTGAACTAAAGCTCTTATTCGAACCATGGGGATTTGCCACTAAATTATGTCATCGCCACTCCGCATCGGCCTCTTCAGTATTGGGCTTTCCGCCTACTGGGAACAATTTCCCGGCCTGCTCAACCGCCTCAATGGCTACAACCAGCAGATCGAAAGCCGCCTGAAACGGGACGGCGCAGAGATCGTGAATCTCGGCATGGTGGATTCCCCTGAAAAAGGTCTTGAAGCCGGGCACCTGCTGCGGCAGCATGATGTGGACATTCTCTTCCTGCATGCGGCAACCTACGCCTTGTCCTCAACGGTTCTACCCGCAATCCGGCGGGCAAAGGTTCCCGTAATCATCCTGAATCTCGCACCAGAGGCCGCTATCGATTACGCCTCATTTAACCGCATGGAAAGCCGGACGGAGATGACTGGAGAATGGCTTGCCTACTGCGGCGCATGCCCCGTGCCAGAGCTGGCAAACGTCTTTCTGCGCTCTGGTATTCAGTTCCATCAGGTTACCGGCATCCTGGACTCCGGTGACGCGGCATGGGATGAAGTTCGCCAATGGATCGATGCGGCCTATGTGGCGCACGCACTTGAGCACAATCGACTTGGCCTGATGGGCCATTACTACAGCGGAATGCTCGACATCGCCACAGACCTCACTCAAGTCTGCTCCGTCTTCGGCAGCCATATCGAAATGCTTGAAGTGGATGAGTTGAGCGCATTACGGCAGACCGTCACGGAGGAGGAAGCGCAGTCGCAGATGGATATCTTCGCTGCGGAGTTTGATGTGCAGGCCGACTGCGATGCCTACGAACTGCGCAGAGCGGCACGAACCGCGAAGGCGCTGGACAAATTCATGGATGAGCGCCAACTGGGATCGCTGGCCTATTACTACCAAGGCTCCGGCAATGAAGCCAATGAAGATACGATGAGTTCCATCATTCTGGGCACATCGCTGCTGACTGCCCGGCATTTGCCCGTCGCCGGTGAGTATGAAGTCAAGAACGTCATCGCCATGAAGATCATGGACAGCTTCGGTGCTGGGGGCTCATTCACTGAAATCTATGCCATGGATTTTGCTGCTGACACGGTGCTGATGGGTCACGATGGGCCCGGTCATCTAGCCATCGCAGAGGGCAAAGCCAAGGTCAGGCCGCTGAAGGTATATCACGGCAAGGTTGGCAAGGGGCTTTCCATTGAAATGTCAGTAAAGCATGGCCCGGTCACGCTGCTCTCCGTGGTGGAGGACGCGAACAAAGGCTTCAAACTTCTCATTGCCGAGGGAGAGTCCGTTCCTGGCCCAATTCTTGAGATCGGAAACACCAACAGCCACTATCGCTTTCCACTCGGAGCGCGCGGCTTCATTAACGCTTGGAACAGCAACGGCCCAGCTCACCACTGTGCAGTAGGTCTGGGACACATTGCTCCACAGTTGGAAAAACTGGCGGCTTTGCTGGGCCTGCGCGCCATCCGCGTCTGTTGAGTGAACTTCAGGGACAATTCACCTGCGGCTGTCCGGCAGCAGGTGAATTGTCCTGACTTTACTTCGCCTTAACTGATTCGACCGTGACTGTTGTGCCGTCAAGTTTGCCGCTGACGGTCACCGCTGCGCCAGCATATTTGTTCAGATCGGCAGCATGGCCCTTCAGCGTGTAGACTTTCGATCCCACCACCAGAGCATAATCCGATCCCATCTTCACGCATTCGCGCGTGCACTTTTCCGGGCTCTCTCCCTGCATCATGTGCTTCGCGCCACACATGGCATCGGTCACCGTGCCTGTCAGTGTTGTCTCTGATTGTGCAAGGGCCAAACCGCTCATGGCGAACATGGCGGTGGCAAACAATACGGTGTTCCTCAAACTCATAAGGCCTCCTCAGGCTATTGGGATGACGCTGTTGATCTTGACCATAGCTCAGGCATTGCGAAAGAGTTCCGCAACGCGAATCGCTGTCCTTCAGTATGCACCAGCAACAAGTGTATGCCGTCAGAAACAGCCTACTTCGGCGTTTACCTCCCTGTACGCTCAAGTAGACGGTAATGAATGCCGGGCGTCTTCGGATTGTCCTCAAGTATCTTGTTGTAAATGGCTGCTGCTTCGTCATTTTCCCTGGGACTCAAGCGCCTCGGCCTCCAGTTCGCGCGTATGCCACCGCGGCCACTTGCTTTCAGCTACACACGGATGGCAAGACGGCATAAGAAATCTGCGTCACCATCATCTGGCGAATCTAATGTATCCAATTTGTGCGTCAATGAAATGAGCTTCGCGCTGTGCCGACCCCGCACAGAATCACTGCATCTGTACAACCATGCCTATTATCGAAGGCTTTATAAACCAACAAACAGGAAACTGGCGGGATCAGCCTGAAACGATGGCGGTACTACCAGCTTCCGCGTTCGCCGAACATATCAATCACGCGTGCAAGCCTTTGACTGCCATTGTCCCAGTTGGCCTTCAGAGCGCGTTCCACACGGTTTGCATCCCCATCTTCGATTGCAGTGATAATCTTCTCGTGCTCTTCAATTGACAGATGCAGGTCATTGATAATGGAACTTGCATAGAGCCGCCAGTAGCGCTCGGTCTGCGGTTCGATTGCGCCATGCAAAGCGGTGAGTCTTGGCCCAGCTCCAGACGCCACAATAGTGCGGTGAAAATTGCGATCCAGTTCAAAGATGCCACCCGCGGCGGACGGCCGGGGATCGGTAATAATGTCGCTTAGCTTCTGGTTGATCGCCCGCAGCTTTTCTGCGATGGCCAGCCGTTCCGGCTTGGGCAGACTGGCCGTCTGCCGCCCAGCCATCCCTTCAATGCGCCCAATAATAGAGTAGAGTTCGCTGGCGTCGTCCTTGGTCAGGGGAGCAACAAACATGCGGGACTTGCTGGCGCTTTTCTGCTCCAACACATAGCCCTCACGCTGCAGCCAGTGAAGCGCGCCCCGCACCGGCGTGCGGCTCATCCCCAGATGCTGGGCCAGATCACCCTCCACAATCCATGTGCCCGGAGACAGCTTCCCATGCACGATCAACTCGCGTATTTCCTGAAATGCCGTGAGTAGACTCGTTCCGTGCTCCGCTTTGGATGTGCGTGCACTGCCCTTCGCCGAACCTGAAGCTTTTGCCATCCGTCGCACCCGCAAAATCGTATAAACATTACCAGCTCTGCTGGCAGGATACTTGTCCTGCATCAGAGTAAACCATTACGCTCCCAGTAGATGAAAAACGGCCCCACTATGATGATAACTTGTTGTATGCTCATTGATGTATTCACAATTGTAGACATTAAGAGATGCAAATGAGCCCAACACTACGTCGAATTTCATTCCTTGACTCCCACACCGGAGGCGAGCCTACCCGGCTTGTCCTGGCCGGAGGTCCCGACCTGGGGGCAGGCCCGATGGATGAACGCCTGAACCTGTTCCAACGCCTGCACGACGACTTCCGCTCAGCGGTTGTCAACGAACCGCGCGGCTCGGATGTGATGGTTGGGGCTCTTCTATGTAAACCAACCGATCCCCGTTGTGCCGCTGGCATCATCTTCTTCAATAACGTTGGATACCTCGGCATGTGCGGCCATGGCACGATTGGCCTGGTTGTTTCGCTCGCACATCTGGGGCGGATTTCAGCCGGAGTTCACCGCATCGAGACGCCAGTGGGAGTCGTCACCGCCACGCTGCACCCCTCCAGCAAGGTGACCGTGGAGAATGTACCAGCTTTCCGACTGGCTCGCCACGTCGCAGTGAACGTGCCAGGATACGGCAAAGTGACCGGGGATGTTGCCTGGGGAGGAAATTGGTTTTACCTGGTCGAAAACCACGGGAAAACGCTCTCGCTCCAGCATGCCGAGGAGTTGACCGAGTTCACCTGGGCCATACGGAAAGCCCTTGGCTCAGCCGGAATCACAGGGTCTGACGGCGCCGAAATTGATCATGTGGAACTCTTCAGCCCTCCCGATAGCGATGCCGCAGACAGCACCAACTTTGTCCTCTGCCCCGGGAAAACTTATGACCGTTCGCCCTGTGGCACGGGAACCAGCGCCAAGCTGGCCTGCCTTCACGCTGATGGCAAGCTGGCTCCCGGCGAGGTGTGGAGGCAGCAGGGCATCCTCGGCGGAGTCTTTGAGGGCAGATTTCGCGCAGGAGGCAGTACGATCATACCCAGCATCACCGGCTCAGCCTATGTGATGGCAGAGGGAGAGCTTCTGCTTGACCCAGACGACCCATATCGCATGGGGATCCAAAAGTGACAGCTAGCTACGACGCCGTGGTCCTCGGAGCCGGTATCGTTGGCGCCGCATGCGCACTGGAGTGCGCACGGGCCGGCATGCGTGTGGCTGTGGTGGAGCGCGACACCGTCGGCGGAGGAGCCACGGCAGCCGGAATGGGCCACATCGTAGCAATGGACGATTCCGAGGCCCAGTTCGCGCTTACCAGCTACTCTCAATTCCTGTGGAATGCCCTTGCCGCTGAACTGCCTCCTGTCGTTGAGTACCATCGCTGCGGAACCATCTGGGTGGCCGCAGACGACGAGGAAATGGTTGAGGTGCGTCGCAAGCTGGAGTTCTACAGCAGCAGAGGCATACATGCCGAGGTGCTCGACTCGCATGCTCTGGCGGAAGCTGAGCCGAACCTGATCTCCTCCCTGGCCGGTGGCCTTCGTGTCTTGGCCGATGCTGTGTTGTATCCACCGTGCGCCGCAGCCCATTTGCTGCAACAAGCGCAGCAGTTCAAGGTTGAGATGATTCTGGGCAGCAAGGTCATACTGGCATCGCATGGCCGCGTGCTTCTACAAAATGGGGTGAGCATCCAATCACCCATCATTATTAATGCGACAGGCGCTCTCGCTCCTGAATTGACGCCGGGGATCGCGGTCAGGAAACGCAAGGGGCACCTTATCATCACGGACCGCTATCCCGGCTTTGTGCGCCATCAGTTGGTGGAGTTGGGTTACCTGAAGAGTGCGCATTCCACCACCTCGGACTCGGTCGCCTTCAACGTTCAGCCGCGTAAGACAGGCCAACTGCTGATCGGCTCCTCCAGGCAGTATGAGGCTGAGCATTCAAGCGTGGATCGCGACATTGTAGCTTCCATGAATGAACCGGCAGCGCTCTACATGCCAGGGATCGCTTCCCTGTCAGCTCTTCGCGTCTGGACCGGCTTCCGTGCGGCGACACCGGATAAACTGCCGCTGATCGGCCCCACTGAAGATCCGTCCCTCTTTCTGGCAACGGGCCATGAGGGCCTGGGCATCACCACATCGCTTGCCACCGCGCGCCTGCTGGTGGATCATCTGCTCAGCAGGCCATCCGCCATACCCCTGGCTCCATATCTGCCGTCCCGGTTGGCAAAGGGACAGTTACAGAGACCGTCTATGGAGATACACCATGCATGATGGAATTGATGTCACCATCAACAACAAGCCTTTGAGGATAGAGCCCGGATGCACCGTCGCCATTGCGATCTCCCTGGCTGGCTTGCCCTGCCGGACCTCCGTAAGCGGCGAACCGCGCGGACCGCTCTGTGCCATGGGCATTTGCTTTGAATGCAGGGCCATCGTGAACGGCATCCCCCACACCCGCACGTGCCAGATGCAGTGCGAACAAGCAATGGACATCCGCACATCATGACGCACCACTTCCAAACTCTCGTCGTCGGTAGCGGGCCTGCGGGCATCGCCGCGGCCACCTGCGCCGCGGAGCAAGGCAGGCGCGTCGGCCTGATTGACGACAATCCCAACCCCGGTGGGCAGATATGGCGAAGCCAGCGAGGCCAGACCGAGCCGGATGCTTCCCACGGTGGCGGCGGCGCCCAGTGGTATAGCAGGCTGCTCGCCACCTCCGTCACACCATTGCAGGGATGGTCAGTCTTCGACGGCTGGTCTAAGCCCGACCAGCCATCCGTAAACACGCTCCGCGCCGCGCGGCGGGGCGAAGTAGCCGACTTCCACGGTGACAATCTCATCCTGGCGACCGGAGCGCGCGAACGCTTCCTTCCCTTTCCCGGCTGGACGCTACCCAACGTGATGGGTATTGGGGCAATTCAGGCCATGGTGAAAGGTGGCCTGCCCGTGCATGGCAAGCGCGTGGTGGTTGCAGGAAGCGGCCCGCTGCTACTGGCTGTTGCAGCAATGCTTAAAGCTTCAGGAGCTATCGTAGTGAGCGTATGCGAGCAGGCCTCGCTCGGCCAGCTTCTACCTTTCGCGTTTTCTCTGGCTCTGCATCCTGGAAAAATCGCGCAGGCGTTGCGCTACAAGGCCGCCACCTTGAACGTTCCTTTCCATACCTCCTGCTGGCCGGTTGAAGCCAGTGGTGATAGCCAACTACGTTCTGTGACGCTCTTCAGCAATGGCGAGACCCGGCAGATTGCCTGCGACTATCTTGCATGTGGATTTCATCTTGTGCCCAACATCGAGCTTGCCTCCCTGCTCGGATGCCGAATGGAAAACGGCTTCGTGGCTGTGGATGAGCTACAGCAGACATCCGTGCCCGGTATCCTCTGCGCCGGGGAGCCTACAGGCATCGGCGGTCTGGAGCTTTCGCTGGTAGAGGGCCAGATAGCCGGGCTAGCCGCTGCCGCGCAAACGCAAAAGGCCAGCGCCCTGTTTGCAGAGAGGCGGAGTTTCTCCCGCTTCGCGCAAAATCTTGCAAGGGCCTTTGCTCTGCGGTCGGAGCTGAAGGCCTTGCCGCAGGACAGCACCCTGCTGTGCCGCTGCGAAGATGTTTCCTATGGGACCGTGCGTCAGCACGCTTCCTGGCGAGCAGCCAAGCTGCACACGCGCTGCGGAATGGGCACATGTCAGGGGCGTATCTGCGGTGCTGCTACTGAATTTCTCATGGGCTGGAACGCAGACTCTGTGCGGCAGCCCATCTTACCCGCCCTCATCTCCAGCCTTGCGTCTTCGCGGGCCCAACACAACCTCGACATTTAGAACCCAGTTGAAAAATCATAAGGAGACATAAATGAATTGGTCCGGCGTATTGCCCGCAATGACGACATGCTTCGATGAAAACCTGAACGTTGACCATCAGTTCATGACCAAACATGCGCAGTGGCTTCTCGACAGCGGCTGCACGGGAATCATTTCGCTCGGCTCACTCGGTGAGGCTGCGACCCTCAACTTCGATGAGAAGATTGCAATCCTGAAGAACATGGTTGCCACGACAAAAGGGCGCGCACCGATTGTCGCCGCCATCTCCGCCCTCTCCACATCCGAAGCGGTCGCGCTGGCAAAGGCCGCAGCCAGTGAGGGCTGCTCTGGCCTGATGGTGCTACCCCCCTACGTGTACCGCAGCGACTGGCGGGAGACCAAAGCGCATATGGCAGCCGTCTTCAGCGCGACACCACTCTCCTGCATGCTCTATAACAACCCCATCGCATATGGAACCGACTTCATCCCCGAGCAGATACTCGAACTGGCCGCAGAACACGCCAACCTGCACGCCGTGAAAGAGTCCAGCACGGATGTGCGCCGCATTACCGCTATTCGCGCCATCGAGGACGGGAGATTGCAGATTCTGGTCGGTGTCGACGACGCGATTGTGGAGGGCATCGCCGCCGGAGCGACAGGATGGATTGCCGGTCTGGTAAACGCCATGCCGGTGGAGTCCGTCGCCCTGTTCAACTATGCCATGGAGGGGCGCACAAAAGAGGCATTCGACCTCTATCGCTGGTTCCTGCCCCTGCTGCGCATGGACACCGTGACGAAGTTCATCCAACTCGTCAAACTGGTGCAGCACGAAGTCGGCGAGGGCAATGCACGGGTTCGTCCTCCACGTCTTGAGATTGTCGGCGAAGAACTGACCAATGCACGCAAGGTCATTCATGAGGCACTAAAGAACCGCCCAAGTCTCTCCGCAAAACTGTAATAAGGAAATCATCATGCTCACAGGCACCTCCATTATCGGAAGCAATCGTGGCGGAAAAACAGGCACCACCTTCCACGGAGTGAATCCCGCGACAGGTGAGGCACTGGCTCCACAGTATTTTTCCGCCACTCCGGCAGAGATTGACCATGCAGCCCGCCTTGCCCACGATGCCTTTGCCGCCTATAGCAGAGTCTCCGGGCAGGGCCGGGCGGCATTCCTTCGCAGCATAGCCGATGGTCTGGAGGCGGCAAGCGCGGAGCTGATCGATAGAGCACATCAGGAGACGGGCCTGCCAGTGCCGCGCCTGACAGGGGAAGTCTCCCGCACCAGCAACCAGCTTCGGCTCTTTGCCAGCGTGGTGGAAGAGGGCTCCTGGCTGATGGCTCGCATAGACACCGCCGACGCTGCGCGAAAGACACAGCCGAAGCCCCAAATTAGCAAGCTGCTGCGGCCGCAGGGGCCGGGGGCGGTCGTGGGCGCAAGCAATTTTCCGCTGGCGTTCTCTGTGGCTGGCGGTGACACCGCATCGGCCCTCGCCGCCGGCAATCCCGTAATCGTCAAGGCACACCCTGCGCACCCAGGCACGAGCGAACTTGTCGCACAGGTGATTGAGAACAGCATCCGCGCGTGTGGCTTACCTGGTGGCACGTTCTCGCTTCTTTTTGATGCCGGCAAGGAAGCTGGCACATCTCTGGTGCAACACCCGCTGGTAAAAGCCGTGGGCTTTACCGGCTCGCTCGCTGCTGGCCGCGCCCTGATGGACCTTGCCGCAGCACGGCCAGAACCCATTCCCTGTTTTGCGGAGATGAGCAGCACCAACCCGGTCTTTATCCTGCCGGGTGCTCTTGCTGCTCGCGGAGCACAGATTGCCGCAGGCCTCTTCCCATCGTTCACGCTGGGCGCTGGCCAGTTCTGCACCAAGCCCGGACTCGTGTTCCTGCCGGACCAGGCCACCACCGCTCCTTTCGTGACTGAACTGCGCCGCCTCGTCTCCGCTTCGACAGACTTCACCATGCTCACCTCCGGCATAGCAAACCAGTATGCAAAGGAGTTGGAACAGCACAGTGCCAGGTTGAACTCCCAGACCAGACCAGCAGAAGCCTCATCGTCATCCTTCACCACGCAGGCCGTCCTGCGCGAGACCGACGCGCAATCGCTGCTTGCGGACTCTTCCCTGGCGGGTGAAATCTTCGGGCCAACCACTCTGCTCATCCATCACAGGCAGCAAGAGGAAATGTTGAGGGCCGCCGAGTCTTTGCAGGGCCACCTCACGGCCACCTTGCTGGGAACCGAAGAGGACATCCAGAACCACCAGGAGCTGATTTCCATTCTCGAGCGTAAAGTAGGACGCTTGCTCTTCAACGGCTATCCCACAGGTGTTGAGGTATGCCATGCGATGGTGCACGGCGGGCCCTATCCGGCCAGTTCCGATGGCCGTTTCACCTCAGTTGGCAGCCAGGCCATCTACCGCTTCACACGGCCGATCTGCTACCAGGACTTTCCTGAAGCTGCCCTGCCAGAGGAGCTAAAGAGCAACAATCCCCTTGGAATTCTGCGCATGATCAATGGCCAAATGACGAGCGAACCAATCCCAGCTTCGGCCTCGTAAAGTATTTCCCTTTTCGCCCTACGAGTTGTCATCCCACAATCAGGCTCAATGAGCTGATTCCCCCGTGGTTCGCAAGCCGGGGCGGATGAGGTAATACACCGGAATCCCCATGGCCACGATCGCCATTCCCGGCCATGTGGTTCCTGGTCTGTAAACAAAGAGAACCAGCAGAATCACAGACGCGCCTGCTACATAGATGCCAGGCAGCCAGGGATATCCCCACGTCTTGTAAGGGCGCTCCATCTCCGGGCGCGTACTCCTCAGGCGAAAGACGCCAACAATCGTGAGGATGTAGAACAGCAGGGCCGCAGAGATTACGTAATCCAGCAGGTTGCTGTAGAGGTTGCCATACTCGTGCGTTAGAGGGTTGACCGTCCTCGGCAGAACCAGCAGCGCGGACCAAAGCCCCTGTATTCCTAGTCCCCAGCCAGGTACGCTTGCCCTGTTCAACTTCTTCGCGGCAGAGAAAAACAGGCCGTCTTTAGCAATCGCATAGCAGGCGCGCGCTCCGGCCAGCGTCAGAGCGTTCACTGTACCGAACGTGGATACCATGATCGCGACTGCCATCAGCGCTGGGCCAAAGCGCGGAAAGATGGTCTGCAGTACGGCTGTGCCAACTCGGTCACCAGGCGCATGCTGAATCGCCGTAATTGGCAGGCTGGAAAGATACGCAAGATTGCAAAGAAGGTAGAGCGCAATGACAGCGGCCGTGCCTATCAGCAGGGCAAGCGGCAGGTTGCGGCGCGGATTCTTTACCTCGGCTGCAACAAAGGTGATGTCGTGCCACGAGTCCGCTGAAAATAATGACCCCGTCTGCGCAATACAAAGAGCGACGAACAGCCCAAACGCGCCCGTCGCACTCAGCCCCTCCGAAAGAGGCGATACACCCCGCGCACTCCAGGGATGGTCAAAGTTGGCATGCAGCGCAGCGCTATTTGCGCACACCGTCAAACCCAGCACAATCAATGCCAGCAGCGCGCCAATCTTCGCCACAGTGAAAACATTCTGGATCAGCTTGCCGTAGCGCAGGCCAAGACTATTCCCTGCTGCCAGCAGGACGATCACGCAAATCGCCAGCAACTGTGCTGTTGAAAGTGATACAGCATATTGGTTAGAGAGATGCAGCGGCGCAACGATGTAATTCTTTTCAGAGATGGCTGGAAACAGAACGCCGCTAAAACGCGCGAAAGCGATTGCGACAGCGGCGATCGTCCCTGTTTGAATGACCGTCCAGAGCGTCCAGCCATAAAGGAAGCCGCAGATGGGCGAAAATGCCTCACGCAGGTACACATACATGCCACCGGCATCCGGCATCATGGCTGCCAGTTCGCCATAGGAGAGCGCGCCAGCCACAGTCAACACGCCCGTGATGATCCAGGCCACCAGCAGCCATCCGGCGCTGCCTATCTCACGGGACATCTCAGCCGAGACAATGAAGATGCCCGACCCGACCATGATGCCGACCACCACCATCACAGAATCGAACAAGCCCAGGCCGCGCTTGAATGCCGCCTCCCCCGTGCTGCTTTCAGTTGTCTGCGACGGCATCGCTGTCAGGTTAGCTCCAGTAGGTACGGCACTCTTGCCTGTTGGTATGAGGATATTGTCTCTTGCAGGCCTGCTGGGAGGAAGCAGAATTCTCTCCCCCGGCAGGCATGCAGTTATACAGTCTTGCGGTTCACCTTCAAATAGACGGAATACCGTTCATCCATCAGTTGATAGAGAGGTATCAACTGGATCCCCTCTGCCTGTCCTACAGTGCGGAACTTCATCGTCTCACCCGGAACGCGCTCAACCCACTTCACTCCAGCGCCACCGTCTGCAACATTCACCTCCGGCATGGGGACTGGCTGCTTGTGGTGCCTCTCAGGACCCATGTCACCATAGATCATCTCGTGCGTCAGGCCATCCGTTCCCATCTGCGCAGCCAGCACCAGAGGCCCATACATTGCAGCCTGGATGGTCTCATCATCCGGAAGAGGGGCCGTATGCAGGCCCATGGGGAATAATACTTCCACCTTGTCCCCTTCTGTCCATGTCCGTTTCAACTCCGCATAACTGCTCGGTGTTGCCGCAATGTTCTGCACTTTGCCATTCACCTTGATCGTCACACCATGAGTTGCCCAGTAGGGGATGCGGATGTTGATGGCCATCGCAGTTGGCTTTCGCGCACGCACGGTGAGGGTTGTGCCCTCCTCCTGCGGAAAGTTCGTGTCCTGCACCACGCTCACACCCTTCTGTGGCCACTGGACCTCGGAACCGATGAACAGGTTAACGTAGAGGCTGTTCGCGTCGTGGAAGTAGATCGAGTCGTTCGCCTTGGCGTACTCCTCGACTCCGGTCCCGGTGCAGCACCAGAAGGCATCAAACGCGGCGCCAAAAGTCTTCCACTTTCCCGGCTCCAGCGAAACGTAATACATCAGCATACCGTTCTTGTCCTGGGTGCCGAGCCGCACGTTGAAGAGCAGTCGTTCGTAGTAGTCCATCACGCGCGGATCCACCGTCCAGCCATAGACATGCCGGCTCAGCTTCATCATGTTGTAGCTGCAGCAGCACTCCTCCGCTGCGGGCCCCAGTTGTGCGGCCAGCTTGCCAGGCTCCTGCCAGCCTTCGCCGTTGCTTGTGCCACCTGTACAGTAGGTGTGCTGATCCACCACCTCATGCCAGAAGTAGTCCGCAATGGTGTGGTAGCGCTCGTCACCGGTCATCTCGTATCCGCGGGCCGCGCCGATCACCTGCGGAATGTGCGTGTTCGCATGCAGTCCAGCCAGATGGTCCTGGCGTTCGGCAAGCGGATCGAAGAACGCTTTCTTGCCGAAGCGGCGGGCCAGAACAGCGTACTTTTCCTTGCCCGTTAGTGCATACATGTTGTACAGCACCTCGGTCATGCCGCCGTACTCAACCCGTTGAACGCGTGCAAGCTCCTCATCGGAGAGCGGCATGATCCAATCGTAGGCCCAGTCCGCCATGCGCGCAGTGGTATGCAGCGCCTGCTGGTTGCCGCAATGGACGTACATGTCAAGATGCCCGGCCATGATCTTGTGGTACGTGTAGTACGGCGCCCAAACTTTTTCATGCTTCTTCAAGCGGTCATAGAACTCCTCGGAGTATGCGCCCAGGTAGCCATCTGGCTTCTGGCATTTGGCAAGCTCCACAACCAGGGCGTTTGCCTTTGAGCGCAGGGCCTCGTCCTTGGTGCTGGAGTACATCAGAGCGCACGCCGACAGATAGTGGCCACCGGCAAAGTGGCCGCGAAGCTCGCAGTCTGGAGCCTCCCATCCTCCGAGCGGCGTCGCCGTTGAAGGTAGCCCTGCTGTCACCCGGAACATATGCAGCAGGCGGTCATTCGGCACCTCGAAAAGGTACCTGCGGTTAATCTCCATCGCGTCCTTCAGCGGGCCGCTGCGCAGGCGAACCTGCGTCATGGGAAATGGCTGCACCTTCCAGGAAATCTTTTCGTGCCCGGTAGTGTTGTTGCTTCGCGGAACGTCCAGCACCGCATCCTGGCCGAAAGCCAGACCGCCCCGGTAGACCGCCAATGCGCCCGCCGCACCTGCTGCTGTTGATAGAAACTGCCTGCGTGAAAACCGATCAAAATTCATCATTCCCCTGCCTCCTGTCTGTCAGGCCATACGGTAGCCGGCCAGCGCCTCTGTTCACACTCCAGGTGTGGTCATTTATGGATACATCGGCAGTCCCTGACCGTGTGCAAGCAGCAGGAACTTCCCGACGCGCTTCTCCTGAGCCACTACAATCCCGGCCTCAGCACAATCTCAGTTACACCCCGACTGAGCGGCACAACATACGCACCTCGCTCTGATCGCATTTGTTTATCGGGATGGTATGTCCCCACACCAGACACCTTAGCCGGCTGCTCCATCCGCAAGCGTGCCACCGGCGTGAACTCATCCGCAACATCCATAGTCAGCCGAACCGAGCCTGTTTGCGGATCGAACTCGGCCTGCTTGAAATTTCCCGCGTCGAGCGTGAGCCACAAGCCAAGCGGCGCAATGTAAAGTCGACTGCGGAATGAGTCCAGCGGCGTCACAGCAACCGTCCTGCCCTTCTTCTCAACATTGCCACCGAAGGCCAACCAGCCCAGAGCGGGATCATTCACCAGATATGTGGCTGTATTCAGCGCATGTCCAAAAAAGCCGGAACCATAATCACCGGAGTATGGATCGAATGCGAGCTTGTCTGGAAAAGAGTGGAACGCCGCCGAGGCAAACCCCTCCTGGTCGATGTTGCTCAGTTCGCCCATCGTCCCTCCGTAGCCCACGCGCAGCAGGTACAAATCGTCAGGATGTTCGCGGTAGGCAGCCAGCAACGGTATCGCATTGATGCCGGAACCGTAATGATGAAGCTGACGTTCCAGCCGCTGGTACTTGCCG
>VFSW01003661.1_pt1 | contig 23054 bp, 24 predicted proteins | sample 5358111 | NCBI WGS metagenome assembly VFSW01 (sample SAMN11554181, study PRJNA540505) | mine drainage metagenome | isolation source: sediment from site ElyBrook_90M | place: USA: Ely Copper Mine, Vershire, VT | collected 2017
GTGAATTAATACTCATTATTTTAAACCAAGAAAACAGGTGAAATTATGGCAGACCAAAGCGCAATAGAACATGTTCAAGATGCTGAGAGCAAGGCAAAGAAACTGATAGCGGATTCCGAGAAGAGGAAGGCGGAGAAGATACAGAAGGCTTCCGAGAGGGCAGTACAGATCGTCGATGAAGCCGAGGCTAGAACTAGGCAGATAAAGGATGAGGCTGTGAAAAAGGCGTCATTAGAGGCCGAGAAGGAAAAGGCAAAGAGGCTTTCAGAGGCGAGCAATGCGGCAAAGAGGCTGCAGAAGGCAGAGCTTGGAAGCAACAAGGCAAAGGGCATAGTCGATAAGGTCATAAGACAGATATTTGGTTGATTGATTTGTTCCGCACCGAGCCGATGCAGAAAGTGAGAATAGTCTCACTCGAACAGGACAAGCCTAAGGTTGTTGCTGCGCTGCACATGCTCGGGGCGCTTGACCTGAGGAAGAGCAAGCTGGAGCTGGGAGATGACAAGCCTGCGTCCCATTCAACCGAACTGTCGGATTTCCTTATAAAGGTGAATGGCGCTCTGCAGATGCTCTCCGTGCAGAAAGTGAGGCCCGAAAAACACCTATCCACCGGCCAACTGCTTGAACAGGCAAGGAAAACCAAGATTCTTAATGAGGTATACGACCTAGGGAACGAGAGAAAGCTAATAGAGGACGACCAGAGGGCCCTGGACTATGCGGAGCACATCGCAAGGGCGATGTCCAATATAAAGATAGACTTCAGCAGGATAAAGAGCGATTACCTTTTATACAGGGCCTTCGAGACTGATGCCAAGGGGGTTAGGCAGATAAGAAAGGCATCGCAGGGTCTTGCAAAGGGCGGAATGGAGCTTGACCTGTGCAGCTCAGGAGGGAAGCAGACAATAGCGCTAATAGCATATGACAAGAAGATCAACATAGACGAGCTTCTCAAGGGGGCAAAGCTAAACGAGCTTGACCTCTCTGCAAAGTACCTCGAGGGCAGGCCCGCTTCGATACTCAAGACTATCGATTCAAAGAGGAAGGCCAATACCAAGCGCCTTGCGGCAATATCTGCAAGGCTTCTTGGGATAAGCAGGTCAAGCTACTCAAGGCTCTCCAACCTAAAGGAGATGCTCGAAATAGAGCTCGCCCGCTCGGAGGTTAGCGGATCATTCAAGAGAACCGACAATACCTTCATAGTGGAAGGCTGGGTGCAAAAGAGCCAGGTCGGCGAGCTAAGGCAGAGGGTGGCAAATGTTACCAGGGGCAAGGCATACATGGAGGAGCTTCCGGGGGACGAGCTTGCGCCTACGGTTACCAAAAGGCCAAAATTCCTGCAGCCATTCGATTACATGGTCGGGTTCTACTCGGTCCAGAGGAGTGACGAAGTAGATCCCACATGGATATTCGTTCTTCTATTTCCAATCTTCTACGGGCTCATGGTCACAGACGTAGGGTATGGCTTTGCCTCGCTCCTGCTTGCGACCTACATAGCCAAAAAGACGGATCCAGACGGGCTCATGTACAACGCCGCGAAGATATGGCAGCTTAACTCATTTGCGGCAATGTTCTTCGGGTTCCTCTCAAACCAGTACTTTGGGTTCCAGCTCGGATACTCCACCCCGTTTAGCTTCGACTGGCTCAAGAACACCCCGGAGCTCATAGCCATAACAGTGCTCTTCGGAGTCTTCCAGGTCATCCTCGGCCTTGCAATAGGCATAATAAACAGCTACAGCCACGGCCACAGGAAGATGGCATATGCAAGGTTCACCTCGATACTCGTGGTCCTCTTCGGCACTATCGCAGTCGCAGGCGCATTCTTCGCAGCATTCAACGCGCTCACAACGCAGGTGGCGGCCGCTATAGCTGTGATTTCCCTTATACTAACAATAGTCTTCAGCGGCAGCGAGGCGACAGAGATAACAAACCTGATAACCCACCCTCTGAGCTACGCAAGGTTAATGGGCTTCGGGCTTGGAAGCGTGATAATAGCGTTTCTCATAGACATGGCATTCACTCCGCACCTAAGCAGCGGCATACTTGTCTTCGCGATCTACCTAGTCATATTTATAGCTTTACACTTCCTTAATATGGTATTGTCGATATTCGAGGGAATAGTGCAGGGAATAAGGCTTAACTTTGTAGAGTTCTTCTCGAAGTTCTATATAGGGAACGGGATAAAGTTTAAGCCGTTCGGTTACAAGAGGGTTTATACTAAAGAATAAAATATGGTGAATTATGTGGCAATAGACATGAATGCTGCTATAGCAGCTATAGGCGCCGGAGTGGCAATAGCGGGAGGGGCAATAGGCACAGGAGTTGCGCAGTCCGGAATCGGAAGCGCAGGACTCGGCCTTATCGCCGAGAAGAAGGAGAACCTTGGTATAGTGCTTCTCTTCTTCGTGATTCCAGAGACCTTGCTGATCTTCGGGTTCGTGATAGCAATACTTATAATGCTCACTGCAGGCATAATCTAAGGGGTTGGAAATGTCCCTAGATGCGATAAAAAAGAGCATTCTGAGCGAAGCAGGAGCAAGAGCCTCCGCAATAGACGATGAAGCCAGCAGCGAGGCAAAAAGGATTCTCAAGGAAGCCGACGAGAGGGCAAAATCCATCATCGGGCGCGCAGAGCGTGACGCCAAGGCCGAAGCAGAGCGACTAGCAAAGGAGTCGCAGGCAGGCGCAGAGACAGAGGCCAGCGCAATGATGCTCGAGGCAAAGGGCGCGGCAGTGGAAAGGGCCCTAAAGAAGGTATCTGCCCAGGTGGAAAGGGCGGTCTCCAAGGATTACTCAAAGAAGCTGCTAGACAGCGGCCTCAAGCAGTTCAAGGAGATATCCGGTGATTCTCCTGTCATAAGGACTGCAAAGCGCAACGCAGGCATGCTAAAGGGCGGCAAGTACCGGGTGGAATACGAAGACATAGACGGATTCATACTCTCCACCGAGGATGGGAAGATATCCCTAAATGCAACAGTGCAGAGCGTTGTAGGCAAGAGCCTTGACGGAGCCAGGAGGCTCATATCAAAGGAGCTATTCGGAGAGGCGCGCAAGACGCAGGCCAGGGCGCCAAAAGCAAAGGCCAAGGCGCCTAAGCCGAAGAAGGCCCGCAGGCACCCAAGGCTGCCGGGAAGGGGAAGGCGGCCAAGGCCAAAAAGATGAGAAAGTGATTTTCTGAAAGCTGGATATGTTGCTGCAATGCATTACGGCTACTCAAGCGCTAGAGTAAAGGCCATGGAGAGCCGGCTCATCACAAACAAGACGATGCAGGAGATCATGAACGCGAAGGACACGAGCAGCATAATATCCATATTGTTCCAGGGCGACTACAAAAAGGAGCTCGAGGAGTTCGGCGGCCTTGACATAAAGGGTGAGCTGATAGACTTCGCGCTGAGCAAGAACCTTGCAAAGAACGTCGAGAAGCTGGTTCACATATCTCCTACAACCGAGAGGAAGCTGATAAGGGCGATAGTGGGCAAATGGGACCTCTACAATGTAAAGATAGCTATAGAGGCAAAGGATCGCCGCTCGAGCTACGATGCGATAGCAAGGTACCTCATAGACTATGGCATGTACAACTCAGCATTTGTGCGGGACGTCATGCGCGAGGAATCCATAGAGGGCATGCTCAACAAGTTCCTGATAAACTCGCCTTACCGCGACATACTCAAGGAGGCCGTCGAGTCGTACAAGAAAGGGAAGAATGCTGTCGATGCGATAGCCGCTATAGACAAGTATTACTACAAGGCGCTTGGGGACGTGATAATAGGCCTTAGGGTCATAGACAACGGCTCTGCAAGGATAATAAAGATGGACATAGACATGAAGAACCTGCTGCTCATGATAAAGGCCAAGAGGGCCGGCTTCAAGTTCTCGGACATAAGCGGGAACATAATAGGCAGCGGCAGCATCTCGCCAGCGGAGCTCGAACAGATGTACAACGGCTCAAAGGACATAGAGTCGATGGTGCTTCAGGCCAAGCTCTACGACATGAAGGGCGCAGCAGACGTCTACAAATCAGAGAAGAACAAGCAGCTGCTGGTCTTTGAGATAGGGCTGAGGAATGCGATATTCAACAACAGCATGAAGATGCTCAATCACAGCATCCTCTCCTTCGGCGCCATACTTGCGTATGCGTACATGAAGGAGATAGAGATATTCACGCTCAGGGTGCTTATAAATAGCAAGATGTACGGGCTTAGCAAGGAGGAGACCTCCAGGTTGATAGTATGGAAGAACGCCTAGACAAGGGATACAAGATAGCCTATGTGGGCAACAGCCTGCTCAGCACCGGATTCAAGATCGCCGGGATCACGGAGTCCTACGTCGCATCTGACACAGAGCAGGCAGAGGCAAGGATGAAGGAGCTTACATCAAGGGATGACATCGGGATAATAATCATAACTTCATCGATAAGGAAGCTGATAAGGGACAGGAGGCTAAGCGAGGCGATAACAGCAAGCCTTCTGCCTCTCATAATGGAGATACCAGAGCCCAACGAGCAGGTGCTTGAGGAGGACACCCTTAGGAGCCTGATAATGAGGGCAATAGGGATAGACATTACAAAGAATGTATGAATTAAAATCATGTTTAAGTGGTTTATATGGGAAATATTGAAAGAATCTCGGGGCCTCTTGTCATTGCAAATGGCATGACCGGCACCAAGATGTACGACGTGGTGAAGGTAGGCGGCGCCAGGCTAATAGGGGAGATCATACAGCTCAGGAAGGACCGCGCGGTCATCCAGGTGTATGAAGACACGACCGGACTCAAGCCAGGAGAGGCAGTCGAATCTACCGGAGAGCCGCTTTCCGTGGAGCTTGCGCCAGGCGTACTAGGCAATATATACGACGGAATACAAAGGCCGCTTGAGGTTCTTGAGTCAAAGAGCGGTGAGTTCATAGGCAAAGGCCTCACAGCAGATGCAGTGAGCAGGAGCAAGAAGTGGAAGTTCATTGCCGACAAGTCCTTGAAGAACGGCGCAACAGTCAGGCAGGGACAGATAATCGGACACGTGCAGGAGACCGAGTTCCTCAAGCACTATATAATGGTGCCTGCGGGCATTGAGGGAAAGATAAGCGGACTGAGGGACGGGACGTTCAAGGTAGACGACAAGATAGCGACAATAGAGAAAGGCGGCAAGAAGACCGAGCTTACCATGCTCCAGAAGAGGTCGGTGAGAAGGGCAAATGCGTTCACAAGGAAATTCAGGACAGAAGAGCCTTTGATAACAGGGCAGAGGGTAATAGATATGCTCTTCCCAATAGCAAAGGGAGGCACAGCAGCAGCGCCAGGTCCATTCGGCTCAGGAAAAACAGTCATACAGCACCAGCTTGCGAAATGGTCTGACGCAGACATAATAGTCTACGTCGGATGTGGAGAGAGGGGAAACGAGATGACAGAGGTTCTCGACGAGTTCCCGCACCTAAAGGACCCTAAGACAGGCAGGCCTCTCATAGAGAGGACCACCCTTATAGCAAACACCAGCAACATGCCGGTTGCAGCAAGGGAGGCAAGCATATACACCGGAATAACGATGGCCGAGTACTTTAGGGACATGGGATACAGCGTTGCTATACTTGCAGATTCTACATCAAGATGGGCAGAGGCGATGAGGGAAATCTCAGCTAGGCTTGAGGAAATGCCTGGTGAGGAAGGATACCCCGCGTACCTTCCAAAGAGGCTAGCAGAGTACTATGAGAGAAGCGGAAAGGTGGAATCGCTTGGAGGAAAGACAGGCTCAATCACCATAGTCGGAGCAGTATCGCCTGCAGGAGGGGACCTTTCGGAGCCCGTATCGCAGGGAACGCTCAGGGTAGTCAAGACCTTCTGGTCGCTTGACGCATCGCTTGCATATGCGAGGCACTTCCCGGCAATAAACTGGCTGACAAGCTACTCGCTATACCTTCCAGACCTTGAGCCCTGGTACATAAAGAACTACGGTGAGCAGTTCGTAGCAAACAGGGACGAGGTCATGAAGATACTGCAGAAGGAATCGGAGCTCAAGGACATAGTCCAACTGGTCGGGGCAGAAGCCCTTCCGGACGAGGAGAGGCTTGTGCTAGAGATTGGAAGGATGCTCATGGAGGACTTCCTCAGGCAGTCGGCATTCGACGAGATTGACGCGTATACGAGCATGAAGAAGCAGATCTTTATGGTATCAACCATACTCCACTTCAGGAAGAGGGCGCAGGATGCGATAAAAGGAGGAGTGAGCGTTGACAAGATCGGTAAGCTTAAGGTAAGGGAGAGCATATCAAGAATGAAGGAGGCAAAGGAAGCCGAGGTCGAAAAGACCGAGGCTAAGCTGAAGTCCGAGATAGACTTGGAGTTCAATGCTCTGCTTAAGGAATACAAGCAGGGCGAGGCAGAGTAGGTGATATCATGAAATTCGAGATAGAATATAGCACAATAGAGAGCGTTGCAGGCCCGCTTGTAGTGGTAGGCAAGATAAGGAATGCACAGTACAATGAGATCGTGAAGATAAAGCTCCAAAGCGGCGAGGAAAGGCTGGGCCAGGTCCTCGATACGAGCGACACTCAGGCAATAGTTCAGGTATTCGGTCCTACTGATGGTATAAACGTAAACAAGACCTCCGTGAGCTTCCTTGGGGAGACCTTCAACGTAGGTGTCAGCGAGGACATGCTCGGAAGGGTCTTCGACGGTCAGGGAAGGCCAAGGGATTCAGGCGCAGCTGTTGCGGCGCAGGAGAAGAGGGACATAAACGGTGCTCCGATAAATCCAGTCGCAAGGGCTTATCCAAGCGACTTCATAGAGACAGGCATATCTGCAATAGACGGGCTAAATACTCTTGTAAGGGGGCAGAAGCTGCCTATATTCTCGGCCTCAGGGCTTCCGCACAACCAGCTTGTAACACAGATAACCAGGCAGGCCAACGTAAAGAACTCTACTGAGAGTTTCGCCGTGGTGTTCGCTGGAATAGGGATCACGTACGATGATTACAGCTACTTCGTGAGCGAGTTCAGGAAGACCGGCGCGCTAAAGAGGACCGTGGCTTTCATCAACCTTGCGGACGATCCTAGCATCGAGAGGATTATAACGCCAAGGCTCGCACTGACAACTGCAGAATATCTGGCATACGAGAAGGGGATGCACGTCCTTGTAATACTCACGGACATGACCAATTACGCAGAGGCTCTTAGGGAGCTCTCCAGCGCAAGGGAAGAGGTGCCAGGAAGGAGAGGATACCCGGGATACATGTACACCGACCTTGCAAGCCTTTATGAGAGGGCAGGACTGGTGAAGGGAAGGAAGGGGAGCATCACGCAGCTCGACGTGGTTACGATGCCAAGCGATGACGTGACGCATCCGATACCTGACCTCACAGGATACATAACAGAGGGGCAGATGTTCCTTAGCAGGGACCTTGTCAACAAGGGCCTCTATCCGGCAATCCAACCGCAGGGATCGCTATCAAGGCTCATGAACAACGGCATAGGGAACGGAAAGACAAGGGAGGACCATAGGGGAGTCGCTGACCAGCTCTACGGCCTTTACGCAAAGGCCCTTGACGCAAAGAATCTCAGCGCAATAGTGGGCGCAGAGGCTCTGAGCGAGAGCGACAGGAGATATCTCAAGTTCGGAGACGATTTCGAGAGCAGATTCCTCAAGCAGGGCTTCTACGAGAGGAGGAGCATAGAGGAGACGCTAGACCTTGGATGGGAGCTGCTCTCAGAGATACCGGAAGGGGAGCTCACAAGGGTGAAGAAGGAATTCGTCGAGAAGTACTACAAGAAGAAGGCTTCGAAATAATGGCAAACATCAATCCTACAAGGCTCAATCTCATAAACCTCAAGAAGAGGATAGTGACTGCAAGGAAGGGATACGGGATACTCAAGAGGAAGAGGGAGGTGCTTGTCATAGAGTTCCTCAAGCTGCTCAAGCAGTCCAAGGAGAGCAGATCTGTGCTCAACGACCTTGTGCAGCAATCATACAAAACCGTGACCATAGCCTCAACATATGTTGGGAACTTCGAGCTTGAGGACGTCGCCATGCATATGCAGGAAGCCGATCCTGTAAGGATAAAAATAAAGAACATCATGGGCGTGAGAATCCCAGAGATAACAAGGTCGCAAAAGCCACCCTCAATCTCATTCTCGGTGCTTCCGTCCAGCCTTGCTGTTGACGACATAAACGACACCTTCACAAGATCCACAAATTCGATCATAGACGTGGCGCAGAGGGAGCAGGGGCTCAAGCGCCTTGTGCTTGAAATAGACAAGACCAAAAGGAGGGTCAACGCCCTTGACTACAGGATAATCCCTGGCATGACCAGGCAGTCAAAGTACATACGCATGAGGCTTGAGGAGATAGACAGGGACATGTTCAGCGCACTCAAGCATGTCAAGAAGAAGATCCAGGCCGCACACCAGTGAATCTGCTCTTTTTCTGTGGCTTGAACTTTATCCAAGCTATTATCGAGGCGATCACAAGGGCGGCGAATATTATCCAGTATACTGCCTGGTCTGCCTGCGCATTGCTCTGTGTTGTGGTAGTGAGCGCGAATATTGACAAGTTGCCAGCGGTTCCGTATCCAGCTGCACTGCCGTTCTGCATCATGTACGATGGATAATAGAACTCGCCAATTACGTTTCCTGTCAGCGCATCAACATAAATGCCGTAATAATTCTGCCCCTTCCACTCATCGCTGCTCAGCACTGCCCACGCTATGCTGTAATAGGAAGCGGATGTGGTGTTTCTGGAAAAGAGCCCCACCAGTCCTGCCGTGTCATTGCTTAGCCCATAGCTTTCTGCTATGCTTATTGCATTGCCTGCTGTAACCTGGGCAACAAAAGGCTTCGATGGGCCGATGTAGTCCGCAATCCGGCTCCCGTTGAGCGTTACCGTTATACCAAGCCTCCTGCCGTAGATGCTTGAGGATTCCGATCCGTTGCCGAACGGGACGCTGTATGAGAAGTAGACGTGGCTTGTGTTGCCATAGTAGGAGCCTCCTGAGAGATTAACATACTTGTCAAAGTAGGTCTGCCCAAGAAGGCCTATGATATATGTCTCCGCTGCATAAGCGCTTCCAAGCCTTACTGTGCTCGAGTACGAGCTGTTAACGCTTATCGTTATTATGCTCGTGTTGCTTGGCGCAGCCATGACTGCCTGAGAGCTGACTAATCCAGCGAGAAGCAGAAGAAGAACGGCACAGACCAGAGCTTTAAGCATATCCTACCTACCTGATATGGTTATTAAGCTCTTTTAAGTCTTATGCTTGAAATAAATACCATCGCAATCTTACCAAACTCATTTTAAATTCTCCCGCATTAAAATCCTCATAATTTGTCAATTCTTTTCAAATCCATGTTATGTCGCATTCAAAGCAGGTGGGCGCGCAAACAAACCCTAAAAAAGGCTTTGATATGAAGGATTAAGGGCACACCACACCTATTTATGACTTTAAGGCCATCTATTGAGCTGGTTGGAATGACAAACGCATGCCTATTGAGCGGCGGCAAGGACTCGACGCTAGCACTTCACAAGGTAATCAGGATGGGAATAAAGATAGACTTACTGATAACAATGGTTTCAAGCAGCAAGGAGAGCTACATGTTCCATTATCCAAACGTTGCGCACACAAAGCTGCAGGCGCAGGCCCTTGGAATAAGGCAGGTATTTGCGAGCACCGAAGGCAAAAAGGAGGAGGAGCTAGCAGACCTCAAAAAGGTCCTATCAGAAAACGGGGTCAGGCTGCTCGTCACCGGGGCGACCTACAGCAGGTATCAGGGAGAAAGGATAAATGAGATGGCAAAGGAGCTTGGGATAGAGCACATAGCTCCACTTTGGCACATCGCCCCTGAGGAAGAGCTCGCCGAGATAAATAATGACTTCAATGCCATAATAACCTCAGTATCTGCTGAGGGGTTTGACGAGTCCTTCCTTGGAAGGAGAATAGATGGGGAGATAATAGTAAGACTTAGGGAGCTCCACAAGAAGTATGGAATAAACATGCTCTTCGAGGGGGGTGAGGCCGAGAGTTTTGTGCTCGACGCACCGCTATTCAGTAAGAGGATAGCGATCAGAAAGGCAAGGAAGGAGTGGAACGGAAACCGAGGAATGTACATAATCGAGGAAGCCGAACTTGAGGCAAAAAGAACCACAAGATGACTTATCCTCTTCCTCCCTCTTCTATGTCTCTGCGCATGCTTTTTATGAGCCTCTGAACACCGTGGTCAAGATTGAAATTCTTGTCGCCCATCACTCCAAGCAGCTTGTACACTATCTCGTCCTCCTTCTTTGGCATATGCTCTGCAAGCACTGCCCTTACCTTCGATATCGTCTGGTAGAATTTGTCTTGCTTGTTGGATCTGATCTTTGCAATCGCCTTTATGTCTAAAATGTGCCTGTTCCTCTCATTTTTATCCTTGCCGGCATCATTCAACGATGCATCAAGCTTCATTATCAGAAGGTCAGCTACACTTGCAACCGTAAACGTCTTGTCCTCGAAGCTTACTGTCTCCGACCTGTTGATTATGGCGCTTATAGGCAGGCCGCTTATATCCATCCTAGGTTTTCCATTATTCACCCAGGATATGTATCCCGGATAGTAAAGATCTATCTTCACCTTCCCTCCCTTAACTCCGGCGTCCATCAATGCGCGACTGGAATACTCTACAGCCATCCTGGCAGGGAACGCGGGATCGCCATTTATCTCGAATTTTGAGCCATACACCACATCTGCCAGCTTGTTTAGCTCCATTATCTCCTCCGGCCTGGGCTTGTGGTTTATGACTACGTCCAGATCATGTGACTCCCTCCAATGCTGCCCAGTCCATAGATTAACACTCCTTCCTCCTATAATCACTACTGGCGATCCCAGAGCGGTCTCAAGCAACTCTGTAATATTGTGTACCTCCCTTGCAGGCAGGTTGGACCTCTCGCCTCCCCTCCCCTTTATACCTGCCCCTGCAATTGATTGCTTAAATGGCATACTACTCCCTAATGTATTATGGCCCATTTCTCATATAAAAGCCTTTTCAGAAGTCTGTCGACTGCAATGCGCTATTTTGACAGATGTGCTATGTACAGGAAAAGCGTATATACCAGTGGCGCGCTAATAATGATTGTGAAGGCGTGTATGTCGGTGCGGAACGGAAAGGTCCGGTTTCGTCTTCCGGCGCTGGCCGATTCGCTTGCGTCCCTTCCTGGTAATAAGGGTCCCATGCAAGGCTTGTGGGTTATTTCCTCTTTGTTGTATGTGTTTTTCTTCGCTGAAGAGCTTAGTCCATGTTATTTTCGCTTCAGCACGAAGCGCTCATAAACCAACCCTGCGAGCGCTCCGCCGATTAGCGGACCTATCCAATACACATACCAGTCGGTGAAGTTTAGCGTTGCAAGCTCAGGACCAAAGGCTCTTGCCGGATTAGCTGCAGCTCCGGTAAGCGGTCCGGCTACCAGTATTAGTGCGACTAAAGTAAGTCCGATTCCAAAGCCCGCCATCTTCGGTGCCCTTCTGTCAACAGCCGTGCCAAAAACCGATATCACAAGTATGAATGTTATCACTGCCTCTATAGCAATTCCCTGGACAATGCTCACTGATGGGCTTAGAACTGTCGCACCAAGCGATGTTCCAGCGACATAGCTCGCAGGCAGGAGGAACAAGAGGGTCAGCGCACCAATTGCCGCTCCGGCAAGCTGCGCTATTATGTATGCAGCTGCATCATGACTGCCTATCCTCTTAGTAACAAGCATTGCCACAGTCACTGCAGGGTTTATGTGGCCTCCAGATATCCCCATTGCAATTGATATTGCTATTGCAAGTGCAAGGCCGTGCGCCAAAGCCACAAGAAGCAGCTGGGCAGAGCCTGAAGTCAGGTGGCTGGATGAAATTATGGATCCAGCGCCTAGAAAGACGAGCAAGAATGCCCCGATCGCCTCCACAGCAGCCCTTTGACCAAGCGGTGCGTTTGCCATTTTATCACCAATAATCTTACAGCTTTGACAGCGTGCTCTTCACTTCCTCGTAATTCGGCTCGACTGTGGGGTCGTCGCTTACCCATTTGTATGCAACTTTCCCGTCTTTTATTATGAATACCGATCTCTTTGCGGCAACATATCCCTTCATGCCCGCAAAGTCCTTGAGCTGAATGTCAAACTTCTTGACAGCTTTTCTCCTAGAGTCACTTAGGAGCGTGAAGTTGAGGCTGTTGGCGTCCTTAAAGGCCTTGTTTGCAAAGGGGCTGTCTACGCTAATTGCTAGCACATTGGCATTAAGGGAGCCAAGCTGGGACATGCTGTCCCTGAAGGTGCACAGCTCCTTGGTGCAGACTCCTGTGAATGCGCCAGGGAAGAAGGCAAGAACTGTAGTTTTGCCCTTCACTGCCTTTGCCAAGCCCACTTTCTTAAGTTCAGTGTCAAAAAGGGACACTTTCGGTACGTCTTCTCCCACTTCTACCATAAAATCACGAATAATATTACAAACGATGATTTATTATTTGCTCCCATATCCGATCCCATTGCGAGGTATCCTGCCTTTGCTTACCAATCAGGCAACTTTCTTCGCTTTCCTATTCGATGGCACCATTACCTTAAGCAGGGCAAGCAGCATCAGCAGGGTGAATGCCGCTACAAACGGCAGCGACTCGCCCCTGTACGAGCTCATTGAGCTGTACTGCTGTTGCGCGATAGCAAGCGCAGTCTGCGCGTCCAGCACCGCTGCATCAGGCGAGCTCTTGTACAGGGCCGAAGCGTTGCTTAGATATTTATAAGATGCAACAAGGTCCGGCCTAAATATAAGGTATCCGCTCTCGTTAACCACATTGACGTATTTGTATACGTACGATATGGTGGCATTGGCTTGGCTTGCGTTATAGTTGGAACTAGATATCTGCGAGGCATGTAGAGCCAACGGTAGGGAGAAGAGCGCAAAAACGATTAGCGCAAATCTCATCTTACCACTTCAGCAAGCTGCGAGCACCTGCTCACAGGTTCACATCGATGTTAAGCTCTTTTTTCAGCTCCCTGTACCTGTTTCTTATGGTCACTTCAGTGACACCTGCTACGTCTGCAACCTCCTTCTGGGTTCTGCGCTCTCCTACGAGGGCACCTGCTATGTAAACGGCAGCGGCAGATACTCCAGTCGGGCTCCTTCCGCTGACAAGCCCCTTCTTCATTGCCTGCTTGAGCAGAAGAACAGCTTTTTCCTGGGCGTCTCCGCTCAGCTTGAGCGCCGAAACGTACCTTGGAACGTAGCTTGACGGGTCAGTAAGCGGTATCTTGAGGTGGAGTTCATGCGCTATCACCCTGAAAGATCTTCCAATCTCCTTCTTTGGCACTCCTGAGACCTGTGCGATCTCGTCAAGTGTCCTTGGCATTCCGGCATCCCTGCATGTAGCGTATAGCGCTGCGTTGACAACAGTCTCTATGGGTCTGCCCCTTATGAGGTTGTTCTTTACGCACTGCCTGTAGAGAAGCGCGGCCTGCTCCCTTATGTTGTCCGGAAGTCCCAGGTAGCTTGCGACCCTGTTGAGTTCGGGAAGGGCGATGAGGTAGTTCCTCTCGCTCGAACTTGCAATGCTGGCCCTCTTGTGCCATTTCCTCATCCTGTAGAGCTGCGCCTGCCTCTTCGATGGCAGCTTAGTGCCCCTTATGTCCTTGTTGTACATGTCGATTTCGGTGACAAGGCCCTTGTTTGGCTTCATGTACTTTATCGGAGCGCCAGTCCTTGCCCTCGCGTTCCTCTGATCCGCGTCGAAGGCCCTCCATTCAGGCCCAGAGTCGGTGACATTCTCCTCTATTATCAGTCCGCAGTTGTTGCAGACGTACTCTCCCTTCTCATTGTCGAATATTATGTCGGTGCTCCCGCAGCTCGTGCATTTCTTTATGTCAGCTCCCTTTAGCATCCTTGGCATTTCCATGTGCCTTGGCTCAAAGTCTGAGCCCTCGGATTCCAAGTCGGATGGGCTCGGTTCGGTGTTCTTTGATGGTTTGTTCGTTTTTGCCATATTTATCCCTAAATATCATTGTGCAATAATGTAACTTTTATCAAAATCAGCAGATAAATAGTGTATGACAAGGTATTTAAATCTATCTATTATTATACGTCAGAAGTCTGAGTTAAGCTTATAAGCGTTTGCTAAGTGCCCGCTACGATGCCTGCGTGCTGTTCCTGGATATGTAATAGAGGGAAAAGTTCCCTCCTCCAGGCGCAGGCACTCCTGTTATGAGAGTCGGATTTTTCCCTAGTCCCCATTTGCAGATGTCTGTTTTGAACATAGGCGTGGTGCACCAATATCCTATATCTACTACGAAGCAGCTGAACCTATCAGCAAATCCGGAGAAGCTGCCATTGTTTGCCCGCAGGAAACCGATCTGTGCAGAGCTCCTGTTCTGCACCGCCCATACATCTGGATCAAATGTGAATACAAGGCAGTTGCTTGGAACTATCGATGCATTCTGGTATACGAAATTTATGTAATTGAGCGGTACTGCTTCTTGGGGCATGTTCTGTGGCTTTATTGTCGTGATGCCAAGTGCATTATAGAACGGAAGGGCCGCAAATAGGGCAATAAGCACGACGAAGATGGCAGCTTCTATCATGCTCCATTTCGCGTTCCGTCTCCTCCTGCCCGAAAGCCCCAAGACATCAGGTATGTCTGCGCTCAGTTGCGCTATCCCGAAGCCTGCCAATATGGCCATTGCAGGATATATCACAAGCATAAACCTCACATCAACTCCGAATCTGACCGATCCTGCATAGAATGCATCGTAAAATGCATGGAATAGAATTATCCAAAGTCCAAGGAGGAGAAGCGGGATCCCCTTCTTCACTCTTTTTAATAGCATAAGAACCGCGCCTACCACTGCCATAAGCGTAGTTATTGCAGAAAAGTATGCAGGATAATATTGGCGTGAGGTGAACTTGCCAAGGAAGAAATTGATGTTTGTGGATGCGTTGCACTTGAAGTTTGATAGCGAGAATGTAGCGTTGGTCTGCGAACCGCAAAGATACCCATTACCGTAATCCAGAGACTGCCCTTCGTAGGCGATATAGTATATCTCAGGCACTATCAGTATGACAAACAGGGCAATCACTGCAATGTTCTTAGTGCTGTCCTTTCCAATCAGTTTCTCGATCCCCTTACCTACCCCGTTAAGGGCAAAGGATTCGTATATTATCAGAACCGCAAATAATGGTAGCAGAATCGCAGCCTCTATCCTAGTATAGACTGTGATGCCAAGAGCAAACAGGAAGAATGCAAGCGAAGCACTGCTCTTCTTGTGTCTGTAAATTTCGTATGCATAAAACGAAAGGACTGTAAACATCATGAAGATGAGATTTGGCACCGCCTGAGTCCTTGACCATATCATAACCTCTGGAATCAGTGCAAATACCACTGCAGATGCAATGCCGGTCCTCCTTCCGAAAAGCGATGATCCCAGCAGGAAGACAAGGAATACTGATATTGCGCCCACCAGCATGCTAAGTCCGTATGCTGTCTTCACGCTAGCTCCGAATATTGCAAAGGCAATGGCTATGTAGAATGAGAGCTCAACAGGATCATGGTATATCTGCGATGCGCCGCAGTAGGCGAACTGTGCTGTGCCGTACTGGCACCATAGCGCATTTCCAGCGTGGAGTATGTTCAGCGCTATTCCTTGGTATATGCTCTCGTCAAAATATAGCTGTTCGACAGGCGAGACGTGAAGGAGAGAGAAGACAACAAAGAATGCAACTACAATAAGTGCCAGCGCTATGTACTGCGGAGTCGTATCTTCTGCCAGTTTTCCGTAAATTTCCTTCCTGAGCACAAATGCCGTCCAGAGCAATCCTGCAAGGAGAATGGCGTATGCCAGAGTGAAAAGGTACCCCAAGATCATATTTAGAATCTATGCTAACAGGTATTTAAGAATTGGTCTTAGCATGCTGCGAATAGCTTTAAATAACAATTATTACATCTCTCTATCATGGCAATTCTTGACAAGATATTCACTGCTGAAGGCTCTCCGAATATTGCCCTAATAAAGTACTGGGGAAAGAGGGACGAGAAGCGCATACTGCCACAGAATTCATCAATAAGCCTTACCCTGTCCAGTTCAGTCCTAAAGACCACGACGAGTGTGGTCCTCTCGAAAAATCTTAAGCATGATATATTCTACTTAGACGGAGTAAAGCAGGATCTCTCAGGCAAGGACATACAGGAGAGGTTCAGCGTAGTTGATATCTTGAGAAGGAAGGCAGATTCCAATGAAAAGGCATTAATAGTATCAAATAATGATTTTCCAACAGCGAGCGGGATGGCTTCCAGTGCGTCTGGAATCGCAACCCTCGTGTACGTTATGGACAAGGCGCTTGGCCTCAATCTTCCAGAAAAGGAACTTTCAATAGTAGCAAGGCAAGGAAGCGGAAGTGCGTGTAGGAGCATGTTTGGAGGATTGGTTGCCTGGAGAAAGGGAACCAGTCCAAGCGGCGGCGACTCATACGCCGAGCAGATATTCGACGAAAACTATTGGCCAGAATTGATAGACAATATCGTTGTAGTGTCTCAGGAGAGAAAGAAGGTGCCGTCAAGGGCCGGAATGTTACAGACCGTCAAAACAAATCCGCTCTACGGCTCAAGGCCGGCTTCCGCTGAAAAACGTTTCCAAAAAATGATAAATGCCTATAGGAGGAGGGATTTCGACGAAGTTGCAGGACTCATGATGGCTGACAGCAATGAAATGCATGCACTGATGATGAGCACCATCCCTCCAATACGGTATCTGAACAAGTCATCATATGCGATAATGGACGCAGTCGACGAACTAAATCACTCTGAGGGAAGGAACATAGCCGGATACACCTTTGATGCAGGCGCCAATTCCAATGTCATAACCCTTAAGAAGTACAAAGCAAAGGTGCTCAGGGCGCTTAGTCCAATGCTCGAATCCAAGGAAATACTTTATATAAAGACCTCAATGATAGGCCATGGCCCAAAGATGCTTGGCGAATCATCTTCCCTAATAGACCTAAAGAGAATGCGACCATTCTGAGGCGAGCAAATGGCAACAATCTACTCAGTTAAGGCTCCTGGCAAGATCCTTTGGATAGGAGGATATTCCGTTCTTGAACGGCCAAACATATCCTTTGTCAGCGCTGTGGATGCGTATGTAACGGCAAAGCTAAGTAAAAGCAGAGAAAATAGCATTTCACTTAATGCACCACAGCTCGGCATGTCCTGTAAGGGTCTGATAGATGCAAACACTGGGCACATCGACGCAGATACACCAAAAGAACTACTGCTTTTCAAGACAGCCGCTGAGGTGGCATCAAGATATGTTGCAGGCTTAGGGGCAAAGGTCAATGGATTTGGCATAACTACTGTAAGCGACAAAGCCTTTGCGTACAGTGTGTCAGAAGGCAAGATTGCAAAAAGCGGCCTAGGAAGCAGCGCTGCAGTCACTGTTGCTACGGTCGGCTCTGTACTCAAAGCATTCAAGATGAGTTTTTCCGAGAACGACGCCCTTCACAAACTCTCCCAGATAGCGCACAGTATAGCTACTGGAAAAGTCGGCAGCGGTTTCGACATAGCAGCCTCATCCTTCGGAAGCATACTTTATACAAGATACTCTGCGGAGATTGTAAAAGAGCTTCCGCCTGACTACTCAAATGATCAGCTCATCGGCTTGGTAAAGAGAAAGTGGGATTACACCATAGAGCGCTTTCCATTGCCAGATAGTTTTAGGATGTCATTTGCAAATTTTGGGGGGTCGATGATTACCACTCAGGCGATAGGGAGCATATCCAAGTTCAAGGAGAACGATCCGCACACGTATTCCGATCTTATAACGGAGATAAATGAGCAGAATAATGCTGCAGTAAAGGCTCTAAGAGGGATAAAGAATGGAAACAACGATGCCTTCGCTGAGTTCAGAGCGGCATTTAACAGGGGAAGATCCCTTACGAAGAAGCTCGGAGTCCTTGGAAACGTTGGGATAGAACCTGACGACTGCACCGATCTAATAGCGGAGAGTGAGCGGAGGGGTGCGTTCGTAGCGAAGCTTCCGGGCGCCGGAGGCAGAGACGCAATAGCAGCATTATCTCTTGATGATATATCACAGGTATCGCTTCTTGATTTCTGGAGAGTAAATAGCGGTCTTACTCTGCAAAACATAAAACCAGTAGAGAAAGGGGCAGTCTAGCCCAATTTCTCCTCTACTGCTACCTTGAGCTGCGATACGCTCCTGAATACTATACCTTTCATCCCAAGGGACGTTGCCGCTTCTACGTTTGCAACTGAATCATCTATGAACAAGAGGTTCCTGTATTCGAGCTTTCTGCTCGCATCCCTGTTCAGCGAATCGAGCACGAATCTAAATGCTGCTGCCTTTGGCTTTGATATGCCCATCTTGCACGCTGCGAAGATAAAGTCTCCCGTCCCTTTGGTGAATGCCTCTGTCATCTCGTATCTGCTTAAATCGGTGTTGGTCATGTATCCGACAGAATAACCTCTTTTCTTGAGCTCTAATACAAGGCCTAGCACCTCCTTGTTTGGTCTTGCCTTGCGATAATAATCTAGCCAACTTATATCCGATACCTTAATCCTCAGTCTATTTGCAGCCTCGAGTTCAAATGTGCCAAGAGATATTTTATTCACTATCAAATCATCAATTAGAGGATCCACTATCCTTGACACCTCCTCAAAGCTCTTTGCGCTCTTATCCGCCAAAGCCATACGATAGCTCCTAGCACCGTAGTCGTTTACCACTCCGTCTATGTCAAAAATAATTACAGCTATCTCTCCCAAATGCCATCATCTCGATCTAATTCATGGCGTCCTTTGCGCCTTCAAATGAAACATTCACATTAAAGGCCCCAAAGCCATCCTCTTTAAGCGCATTTATTACCTTATTTGCTATGCTGCTATCCTTTACCAAGGCCATGCTCATGCCGCCTCCCCCTCCTCCGCACAATTTTGCACCGTAGGCTCCGTTAGTCATTGCAATTGACACTGCCCTATCAAGGCTCTCCGATGACACCCCAAGCTTCCTAAGCAGTTCATGATTCCTAGACATCTGCCTTCCAAGTTCCTCAATGTTTCCTATCCTTAATGAATCAATGCACTTTATTACACAGTCATCTATCTCCGCGAGTATTTTTTTTGTTCTTGCAGTATCAGAGTTGTATAAGTCCCTAACTTTCCTTACCATCTCAGATGTTGGAGGCTTCGGTCCCGTATCTATAATGACAATGTTAATCTTGGTAGAGATATCTGCTTTGCGCACTCCTTGATCCGCGCTAAACATTGCATATCCACCATAATATGCTGGGCCAACATCCATTCTCCCTGCAGTTTCAACTCCATGTATTATTCTGTCGCCATCCCTGCAGATATCCACTGCTTCTTGGTCCTCAAGCCTTATTCCTGAAGCCTTCGCCAGTGCGATTGTGAATGCAGTTGAGCATATTGCGCTGCTTGCGTATCCTTTCTGAATAGGAACATCAGAATGTATTGTAATTTTCTTCCCAAAAATTCCCGCACCAGAGCTGTTTGTGCCAAAGACGTGTTCCTCAAAGAGCCTAGCGGCTATTGTTGCATAAGGAAGTATCTCCCTGTCAATGGATTTATGGCTGGATATATAAATTGAAAGCGCATTCGAGTTAGTCGTGTCCCTTGGCAGATACTCTTTGTACAGTTCAGAGAGCTTTTTTGCATCAAAAGATGAAGAAATGCCAAGGTCTTCAAGCACTATCTCAAGATGCTCTCCGCCTACTTCCTCTACTGTGGCAGTAGCATATCTTTCTATTGCAGCAGACAGGCTCAGGCCTCCATACACAACAGAATGATCTCCGGAGATCTTTACATATGCAGGTGCCCTAACCACTACCTTCTCCATGACTTTCATAGGGAATTACCATTTATATGCATTTTCTAATTTTGCTTAAAGGATGCAGAGAATCTAATACGTCAAGGCATTTAATATGCACTCTGCCGTTCGGCTTTTGTACCTCTATAACGATTGCCGAACAAAATCCGCATATTTTTATACATTAAGGTCGCATTGAGATATGTTAAGTTCTAAATGGTAATCTAATGGCCGACGCAAAATCAAACCTTCTTAAGAATCACGTGAAGGACATAAGGCTCAAGAAGGGCATGACGGTAAAGCAGCTTATAGACGTTCAGCGCAGTATAGGTGGATTTTCAGCCCAGCACATGATAGAAGGAATAGATATAATGAAGGCCATGCTTAATGACAAGAAATCGTTCAATTTTCTCTCTTTCCCCGCAGACATAATTGCCACGGGTCTGCGCGGCATGATTGCCGATTCGGTGAAATACTTCGATGCAATAATCACAACTGGGGGAACTATGGACCACGACATTGCAAAGGCCTACGGAGGAAAGTACAGCCTTGGCACTTTCGAGGTGGACGACAACAAGCTCCACGAGATGGACATTTATAGGCTTGGCAACGTCTTCATAGGCAGCGACCAGTACGGCCTGGCACTTGAGAAATATTTCTTGGAGATCATGAATGACATCTACAATTCTCCAGACTACAAGAAGGAGTACAGCGCGAGCGAGTTGCTCAGGGAGTTCGGAAAGAGGATGAAGGACGAGCATTCGATAGTCCGGCAGGCATTCCTTCATAACGTCCCAATATACTGCCCAGGTATATTGGACGGCGCATTCGGGACGCAGCTCGCCCTCTTCTCCCAGGACCACGACTTCAAGCTTAACTTGATAAGGGACGAGCTCGAACTGAGCAATATCTCATTTGACAATAAGACGACAGGTGCGCTGATGCTCGGGGGAGGTATAAGCAAGCACCATGTTATCTGGTGGAACCAGTTTAAAGGGGGTCTTGATTACGCAGTTTACATTACTACCGCATCGCAGTATGACGGAAGCCTTTCCGGTGCAAGAGTGACAGAGGCGGTATCATGGGGCAAGGTGAAAGAGAAGGCCAAGTACACTACGATAGACGGCGACATAACTATAATACTTCCAGTGATATTCTCTTACCTGGAGCTCTTCTAGAGTGAATGGATGGATAGCAGGAACATAATATTCATAATGCTTGACACTGTCAGGGCAGATATGCTTAGGCCCTACGGCGGCGATGTGAAGGTGAGCAACATCGAACGTCTCTCAAGGGACGGCGTCAAGTACAACATGGCTATAGCGCCAGGCACCTATACTCTCCCATCGCATCTCTCACTGTTTCTTGGCAGGAGGGTAGCTGACATATCCTGGCTAAAGTCTACAGGCATGAAGTTCAGCGATCTAATGGCTGACCCACTATTAAGGAAGTCGAGGTACAGCTCAAATGACCTCACCATAGCGCAGGTAATGGAATATTTCGGCTACAAGAGCGCCCTATTCTCAAACAACCCTTTCGTCTCACAGGCCACTGGGCTTGCAACAGGGTTCTCACATGTGAGCAATTTATTCATAGATGAGAAGATAAACACCAACAGGCCAAAGGTCAAGGCCGTGCTCGGCCTGATACAGAACGACTACACCAGACGAGGCTTAGTTAACCTCGCATACCGCATAGCATCTGTGTTTCCAGACAGGAGGGTTGACAGCATGTATCTCTCGCTAAGAAAAAGGCTCAACAGGCACTTCTCAAAGGAGTACGGATACTACGACCTTGACAAGGGCGCGTCAGCGACAAACCTGCAGCTTAGGGAATACTTAAAGTCAAAGGGCAGCCCCAGGAACTTCATATTCATAAACTACATGGAAGGCCATGAAGGATACCCGACAAATCTTGTGACAAGTAATTATGTAGAGCAGGACAAATGGCTCCACATGATAGGCAAGGCAAGCACAGAGGACCTCCTCTCAACAAAAGAGGCCTACAAGAGGAGGATAACCTATCTGGATGCTAAAGTGGGGCAGGCGATAGAGATAATGAAGAAGAGCGGCACTCTTGACAATGCCACAGTTATCATATCAAGCGACCATGGGCAGGCGTTCATGGAGCATGGAGAGATGTTCCATAACGTGTATCCGTACAACGAGGTCACAAGGGTGCCACTTGTCATAGCAAACTTCAGAGGAGGCAGGCAGGTTCGCGAGCGCAGGCACATCGACGAACCATTCAGCCTTACCGATCTTAACCGGATAATAACAGGAAAGCCTGTGGACGACGCAACCAAGCCGGTGTTCTCTGACCACATAGGGATAACTGAGGTATGGGATACCCATCTCCTTAGGCTATTTAGGAAGAGATCTAAAAATGCGGACATGGTCTATCGCAAAAAGGTGGAGCAGGATAGGCACGCCACTGCCATATACTACAAGGGATATAAGCTCATACACTATTATGGGGGCAAAAGCGATGAACTGTACAGCATGAGTGATGACATTAGCGAGTCGGATAACATAATAGGCTCAAGAAGGTCCCTTGCGCGTCAGATGCTTGCACTTAACAAGGCACCATCCTAAACCGTTTTCAGTATGTCATAGACTGTTATTATCCCAACTGCCTTTCCTTTGTCCACCACCAACACCCCGCCGCTGTTCTCAAGTATTGATCTAAGCCCGAGTATGTTTGAGTTCTTGTCGACTTGGGGCAGGGAAGGCTTCATCACACCTCCCACAGTGCGTCTTCTCATGATTTCGGGATTTTGCGTTCCTATATTCAGAAGGTCTTTCTGGTACACTGTACCAACAACGTGTCCAGAATCATCAAGCACAGGTATCTGCGGAAAATCATAGTCCTTGAACAGTTCAATCGTCTCGTATATGGTAGTCGACGGTTTTACAGATATTATCCTCTTGTGCATTATTTCTTTGGCATACCTTATTCCCTTGGATGTGTTTGAGCTGGTCTTGAGCCTGTTAAGCGCCTCAACCACGTAGAATACAGATAAATAACTCGGATTTAGCTTTACAATGTCCGTCTCTATCCTTGCAACAGTGCTCTGGCTCAAGCCGCACATCTTTGCCAGCCTCTTCTGGCTGACTCCAAGCGACCGCCTCCTCTCCTTTATCATGGAGGATATCTGTTCAAGTGAGTTTATCTCTATCGGCATACCATTACCAGGGTATTATCAACAGTAATTTTATCCACATAAATAATTATATACTATTAAGGGC
>VFSW01003662.1_pt1 | contig 23040 bp, 22 predicted proteins | sample 5358111 | NCBI WGS metagenome assembly VFSW01 (sample SAMN11554181, study PRJNA540505) | mine drainage metagenome | isolation source: sediment from site ElyBrook_90M | place: USA: Ely Copper Mine, Vershire, VT | collected 2017
CCCCCCTTGTCGGCTCATACTACGACAACGACAGATACTACAGATACAAGGTGTTCTTAGAAGGTACTGACGAATCTACTCCTGTGGTAAATAATATTGTTGTAAACTGGAGCCCTTAGAAAATATATTGACGTTTTATTGTTACAAAAAAGGATCACAATGGAACGTGATCCTTTTTTACATTGTCCGTTTCTTCAGGAGGATGTATTACAACCTTATACCGGCCGTGGGGCAGGGTTATTCCCCCCGCTCCTTTGTGCAGGTATATTACTGGGACTTCCCCATGTTTATCCTTAGCCGTTGCGTGTGCGGATACGGTTGTAGCTTCATGATTGTTGCCGTCGTCCAACCATATGAACTTCCTTTTCTTGTCCAGGATGAGTCCTAGAACATCCATTGCGTTCACTATGACCGTGGCGACTATGACGGTAACACCTAAGAAGGTGGACCAGTCATTTATGCTCTCAATGAAGGTTAATGCTCCGCCAGATAAGGTAAATAGGTAGTAGACGCGAGCCAGGCCCTTGTCCTCATCCATATACCTTTTGATTCCGGGTATTATTAGGAAAGCGCAGTTGGAGAAAACCGACATAATTGTATACCCCATAAGCAGGGACGATTATCTATTAAGGAACATCTGATTATAAGCATAAAAATCTAATTTGTGGAAGTTGCTTGGTATTCGGAGACTACTAGTGCTGTGACATTCGCGTTTTCAGCGACAACCTTTGAGTTTAGCTACGCCTGCGACGAATACTAATAGTTTTTGGAACATCGTCCACTCTATTTACTTCCCACGTCTTTATGGTATTATTCCAACCGCCAATTCAGGCAGCAGCTCTGCTTATATCTAAAATTTCCGTTTAGACTGCTCCTTATATAAAAGATATCGGTGGAGAGGAAAGTCCGGACACTCTCTCGTCGAAAGACGAGATAAAAACTATACGGGCTAACGGCCCGCCGCAGCAATGCGAGAGGTGCGAACAGAGACGTTCCGGTTCGAAAGGACCGGAAGGACCCAATCCCAACGTTGAAGGTCCAATTCCGTTATAGGGACAAAAAGACGGAAGTGAAACGGCCAAATCCTTATGGAGTGCAAGGCCGAGTCCTGTCGGTGTTAAAGCTGATGGGAAGTGCCGCAAGATCCTGAGAGCGATTGATGGACCAGATAAATTGTTGCCTCTTCCGACACAACGTTGGAATAGACAGAATCCGGCTTATGAATTGGCTAACAGAACAGCCCCGACTTATGTCGGGGCTGTTCTGTCTTTCTACTACTCCAGAGACGCCTCTTCTTTGGACCTGGCGCTCACGTATGCGCAATAATCACAGTCAGGAGAAGGAGTGGGTAGGGTGTCTTTTTCTAGGCACTTCCTCGCCTTAACGAGTGTATCCTGTATCCAGGAATCGTCGCCTTCATACGGGATCAATTTTACGTTGAATTCCAGTTTGGCATCGAAAGCTTCAAGGTCCATTCTTCCGTTAACATATACGAAATAGGCCGTAGGGGATACGTCAAATCCGTTCTTTCGGAAAAGCCACTGATATATCTCAACTTGCCTCTTATAGCCGTCCTGCCATTCGGCGTCCAAAGAGACCTCTCCGGCTTTTGCAGTTGCTTTGTAGTCGACTATTATCAACTGTCCTTTTGGATTGATCCATACGTCGTCGATGCCTCCTGTAACTCTGAAGTTCGTCTTCGGATCGATATATTCTATGCCTCCTCGGCGCGCTTCGCGCCATAGCTCTAGGTATTCATGGCTGAAGGGAACTGCGTCTAGACCATAGCTCTTCATCAGAGGGTGCGGACTCCCTTTTGCCCGGTATATGTCGAATTCTTTTTTTAATAGGGTATCTACAGCCGAGTTGAGCGAGAAGGGATATCCTGGAGGCTGAGCTATACCTAAGCGGAGGTCCAGGTAGAAACAGCGCGGACATTTTATGAAAGAGTCTATCTTGCTACGGCTGAGCCTGAAAGGTTCTGCTGCCTCAGGGTTGAACAGCCCCCTTATCTTCTTGGCGTTATAGTATTGAGACATGGTTAATATGATACTTTATAGAACGTCTTTGGGTAAGCGCCATATGTATACTCCTAACGCCAAGCAGATTGCTGCCATAAGTATGAAAAGCATCCTGTATCCCAGCCAGGCAATGACCAATCCGCCAATCAGAGCCGAGATACCTACGGCAATTGAGCTTAATCCTTCATACTGACCCCATTGCCACAAGGAACCGTCGCTGTCGGTATGTTTGCTGTAAAGGGAGTCGAATGCCGGCGCGCCGACAGCTGTGCCTATACCCCACAAAACCTGGGTCATAAGAAGCTGAGGTATATTGTTCATGAATGCATAGCTTAGGAATACGATGGATCTCGTCGCATAGCCCAAAGCAACCAGCCGTTCTTGTCGCTGTACTCTTAGCCCCCAGTCGGAGAAAGCCAGGACCAATACTCCGGTGACCACTGAAAATAAACCCCAAGACAATCCGGCGAACACTATGTTGCCGCCTATTTTCTGTACAAATACGGCATAGAACGGTGCGAATAAGCCTATAGAGAAGGTCAATACAGCGTTGGATGCCAAGAGCACCCTAAGACCTCGGTTAAGCCTAGTTTTATTATAGATGCGATTGATCAGGTCCTTTATTGCCATTCCGCGTATATTGAATACTGATATCTTAGCAGAAAAAAATATCTTTGACCCCTAGTATTATATGCTGTGCGTCAGTGTTTACGTATTCGCAAATATCTGATAGTATGCCCCGGGGCCCTGGACGGGCCTTTGATTTATTGTAATGGAACTGCGCAATATAGCGATAATAGCCCACGTCGATCACGGCAAGACCACTTTGGTGGATGCTTTGTTGAAGCAATCTACTAACTTCAAGCAGAAGAGCAGCGCTAATACAGAACTTATAATGGATTCCAACGAACTGGAGCGTGAGCGCGGGATCACTATCTTCTCCAAAAATGTGGCTATTACATATCACGATGTGAAGATAAATATAGTGGACACTCCTGGGCACGCAGACTTCGGAGGGGAGGTTGAGCGTATTATGCGCATGGTTGACGGTGCATTGCTTCTTGTCGATGCCAAGGAAGGCCCTATGCCTCAGACTAAATTTGTATTAAAGAAGGCCATACAGGCCGGACATAAAATAATCGTGGTTATAAATAAGATCGATAAGCCGGAAGCCAGGCCAGTATGGGCCCTGGATCGGACCTTCGATCTGTTTGTCGATCTCGGCGCCTCGGAGGAACAGGCTGATTTCCCGATCATCTACGCTTCCGGCGCGGCCGGCAAAGCGGGATACGACCACAACTTGGCCGAGATGAAGGATATAAGCCCTCTCTTTGATGCGATCATAAAGCATATCCCAGAGCCGAAAGTCGACCTGTCTCAGCCTCTTCAGATGCTTACTGTGAATCTGGCCCAGGATAATTTCAAAGGGAAGATAGCGATTGGCAGGCTTTATTCTGGAACCCTTAAGAAAGGGATGGAGGTTGGGCGCATAGACCGCTCCGGCACGCTTAATAAAGCTACCCTGAGTTCGGTCATGGTGTTCGATGGATTAAATAAGGTTGAAACGGACGCTGCTGTACCTGGGGATATAGTCGCCATAGCTGGCATACCTGAAGTCTCGATCGGCGAGACGATAACCGATTACAGCGATCCTCGACCATTGCCTACGATAGCGATCGAGGAACCTACCGTTAAGATGAACTTCTTGGTGAATAATTCCCCGTTTGCTGGCAAGGAAGGGGAGTATTCCACCTCCAATAATTTGCGCGATCGTCTGGCGCATGAGCTGGATACCGACGTTGCTTTGCGCGTAAGCCGTACCGAATCAGCCGACACGTGGGTGGTTTCCGGAAGGGGTGAATTACACCTATCTATACTTATAGAAAAGATGCGCCGAGAGGGCTATGAGTTCCAAGTCTCTAGACCGCAGGTGATCTTGCACGAAATAGACGGACAGAAGGCTGAGCCGATTGAGAGAGTGTCCATAGAAGTACCTGAGGTGTCGACCGGCACTGTCATCGAGCAGATGGGACAGAGAAAGGGGAATATGGTTGATATGCGCGTTGAGCGTGGGATAGCCTATCTCGAGTTCCTGGTACCGACCAGGGGATTGATTGGTTTCCGCAACCAGTTCCTTACCAGCACCAAGGGTGCCGGCATAATGAACTCGATATTCGAAAAATACGACCTGTATAAGGGGGAGTTCGATTCCAATCCTCACGGATCGTTAATCTCGACAGAGACAGGCATCACAAGGACTTACGGCCTCATGAACGCAGAGGGCAGAGGAGAACTGTTCATAGGCCCGGGCGTGGAGATATACGAAGGCATGATTGTCGGGCAGAATGCGAAATTTACCGATCTGCGCGTGAATGTGTGCAAGGAAAAGCAGCTCTCTAACATGCGTGCAAAATCGGACGGAGGCATGGAATTCCTAAAAGTGCCCAGAACGCTAACTCTTGAAGAGTCGTTGGAATTCATCGGCGACGATGAGCTTGTGGAGATAACTCCTAAGTCTGTCAGACTTCGTAAGGTCTGGCTGAAAGAAGGCGACGAGAGCCGCGCCAAAAAGGGCATACTGTAAGCCTTTTGCGCCCTATAATGATATGGGGCCGGTCGCCCAATAATTTAAGAACATGCTCATTGATGACGTAACAATACAGATCGGAGCCGGCGACGGCGGTAGAGGCGCGTCTACGTTCAACAAGAATATGATGAGTCTTGGGCCGGCTGGCGGCAGTGGCGGCAATGGCGGCAGTGTCTATTTCGAAGGCATCGCCGATATAGATGGGCTTAGGCAGTTCAGGACGCAGAAGACCTTTAATGCCATGAGGGGGGAGGACGGCAGAGGGCAGTTCATGGACGGGCATACCGGCCAGGATCTGGTATTAAAGGTTCCTGTCGGTACGGTCATTCATAATCTGGATAGCGATACGAAGGTCGAGATAGTCACGATAGGCGAGAGAGTCCTTGCGGCCAAAGGAGGTCATGGCGGCAAGGGAAACTTCCTATTCCGTTCTCCAAGGAACACAAGCCCTCGTAGGTTCCAATTCGGGCTGCCTGGAGAGAAGTTCAAGATGCATCTGGAGCTCAAGCTCATTGCCGATGTGGGCTTTGTCGGACTACCCAATATTGGCAAATCGAGTCTATTGAACGAGCTGACAAAGGCCAATAGCAAGGTCGCTAACTATCAGTTCACTACACTCGAGCCAAACCTAGGGGCTTATTACGAACTTATACTCGCCGATATTCCGGGGCTCATTGAGGGGGCATCGTCAGGTAAGGGGTTAGGCATAAAATTCTTAAGACATGTGGAAAGGACAAAGATACTTTTCCATTTCATATCCTCGGAATCGGAGCATCCCGATAAGGACTATCGGATCATTAGGAGCGAGCTAAGAAAGTACAATCCTAAGCTGGCTAGGAAACCTCAGTATGTATTTCTGACCAAGACCGATCTGGTCAAGCCCGATGATCTGAAGAAAAAGGTAAGTATACTCAGAAAAAAGGGTTTGAAAGTAACGCCCATATCAATCTACGACTGGGACAGTATAGAGAAGGTCAAACAGATACTTAATCAGATAAAAGACAAGAAGTTAGGCGTTAAACGGTCTTCTTGAGAAGATAGTGCTCTGCGGCTGCAAATCCCAAGTAGCCAGCTATGGCTATTAGCCAAGCGCCGATTATGATTGCTAGCTCCCTATTGGATCTGCTGTCAGTCTCTTTCAGGGATCTTCCTACCAGCACGAAGTACGGCGAGCTCCCGGAGGAATAAGCCATTACCGTGGCCTCTCTTAAGCCGCTCTGTGGTTGCCACGTAAAAGTATCTTCGCCGGCCTGTTTTGTATATGCGAACGTACCGGCTGGAGGAATCGGCGTGGAGCCGTTCAGCTGGGCGGATGATATAACTGGCTGGCCAGAACCGTCAAAGATGATTATGAACGCATCAGGACTGGTCGCTATATCTGCCTTGTTGGTACCGGCGACTATATTCTGGGGCTGAGCTCCGGCAGACAGCTCTGTTGATACGTCCTCGGCAGCCTGTATCTGCGGGTCATTGGCCGATTGCCTCAGGCCTTGCTGGACCGCTGCGTATATCGTAAAAAATATGAGCGTGATTAGCGCAAGTGTGAATATTGATACTAGGTGGTGTTTGATTAGTTTTAGCATAGTCAAAGATTAGCACTTAAAGCCGGTAATGCATAACCGATTGTGGATAAAATGCCGCTATTGCCGCAATAAGGTGCATATGTGTAAATACTGTGCTATAAGTTATACTTCTAACATATGAGCAACGATAAAAAAGACTTCTACGGCCTGGGCATAGCCCCGGCCATTCTGAACGTCCTCTCAAAACTTAATTTCGTGGAACCCACTCCAATCCAGGCTCAGGCCATCCCTATAGCTATAGAAGGAAAGGATGTGATGGGTATAGCTCAGACCGGCACTGGAAAGACGCTGGCTTTTGGCATACCAGTTATTCAGAGTGTCCTTAAGGACAACGGACTTAGCCTTATAATTGCCCCGACCAGGGAATTGGCCCAGCAGATAGACGAGACTTTGGTTAAGGTAGGCCATTCGTTAGGAATAAAGACAGCTCTCTTAATAGGAGGCGAGCCTTTGTATAGACAGTCAAAGGCATTACTTAGGAACCCCAACGTCATAATAGGGACACCGGGCAGGATAATCGACCACATGGAACGCAAGAACATGAACCTTAAAAAGGTTAAGGTTCTTGTTTTGGACGAGGCTGATCGCATGTTGGATATGGGATTTGCTCCTCAACTTAAACAGATTCTTTCTTCGCTGCCCCATGAGCGCCAGACGATGCTTTTCTCGGCTACGATGCCCGAGTCGATAATCGGCATAGCTAAGACCTATCTAAAACTGCCGATAAGGGTTGAGGTCGCCAAGTCCGGAACAGCCGCTAAAGACATTACCCAGAAGGTCTATTTCATATCGCAGGAGGACAAGCCGAGGTTGCTGGAGAAATTGCTTCAGGAATATAAGGGATCCGTGCTGGTATTCTCTCGTACGAAGTTTAGTGCCAAGAAGATAGCGACGATGGTCAGGAACTTCGGGCACAGCGCTGTCGAGATCCATTCGAACCGGTCGTTAAGCCAGCGACGCGAGGCCATGGAAGGTTTCAAAAGAGGGAAGTATCGCGTCATGATCGCAACGGATATCACTTCTCGCGGTATCGATGTGAACAATATCGAACTGGTCATCAATTATGACCTGCCGGAGAATGCCGAGGACTACGTGCACCGTATCGGTCGTACGGGCAGAGCGGGCGGACACGGAGACGCCATCTCGTTTGCAAGGCCGAACCAGAGATTTGATGTCCGTTCAATAGAGCGCCTGATGCGTCTGACCCTGCCGGTGTCGAAACTTCCTGAGTTGCCGCCACGCCATGCTTTCCACGCGAAGGAAGCTGTGCCGACAAGACCATTTCGGAACAATCGTTTTAATCCCCGTCAAAGGAAGGATGATTCCAGATATAGCCAGAGAGGTCGCGGGAGTCGATATTAATAACTAGCCAATGGACACAGTGCCGTCAATAACACCACAAGCCTCGGTAGCGCCTGCAACAGTCAACAAGATGGCAGTATGTCCGCAATGCCATCAGCCAGTGTTGCCAGAATACTACTACTGCCCGAATTGCGGTAAGAAGTTAGATGATCAGCCGCTATCAACTTCTATCTGGGCGCAGATATGGCTCTACACTTTCACTCTTATTTTCATGCCACTAACCTGCTATCTGATTTACACCCACTGGAAAGGTCTGCAGTATTTCAGATCCGAGGATCCTAAAGCTCGTCGTATGGGTCTAATATCCATAATTCTACTAGTGATCTCGTTCGGCTTCCTTGTCTGGTCAACTTGGGCGAGTATTGTGTGGGTACAGGGATATGTTTCAGCTCAAGAGTCGAGTATCAGTAGTATGGGTCTGCCACCAGGGCTTTAGTATATATGGGAAACATAGCGGTTCAGAAGAAAAACCGGTCTATATTCTGGAGCAGTGTATTCTTTGTACTTGCATAAGATAGATATAGAAGGCCTTGGACTGGACGCACACACCTTCACTTTCGGCTGATCACAGGAAGCTGAACGTCCCAACCATGTTTTGAAACAGGGAGGTTATTTTCTGCTGATTGAAGGGTTTAAGATTATATGAGGTCGGATAGTCTCCAATCTGGCTGGAGTGTATCGTATACTCTATGGCGAAGCATTGGCCTGCATGCAGCGTGCGGTAGCTAGTTGTTTGATATAGGTTGCCCGCGCCGGCGCCACTGAAGCTGGCTACTGCAAACTGTATCCCATTAATCGTTGCCGTCGAACTCGATGTGCCGGGCCCTCCGCCCATGTCCTGATTCAGACACTGCGCTATGGCTAGGCTGTTCTTGCTGGCGCCTATGGTGAAAGTAGCATCAGCGAAGTTTGTCTGCGGCTCAAACGCCCTGGGGACAGTGAGCGTAAAGTATTTTATACCCGGAATCCCGTTGGCGCTCAGCCGCCAGTCGGTTGAAGGCGCGGCTGAATAATTATCAGCGGTATTAAAATCGATCGGGTACGATATAGTGAATAGGTTGCTGTTAGAATCAGACTGCCACTCGGCAGTGTTGCTGTAATAATCGTTCTGAAGGACGTTTTGATTTGTTGTTGAGACTGGCGTCGTATCGGTGTTTGCCAAAGTGAGGCTTTTCCCGTATTGCTCGCCGAAATAAAACCCTACGAAGGGCAGGCCGACAAAAAGGACCAGTGCGACGATCTTTGAGTACCAGGTTACCTTATTCCATTGAATCATCTTTCGCTGTCTTCTTTTTATCAGTCGATCTCCTTATTTCGGTGATATACAAATGCTACCATAGCCGCGACTATTACGAGAGCGGCGGTCAGGTAGGTTATAAATTCCAGGAACGAGTTTATACTTCCGATAGCTTGCCCGAAGTAATATCCTACCAGCATCAGTGCCATTGATTTCACCAGTGTCCCCAGGAAGTTGACCCATATAAATCTCCATAACGGCATCTTTGCCATTCCTGCGGCCACAAGGAACACCGTGCCCGCGGCATGGGTGAACTTGCCTATGATCAGGGTCCTTACTCCGTTCTCTTCGAAATGTTTCTCGACTCGCTCTACGCGCTCCGGATAAAGGCCGAAATAGTGTCCCCATTTGCTGACGAATCCTTCGCGTCCCCAACGGCCAAGGGCATAGTATAAGACATCACCCGTAACATCCCCGGCGACAAGTATTGCGTAGGCCACCCAGAAGTTCATATAGCCGAGCGATACCAAGAGCCCGGCGAACATGGTTATTATCGGCCCTTCAAAGACGGCAATAGGGAACAGAAGAATGTACCTGTACTGGATCAGTATACTGAGCAACTGAGCTGTGGGGATGGACAGTATACCCGTCATCTACCGCCCGCCCCCGATTTCCTGTATTCGACCGTCCAATCGTATGCTGTCTTTACTATCGTCTCCAGATCGGAGTATTTTGGTTCAAACCCGAGCTCTTTTTTGATTAATGTGTTATCGGCGACCAGCTCAGTCGGGTCGCCGTCCCTCCTTTCTCCGGTCTTGACCTTCATTGTCCTGCCAGACACTTTCTCTATCATAGCCATGACCTCTTTATTCGAATATCCGTGTCCGGTACCTACGTTATATGCCTTACTGGCCTTTTTACCGCCCCACAGGGCCTGTAGAGCAAGTATATGCGCTTCGGCAAGGTCTAGGACGTGGATGTAGTCGCGTATACAGGTCCCGTCGGGCGTGTCATAATCCGTCCCAAATAGCGTGAACTCCTCGTCGTCGAGCATCCTCGCTATAGCTACGGGGATAAGATGCGTTTCGGGGGAATGGAGCTCCCCGATGCTGCAATCTGGCATCGCTCCGGAGGCGTTGAAGTAGCGGAGGGCTATGTACTTCACGGGATGCCATTTTAGGATGTTCTCGACCATCAGTTTACTCTCGCCGTAAGGACTCGTCGGGAGGCGTTCCGAATCCTCTGGGATAGGGATGGTCTTAGCATTGCCGTAGACGCCCGCGCTTGAAGAAAAAATCAGATTGTCCGATCCGCTGGGAACCATTGCTTCCAATAGGTTCATTACCGAACCCACGTTGTTAACGAAATAGCGCCCTGGGTTGCGGACGGACTCTCCGGTCTCTATATAGCCCGCGAAATATATCACGCCGTCAAACCTATCTTTAAAGAGGTCAGCCACGAACCGCTTGTCGAGAAAGTCGCCCCGCAAGAACGTTGCTCGTGGGTCTATGGCCCATTTATTTCCCTTTTCTAGACTATCAGCGACAGTGACCTCGTAGCCCAGGTCAAGCAGTTTACTTGAGGTTATGGAGCCTATATATCCGGCGCCCCCCGCGACCAGTATTTTCATTATATGACCATATTACTATATAATATGGTCATTCTAAATATATAGTGACAAAGGCTAAATAAAACAAAATATGGCAAATAACAAAGGTGCCGGCCTTGTAAGGTCAGGGTCGGCTCAGTGGGAGATAATAATCAAGGCGTTCAGCAAGATAGTCCTTATATTGTTGGCGTTCGTGCCCTTGATCGTCGATGATAACGTGATCTTTCCCTATATATCCGGAAAGATGGTGGCGATAAGGATAAGCATAACGCTGGTGGTTCTCTTGATACTAATAGGACTTGTCATCTCCAAGCACTTCAGGAAGGAGCTTTATTCTAAAGTATACAGGCTACTCCATAATCCGATTTTCATCACGACTGGAACGTTTATGTTCTTTATAGCTCTGAGCGTCGTGTTCGCCGTTGATAAATATCGGGCTTTCTTCGGTAACGTGGAACGGGCGGAGGGGCTTATGGGTATATTGTTTTACTTCGCCTTTTTCCCGTTGGCCTATCTAATATTCAGCCGCAAGGACTGGCTCTGGTTCTTCAAGGCCAGCTTGGCTACTGGCTTAGTGCTCTTTGTTAATGAGGTTATGTCCATACCCGCGGACAGCACGGCAGCCAGACCTGGTTCGTTCACCGGTAACCCGTCTTTCTTGGCTGGATACTTCCTGTTTGTGATCGCTGCCGCAATGATCGTTTTCTATGAAAGTAGGCATGAGAGGCGTTCTTTAAGGATATCCTGGCAGGTCGGTTCATCGCTTATGATCTTACTTTCGGTGATCGGCATATTTATCACCCAGACCAGAGGGACTATCCTTGGCCTTGCCGCGGGCGTGGTCGTTCTGGCTATATATTGGGCGGTTAAGGGCAAAGGGATAGTGTTGTACAAAGGACTTAGCCTTAGGAATCTCTCTGTCATAATGGTCTCTCTTTTGGTCATATCGGCCGGATTCTTCATTATGACCAGTTCCGATTCATTCTGGCAGAAGGTCCCGGGGATGAGCAGATTCGCGGAGATCAACTCTAAAGACCTCCTTAACGACAATACGGTCCAGACTAGGCTTATCTCTATAGGTATAGGCTTGAAGGCAATGAACCCCGTTACCAACGGACCTGTTCGTTTCTTGTTCGGATGGGGTCAGGAGAACTTCGATATAGCTTATAACCAGTATTACAACCCTGTGTATCTTGAGCACGAGTCGCAATGGTTCGACAGGGCTCACAATAAGATTATGGACGTTCTTGTCATGAACGGCGTCCTAGGGCTGCTGTCATATATAGCGTTATGGGTCTCGTTCGCATGGATAGGATTCAGGAAGAAGGAGTTCTCGCCTGAGAAAATGGCTCTCCTTTTCTTCGCCTCGGCCTTTTTCGTAAATCTGTTGGCTCTCTTCGATCAGATATCCACATATATACCCTTGTTCGCCGCTCTTGGTTTTATGGCCTATCTGCATGACGAGCACCGTCATGAAGAGATAAAGGACGACCCAAATGACATACATCTGTACCTGCTGTACACGGCCGTAGCTTTGATATTCGTGTTCTTCGCCTACGTTCTGTCCTTGAGCCTCATAACCTATACCCAGATGAAGCAGTACGTTGGCCTCTTGCAGAGCAATAACCTGACGACCATATCCGACGGCATAGACGGAGTGCTGTATCCTTACAGCTACGGCCAGCAGGATATAAGGGGAGATTTGGTCGGTGAGATATCTGGTCAGTACAGCAGAGATCCTTCCTCTAAGCCGTTGTTGGATAAGGCCATAAGCGCAGAGGAAGAAGTCATATCTCTAGACCCGCACGACCCTAGGCAGTCTCTTATGATTGGTGAGACCTATGACTTGGAGGGTAGGGTGGCAGCGGAATCGGCCAGCTCTTCTCCGGCAGAAAGCCTGACTTATTTCAAAGAGGCGGAGCAGTATTACAGAGAGGCCCTTGCATTAGCCCCGGAGAGACAAGATGTGCTTCTGCCCACAGCTCAGAACCTTTTCTATCAGGGCAGGTTGGGCGAATCTATTGCATTGTTGCAGCAAGCATACAATGAAGATCCGAAGATCGTTATAGTCAACTATGAACTCGGGATGGTCGAAGGTTTTGCTGGTCAGAAGTATTATTCTCAGGCAATGCCTCTGATCAGCTTCGCATTGGAGCACTACGCGAATAACCTAAGTCAATTAGGAGATACAAGCGGTCTTATCAGGGTGTATCAATCGTTCGCCGGCTACTTCTACAATCAGCGCGATACGGCCAATTTCGTGGCGGCAATGAACGGCCTGAACATATTGGAACCTTATAACTCAAGCAACATCGCTGCGGCCATAAGTGCGGCCAAGGCCGGTAACTGGTCCGGGATCAGTCCGAAGTCGCTGTAGGGCATCAAGCCGGAGAATGACATCTGCGTCGTTTTGGCAGCAAGGCAACGTCTCTCGTGATAAAATAGAACCATGAAGAAGGGGAATGCCCTTAAGATAGCCGCCCTTTTTATAGGCGACACAGTGATGCTCTATGCGGCGCTTCTTGCAGCGCTGTTCATCCGCTACGGCAACGGCTTCTATCGTCAGTTCGTTGGTGTGCACTTTGTCCCTTTTACCATCGTCTTCATCCCATGGCTCGTCATATTCTATGTGGCGGGACTGTACGATCTGCGCCGACTGCGTAATAGTTTCGACTTCATAAAGACGCTTATGCTCGCGCTTGCAGTCAATGCCGTGCTCGCTGTGCTCATCTTCTATCTCGTCCCTTCATTCGGCATCGCACCAAAGACCAACCTTCTTATATTTTTGGTATGTTTCGTGGTTATAGAGATCATCTGGCGTCGTATATCAAATGTCCTCCTATCGTCGGGAGAGGCCCCCAATAGAGTCGTGCTAGTGGGCGAGGATGCTGCGTCGAACGAGATAGCGCTGACTGTGGCGGATAGTCCTCAACTGGGCTATGCAATCGTGAAACGGATTCCCGGCAAGGACGCTTACGAAAATCCTTTATTGCTTGAGCGCGCGGTAAGCGAGACCGGCGCCAACGTGGTCGCCGTTCCCAGACATCTCAAATACGAGACCAGCTTCGCTCTTACGCTCTATTCGCTGTTCGGCAAAGGAGTCTCCGTTGTTGATATAGCGACCCTATACGAGTATGTCCTGCGTAAGATACCGTTGGCTGACGTAGAGGAGACTTGGTTCATAGAGAATATCGAAAATGCGGGAAGATACTATGACTCCCTTAAGCGTGCAGGGGAGATCGTATTGGCGTTAGTGCTTGGAGTGGTCCTTCTACCATTGTGGATACTTATTGGAATCATGGTAAAGCTTTCATCGCGTGGCCCGGCTCTCTTTAAACAGGTGCGTGTCGGGCAGAACGGCGTGCTGTTCACTCTGTATAAATTTCGCACTATGCGTGAGGTAAAGGATAGACCGGTGCTTGATGACAAGGTTTCCGAGCACAAGTCCCGCGTTACTGGCCTGGGCAAAGTCCTCCGGAGCACGCATTTAGACGAGCTGCCCCAGCTGATAAACCTTTTGCTTGGTAATATATCCTTGGTCGGCCCGCGGCCTGATTTCATCGATTTCTACAATGAACTTAAGGAGAAGATACCTTATTATTCCGTACGTACGATTATAAAGCCCGGCATCACCGGTTGGGCGCAGGTTGCTTTCCCTGTTACGGAATCCGTCGAGCAGACCAGGGAAAGATTGTGCTATGACATCTACTACCTGAAGAACAGGTCGCTCATACTGGATATACTGATCATAGCGAAGACGCTTAAGATCATAGCGACCGCAGCGGGGAAATAGAGCTTTAGCTCTATTTTTCTTTTCTTTACTGTGCGATATAATCATACCATGAACGTTATTGTTACCGGCGGCGCTGGTTATATCGGCGGTCTGCTGATTAAGAAACTGTCAGCGGACAAGGCCATCCATAACATTATAGGCATAGATCTCCTCTCGGAACCTCAGGAGATGGGGTCCGATCCGAAGATAAAATGGATCCAGGCCGACCTCGCCATTAAGGGGTGGGAAGATAAACTTCCGAAAGATGTTCCCATCGATACTGTTGTCCACTGTGCGTTCAAGATACGTAACCACTACGGCAGAAGGAAGTCGGTAGAGGCCAACAATGTCAATGCATGCCATGAAGTCTTTAGTTTCTCTATGCGTCATAACATACCGAAATTGATATACCTCTCTACGGTTTCGGTGTATGGAGCAAGGCCGGAGAATATAGGCAGACTTCTTTCCGAAGAGGAGCCCCTCTTAGGGACTGATAACCCGTATAGTTATCAGAAGATCCTGACCGAGACAGACCTTAGTAGGCTGGCGGCATCAAAGAACTCTGTTACGCGGGTCTTTATACTGCGCTTGAACAGCGTGACTGGCCCGGTAGGGCAAGGCATGTCGAGTAAATTCGGACTCATCACCTTTTTGAAGAAGGTTCTGCCGTTTATCATAGAAGCCAATCCCCATTGGGCGAGACAATTCATACATGAGGACGATATCGTTCAGTTGATATATCTCCTTTCCGTTGGTGACATCCACAATGCTGGAGTGGTTCCAGAGGTACTCAACGTCGCTCCGCCTACATTCCTTACGGCAAGGGATATGGGTAAGATCTTGGGGAAGAAAGTACTGCGCGTACCCCCTTTGTTGATTAGGCCAATGTTTTTCTTGGCATGGCATATTTCACTCGGTCGCATCCCGACCCGTCCGGACTCATCAAAGGGACTGATATATCCGATCAATGTCGACGGTTCGCGAATAGAGACGATGACGGGTTACCGTTATGCTTATAGCGCAGAAGACGCCCTGATGGGGCGAAGATAAAATAAAAGTTATACTGTATCAAATGAAAGCAGTCATACTTGTCGGCGGTGCGGGGACCCGTCTTAGGCCTGTCACATATGAGATACCAAAACCGCTGGTTACGGTCAAAAAGAAGCCGATAGTCAACCATCTAATAGAGTTCTTCTCTCGCTACGGCATCGACGATGTTGCGCTCATTGCCTCCAGAGCCCATGAAGCCGATTTTATGCGCTGGAAGGACACTATGGGGAGAGAGCTATCGGTACCTGTAGACAAAATAAATCTGTTTTTTGAGGAAACGCCGCGCGGAACGTTCGGTATGGTGCCTTCCCTTAAAGATTGGATAGGGGACGAAGATTTCATATTGTCGAACGGCGACGAGCTTAAGGACCTCGATCTTTCCAGGCTAGTCTCGTTCCATCAGGCAGAACGGCCTTTGGGGACGATAGCTCTGGTCAAAGTGGAGAAACCTCAGGAGTACGGCGTCCCGGTAATGGAGGGTGATTACATTATGGAATTCTTGGAAAAGCCAGAGAATCCTCCGTCGAGCTATGTCTCCTCTGGGTTGTACGTTCTCAATCCCAAGATCATAAAATACTCCAATCCTCAGAATGAATTCGTTATGATAGAGAAGGACATCTTCCCTCTAGTGGCAAAGGAAAGGAAACTGGCCGGAGTGAGGTTCGACGATGCGAGATGGTATGACTGCGGCAGTCTTGAGCGCTGGGAGAAAGCTATTAAGGAGTGGTAGTCTCTTGTCCCGTCGCGTTCTCAGTGCCGATTTTCCCCTCCTCTTTTTTATCCTTACCTTCCAGCATATCGAACGTTTTTCTGTTTATGATTATTGTTTCTGCCATATTCCTGAGGAAGTCATCGCTCCGGTTAGGATAGCGGAATTTGAGGAATTCAGCGTTCATCTCTATCTCCTGTTGCGTCGCGACAATATTCTCAACCTTTTGTATCTCGCTGACTACGAACTGGGATCTTAGCTGCTCTTCCACAAAGGCGCGCTCTTCTTCGGCTAAGGCTTCAGCGGTTTTTCCAGAATCCTTCAGATAATTTTCAAAGGATGTTCCAGCTGCTTTGATATCCGCATCGCGCTGTTCCCTAAACCGATCCAATTCCTGATCTACCAGCATCGACGGTACGGTTAGTTTTGAGCCTTTGACTATATCTCGCATCATCTCGTCCTTTTTCGCGTCTTGTTGCCTGGCTTGTTTGTCATTGCTGAGCTGTTTCCTTAGTTCTGCCCTGAACTCCTCGACGTCCTTGAAGGGACCTGCTCTCTTAACGAATTCGTCGGTCAGTTCTGGCTTGGTCGTAGACCCAGCCTTCTCTTCCTCGGTCATGAGCATGTCTTGGATGCGTTCCACTGCCTGTTTTACGTCGTCTTCACTTACATCATTGCTCTCTTTGCCCTCAAAGACAGCTTTGGCTATCTGCCTGTAGTCAGATAGTTTTATCTCCGGGAATAGCGCGAACTTTACCTTGAATAATATCGGGCTGTTTACGGCAATGTTATCTAGGGATATCTGCGGGGATCCAACTGTTGCCAGCTCTGAGTCTGCGGCTATTTCCTGGACCGCGTCCTTAAGAGACTCGTTCGCTGCGTCCTCAAAAAGATGGGTTTCGTCGATGTGCTTCCTCACTATGTTCTCTGGTACCTTCCCCTTTCTGAATCCTGGGAGTTCGAATGTCGAGCTTATATCGATAAGCACCCTGGCCGTGCTCTCTTCTATTGTGGCCATAGGGATCTCAGCCTGAAATTCCGCCTCGCCGTCGCGTGATTTCAGCTTTTTCAGCTTTGTGTATGATGTTCCCATATTTGTCTTGTTCTATCTTATTGATTTGTACCCTCCGGGAACCCCGTTTTTTGACAGCACTATCTGCCAGAGCTGCAGTCTCCTGGATCTGAAGCTTGCGGCCGAAGATAGCAGATAGAACTTCCACATGCGGTAGAAATGCCTGCTGTAGTTCTTTTTGAGCCTGTCCCAGCTGCTGTCGAAGTTCTTGAACCATTCCATCAACGTCCGATCATAATCTGCACCGAAATTGTGGAGGTCCTCCATTATAAACAGATTCTCTATCGAAGCGCCAATCTGGTTTATCGACGGCAGCATGCCGTTGGGGAATATGTACTTGTCCATCCATGGGTCGGTGGAATGCACGGAAACGTTGCTGCCTATCGTATGCAATAAGAATAGGCCATCATCCTTAAGACAACGGCCGGCTACTTCCATGAAAGTGCGGTAGTTCTTGTAGCCTACATGCTCAAACATGCCTAAAGATACGACCCGATCGAACTTTTTATTTATTTCTCGGTAATCCTGCAGTCTGATTTCGACCGGCAAGCCCTCGCATAATTTAGAGGCCAGTTCAGCCTGCTCTTTCGATATCGTAATCCCCAGTACTTTGGCGTCATATTTCTCGGCAGCGTATTTGGCGAAACCTCCCCAGCCACAGCCTATGTCCAGTATGGTCATATCTTTTTTGAGGTGCAGCTTCTTGCATACAAGGTCGAGCTTGGCCTCCTGGGCATCGTCCAAATTTCCGGCCTTGTCCCAGTAGGCGCATGTGTAGACCATCCGTCTGCCAAGCATTGCCCTGTAAAGATCGTTGCCTGCGTCATAGTGCTGTTCTCCGACTTTGCGGGATCTGGATTTGCCCTGCCTGTTGAATGCCGCCGCATATATGAAGTAGGGGATAAGACGCCAGTTGAACTCCATCTTCTTGTCCACCTTGGATACGAATACCCTGTAGAAGAACTCATCAAGCTTGCCGGCATCCCACCATCCGTCCATGTATGATTCACCGATGCCGATAGACCCCTCTTTGAAGGCTCTCTTATAAAATCCTTCGTTGCTGACCTTAATGTCCCACGGCCTGTTCCCATCAACCTCGATGTCGGCCGATGCCAATAGTTCTTTCGCGAGTGTTTTTGCTTCTTCGGTCTTCATGGTTCGTATTCTTAGTTTAAGTTTAGGTCAACGACGTGCAAGGTTGCAATCTGTCGGCGTCGGTCATGGATATGACCCTTGCTTTATGTTATATTTATCTCGTGGGAGCCCTAATATTTGCCGAAACAGTCTTCTATATCGTTATATCCTTGGCAATAATAATCTTGGGGGTATTGTTGGGTATAATGACTTATGAGTTGGTGAAGATTACGAGAAATCTTCGCAGGATATCCGAGAATTTGTCGTCCATGTCCAAGGATACCGAAGAGAAAGTGCGTGAGATTATTGGGAGGCTTTCGGATTCCCCGATATTGTCGTTTTTCATGAAGAAAGATTTGCATAATACTGCAGGTCAGAAAGGTCGCAACAAGAAGTAAATTAATTATGGCCAAGAAGCAAACAAATAAGTCTGGCGGGCATTTCATAGAGGGGGCGATGATTGGCGCCGCATTGGGAGTGGCGGCCAGCATATTCGCCACGTCTAAGACCGGCAAGAAGCTGGGCAAAGAAGTTAAACGGACCGTGAAGGGTCAATCGGTTGAATTCTACAAGTATATCGCCCCGAAGCTTAGAAAGGCTAAGAAGATGAGTGAGTCTCAGTACAAGGCTTTTATCAAGCAGGCTATCGCAGGATACGGCAAGGGCAAGAAGCTATCCGTTGCTGAAACGACTGCCTTGCTCAAGGAAGCGCAGTCTCTTTGGGCTCACCTGAAGAGGGAGTTCAAGTAGGCAGAACGGCTACTATGACAAAAAAACCACGGCCCGATAGGTCGTCTTTTTTATTGTCTGCGCAGGATCTGTGCGATCAGTACATGTCCTCCTTCTTGCTGCGGAGAAGCACGTTGAAGCTTTCAATGAACAGTATGAATACCTGGAAGGGGACATCGATAAGGTCGAATATTGTCACGAGGAACTTGAACTTGCTAAGACCCAGTATCGTGAATTTGCCGATGGTTATGAACGGCATGAATATTATATCCGCCACAAATGACCAGAACGAGGCCTTCTCGGGTTCCACGCTTATGTCCCTAGCTCGGTTGTTGACCTTCACCCCCGTAGCCGCCACGATAGACGTGAAGAGTATCAGGACGATAGAGCTGGCGGCGGAGAAATTAAGGAACTGCAGCAGCTGCCACGTCTTCCATAGTATGTATATGGATATCACAAGGAATATGAGGTTGATCAAGGCCTGAACAAGCTTGTCTTTCTTGTCCGGGATGTTCATCAGGTATTTCTTGCGTTGTTCGGTATATACGTTGGCCTTTACCTCCGCCTGTACCATGTCCAGGTTGCGTTTTGAGGGCATGCGGATCAGGGCGACCAGGAATATCATCAATAGCGGCGGGAATAGGATACTGACTACCGTGTTCGACATGGAGAAGTTCCCGAAGTATGCGTCTATCGGCACCTCTAGCGCCAGGGCGATTATTATCTTGGTTATGAAGAGCGAGAGCACGCTGAAAAATGCAAGGTTCTTCAGTCTGCGTCTCTGCTGTTCGAAGCGTTTGCCGTATGCGAAAGATATCGCGGCGGAAAGCTTGCTTTCGTCGCTGAACGTCTCTTCCACCGCTTCCGGAGCTTTCTTGCCGTTGAAGGCCACGTCGCCCAATAGTAGGAATATTGTATTCAGCCGGTTGCAGATTTTGAAGAAATGAGGGGCCAGAGGACTGTCCATATATCCGTCGACGGTTTTCTTTATCAAAAGGATGTTGTCCGCAAGATATTCGAACTGCTCCGGGCTGGGGTTGTCCCAGTAAGGGTACAGATGTTTAAGGAGTCGGTATGAGAGCTGGTCTTGATCGACGCGCAGGAGAGCCCACTGGATGGCTATAAAAAGCTGTACGTCCCTGTCGTTGTCGTCGATCTTCTTGCCTGAGATGACCAAGTTTTCCTTCATGGTCGTAAGCATCATCTCGGCCATGGCTCTGTCCTTTACCGGAGGGTCGATAAGTTCTTCGATTGCTGAAGCCGTAACGACGATAAGCCAGGAGTGCAGGTCGTCCTTCCTGTATGTTCCGTTCTTTTTAGAGCGATCTATGAACAGGATCAGGTTATCTATCAGGGTCTGCGCCTGGGCTATCTTGCTCTCGGGTATCTGGTCGTTGGGGAAATGGCCTGCGCGTATGAGCTCCTTGATAAGGATCTCCGCGATGTCTTTCTGGTCGTGGAGCAGCATGCCGCGCTGAAGCGCCCTGGATATGCTGTGCTGGCGGAGCAGGTGTTCCTCGCGGTAGTCGACGATATTGCGCACTCTCTCGTAGAATTTGGCGACTTTGGAAGCCACCTCGTCGACATGAATGCGAACCGTAGTCTCGTCCGGCTCGATCGAAGAAAAATACTTTTTATAAGTATCTAAAAGATGACGTATTGTTTCAGATAGCATTGTATATGGCACTCTTATATGAATTGCTTCACATTCAGCCCTCAGACGCCAATAATGGCTTTAAACGGGCCTAATTCGGTGAAATGCCGTGGTTCGTCTCTTTAGAACCTGTATTAGGTCTACAATAGACGGGGCTAAATATCAAATACCGGCGGTGCCGCTGCAGCTCCTACAACTGCTCCAGGTCAAGGGTCTGATCTATCCTTATCTGCTTCACGAAATCAGGGACATGGCTCACCAGGATCATGGCTCCTTCGTACTTATCCAGAGCTTTGGCTATGACGGGTATGTGCCTGAAGTTTATGTGGTTGGTAGGCTCGTCCAGTATAAGGAGCCCCGGCCTCATCAGGGTCAGTCTGGCAAAAGCCACTAGACCTTTCTGGCCTTCGGACAATGAGCCGACCCTGCTTTTCAGCATATCGGCGTCTATCAGGAAACCTGCAGCGACCGCTCTCAGCTGCTGTTCGCTTCCGCTGCCCATGGCCTCCCCGAGGATCATGTATACGCTCTCTTCAAAGTTCAAGTTTGAAAAATCCTGCCGGTAATATCCTATTCGTACCCCTGGGGCCACATGTTCGTCCTTGGCCTTCCCTGACGCGATCTTCTCAAGGAGAGTTGTCTTGCCTATGCCGTTAGGTCCGGTCAGAAGAAGGTGTTCGTTCTTCTTCAGCGCTATATTCACTTTCTTTACGGTAGCTTTGTGTTTCTTTATCACGGAGACGGACTTCAGTTCTATTATGTTGCCCATCAGGTCGTCCTGACGTTGGATGGTGAAGTTCCTGATGGTCTTGTCCTCGCGGCGCACTTCGACGACCTCTTCCTCAAGCTCCTCTATCTTCTCGCGCATCTTTCTCGCGACATCGCGCATATGTCCTCCTTTCTGAGCAAAGAACCCGGCCTGTTCTTTGCGGTGCTGGATGTCCTTTTCCAGGCGGACGTTCTTTCGCTCTTCAGCCTCGCGCCTCTTATTGATCTCTTCCACGACATCGAGATAGTCGCCGACATACTGCTCTATCTTATGGGTGAAGCTCTCTAGATATATGACCCCGTGGGTGAAGGAGTTAAGGAATCCGGAATCGTGCGAAATTACGATGCATGTTTTCTTGTAGTCGATTAGGAACTTGGTGAGATGGTCAATGCCATGCTTGTCCAGGTTGTTGGTTGGCTCGTCGAGCAGGAGGATGTCCGGATCCTGTATTAGAGCCTGGGCTAATAGCAGTCGTGCCTGTTGTCCGCCGGAGAAAGTGTTCAGGGCGCGGTCGTAGGGTGCCGTCAGGTCCACGGCTTTCAGCACCTTGTCTATTCGCGGATCAATGTCATATACCTTGTTCGGAAAGACGCTCTCAAAGAACTCTCTTACGGAAAGGTCCATCTGGTCCCTGGGTATGACCTGTCTCGCCGTACCTATGGTAGCTCCGCGATCTATGGATATCCGTCCCGCTTCCGGTTTCAGTGCTCCGGTAATCAGTTGGAATATGGTGCTTTTGCCGGCGCCGTTCTGTCCCATCAGGGTTATCTTGGATCCGCGGCGCACGGAAAAGTCGACCTCGTTCAGTATCGGCTTGTTGTGCCCGTACTCAAAAGAGACCCCGTCAAAGCGTAATATGACTTCGTTCTGCGCCATCTTCGGTTATTTATGAATAGAATCTAATGTAAATCGGACAATATATCCAGTACAATCTCATAAAGCCCATAACCAACATGCGCATACAGAAATACCTGTCAGAGAGAAAGATCCTTTCCAGAAGGGAGACGGAGGACTATATAAAGAGGGGATTCATAACCGTGAACGGAATCGTGGTCCGGGAGCTCGGCATGCAGATCGATCCGGATAAGGACAAAGTGGCCATTTTACCCATGGGGCTGAAGATGTCGTCTGATAAGGTCACCGTCGCGGTATACAAGCCCCGTGGGATAGTATCTTCGAAGATAGGATCGGAGGGCCAGACGATATTCGATGTATTCCCTAAGCTCAAAAGGCTCAATGTTGTAGGGAGGCTGGATAAGGAGAGCGAAGGGCTGCTCCTGCTATCGAACAACGGGACGGTGACCTCGTCTGTCACTGACAGCGACCATCTGATCGAGAAGGAATACGAAGTTTCCGTGCGCGAGCATATGACTCCTGGGAAAGCGAGGAAGATGGAAGAAGGTATGATGTTGGAGGACGGAATGACCCTGCCGACGAAGGTCAGGATAATGAGGCAGGACAAGTTCCTTATCACATTGAAGGAGGGTAGGAGGCATCAGATAAGGAGAATGGCCGCCAAACTGGGCCTGACCGTCAAATCCCTTAAGCGCATAAGGATAGGCAATATATCTATAGGCGACCTAAAGCCGGGCGGTAGCAGGCCGCTTGATGGCTCTGAGGTAAGGAAGCTGGAAAGTCTGGCTATTCACAGGTAGGGCCTGTGGATTTGATAGAATTTTAATTATATGTATAATCATATGCGTAAGACTAAACAAGAGACTAGGTCGGGTTTCTAAAAGCAACGTGAATCAT
>VFSW01003663.1_pt1 | contig 23038 bp, 19 predicted proteins | sample 5358111 | NCBI WGS metagenome assembly VFSW01 (sample SAMN11554181, study PRJNA540505) | mine drainage metagenome | isolation source: sediment from site ElyBrook_90M | place: USA: Ely Copper Mine, Vershire, VT | collected 2017
AAGACGCGGGATACCTGCAGCGGGACGAAAAGACCCCGGAAGCTTTACTGCAGCCTGGTATTGATTTCAGAGTTTTGATGCGTAGCGTAGTGGCGAGCCTTCGAAGCCCCGATCTCGGTTGGGGTGGAGGCGACAATGAAACAGCCATCTTTAGAACTTTGACGTCTCACCGGCAGGGGACCAAAACGGAAACCTTGCTGGGACAGTGCTTGGTAGGCAGTTTAAATGGGGCGTTTTCCTCCTAAAGAGTAACGGAGGAGTTTATTAAGGTCGGCTTAGCCCGGATGGAAACCGGGCTGGACGTGCAAAGGCAAACGCCGGCTTTACTGCAAGACCTACAAGTCGCGCAGTTGCGAAAGCAGAACTTAGTGACCCGACCACCCTTCATAGAACGGTGGGAGACACCGGACAAAAGCTACTCCGGGGATAACAGGCTAGTGATGCCCGAGCGTCCATAGCGACGGCATCGCTCGGCACCTCGATGTCGGCTCGCCCTAGCGCGGGGGTGAAGAAGCTCCCAAGCGTTTGGCTGTTCGCCAATTAAAAGGGCACGTGAGCTGGGTTCAGACCGTTCAGTAGCGTAGAGCTTAGAGCGCAGAGCTAAGAGCGAGCTATTGAACAGTCTGAATCCCTTCGAGAACTGTTTAGTTTTTTCGTTTGAGAAAATCTGAATCACGGCGGCAATCTGCAGCAATGCAGATTGAGAAGCTAACTTATATCGGTGAAACCCCGCAGAGGGCAACACCGAGGGAAATATTCGCGGGTACGTCGTACGTGGTACGCAGCGAATACGCCCGTAGAGACTGAACGTTAGCCCCTTCGACGGGCTCAGGGTGGATATCCTGACCGGAGAAGGTGAGATTACAGTCCAATGCACGCAGTAATGCGTGAAAAACATGCGTGAGACAGGTTGGTCTCTATCTGTTGCAGGCGTTTCTACTTGAGGAGAGTTGACCCTAGTACGAGAGGACCGGGTTGAACGCACCTCTGGTCTACCGGCTTTGGCGCCAGCTGAATCGCCGGGTAGCTATGTGCGGAAGGGATAAGTGCTGAAAGCATCTAAGCACGAAGCCCACTCCAAGATTAGGTAGTATGGTCTCGTCGAAGACTACGACGTTGATAGGCTTCAGGTGTACGTTGAGCAATCAATTTAGCCAAGAAGTACTAATGACCCGCCAACCATCCCAATGCTGACTTACACTCGATTTTTGTATTTTGAGGGTCGCGTCGTTTTCTACTGAAAACGCGCTGCATCTCGGCGCCTTCGCGCCTCCGATACACCCTCAAGGATACAAAAATCTCGTTCCTGGTTTAAAACTGCTGCGAAATTTATATGTCGGTGCTTTACGTACGCTGGCAACACCTCTTCCCATTCCGAACAGAGAAGTGAAACAGCGTATATCCGATGATACTTGGCTAATTTGTTGCCGGGGAAAGTAGGATGTGCCGACATATAAGTTCCGCAGTTTTTTATTTTTTCAGGATATGTTATGTTTTTCTGCGGTTCCCGTGCCTATCTCCGGTAATTAACAAAAGGAGGAAGAAGTAAGATGGGTTCTCATCGCCGAGACGCAGTCAATCAGCAGATGAAACGCCAAGAGCGGGAAGGTAAATGTGCGTTTATGCGCCTGGCCCGCATCGGAGTCAAGGATCCGCCGTCTGCCGGCCAGACACCGGCCAATCCAGCCGGCCAAACCTCCAAGACCAGATGAATCGCATTCTCTTTTCTCCACAGAGGCCGCAGTCGCGGCCTCTTATTTTTATAAAAAATAAGCGCGCCGGATGGTTTTTCCGACGCGCTAACTTGCAGCGGCCGCAGTTCAGCGTTTGCCGAACATGCTGGGCGGCGGCTTGCGCAGGTTGCGGGATGCGCTGAACCACGCCGACAGCAGAATCAAGACAACCACCAGTGCGCCGCCGGCTGCGAGCGAACTCGCAGCGTTCAGGGTAAAATGCATTGCATCTCCTTTCTGCCGGAGTGAACCGGCCTAATGAGTAAATGGGTGGAGACAATGCCTGCGGAATGACCGTCCGGCGCGGGCAATTGCCGCCGGCCGGATGCGATTCAGGACCAAGTTCAAACCGCACAGAACAGCAATTCCAGCGAGAGCGAGCAGGATATCCGCTCCGACTATGGACAGGTAGGTCAGAACCGCTTTGAGCGGGACCAGCCACTCTTCCCAAGCGCTGATTGAATCATGCATGGCCGCCTCCAAGACTGCTTCTAAACTAGGACATTTCCAATGCGGAGTCAATCTTTTCCCAGGCAGTGTTCCTGCGTTATACTGGTTTCTAATGCGGCATGCCAAGCAGTTTCTCTACGGACTTTTTTATCTGATATTTTTGTCGGCGGCGGGCAGCGGGGTCTATTATCTTTTTTTTAAACCTGCGCCGCCGCCGTGCGTCAATTGCAATCAGCCGCTGACCGAACCTCTGGCGGCCGGAAGCGTCTATGCCCTGCCGCTCGCCGCTTCCGCCACCGGAACCAGCGCGAGTTTCGTAGCGGAGATCCGAAATCCAAATCCGGACTGGGGGGCAACCGGTTTTACCTACACTTTCCATGCCTATGCCGCGGACGGCACGGATCTAGGTTCTTTTTCCGGCTCCTCTTATATATATCCAGGCGAGATAAAATACGTGGCTTTGCCTAACCAGCCGGTCGCGGATGCTCCGGCCACCACTACCCTGGTTTTGAGTTCACCGGCCTGGACTCCGTCCGCGAACTTTTCCCGTCCGGATATAACTGCGACTCTGGTGCGCACGGATGAAGGGCAGGTAATTTCCGCGGAGGGTACGGTTATGAATAACGGCGCCATCCCGGTCCGGGTGGATTTGGTGGCGCTCTTCTACGACGGAGCGGGCAGCTTGAGCGGAGCCTCGGTTGGGGCGATTACCCGGGTGGAACCGAGAACTTCCGGCCAGTTTGTCATTTTCCATCCGGTTCTGCCGAATATCGTTCCGGAACGCACCCAGATTTACGCTTACGCCTACGCCATTCAATGAGCATTTTATTGCCCGCCGGAGTTATTGTACTTGCCGGCCTTTTAATCTTATCCGCGATTTCCATGCATATGTTTTGGCTGCAGCTCGCCTGGATAATCCTGGGTGCCGGCATAATTTTCGTTTTAAGCCGGCGGAACTGGTCCGGGCTGCTGCGTTCCGCCTGGCTCGTCTGGGGCGTTTACGCCCTGACCATCGGCTTGTTGGTACTCGTCCTTATAGGTTCGCCGGCCATCCGCAACAAGCACAGCTGGCTGGTATTGGGTCCGGTGGAATTTCAGCCGGTGGAGCTGGCTAAGGTCGCCCTGGTTCTGGTCTTCGCCGGATTTTTCAGCCGCCGCCATATCGCCATCGGCCGGCCGCGCAACATCCTCGTTTCTTTCCTGATTTTCGCCTTGCCCGCGGGACTAACTCTGCTTCAGCCGGACCTGGGTTCCGTCACGATTCTTTTCGGCATCTGGTTCGGCTTTCTTCTGGTTTCCGGAATTCCCCGCAAATGGCTAATAATTTCCCTGGTTCTAATAGCCGTGGCCGGGCTCCTCGGCTGGCATTTTTTTCTGAAGCCGTACCAAAAAGCGCGCATCGCCGGCGTCTTTTATCCGGAGCGCGACGCGCTGGGTATAAATTATCAAACTATCCAGTCCAAGATCGCCATCGGCTCCGCCGGATTTTTCGGCAAGGGCTGGGGGCAGGGGACGGAAGCCCAGCTTGGATTTCTGACCGAGCCGGGCACCGATTTCGTCCTTGCGTCCTTTGTGGAGGAATGGGGACTCTTGGGAGCATTTGTGGTTTTAGGGGCTTTTCTCGCGCTCATCTGGAACATGCTCCGTATCGGCATGCAGCAATCCGCCAACTTCGAGCATTTCGTGGTTTTGGGTACGGCTATCGTTTTCGGATTGCAGTTCATGGTGAACGCCGGTTCGGTAACCGGCCTTTTCCCGGTGGTGGGCGTTACTTTTCCGTTCCTTTCCTACGGCGGTTCGTCGCTTTTGGCCGATTTCATCCTGCTCGGCTTGGTTTATGCGATTTATAAGAAACAAAGCATCTGAACTCGGTCTGAAATCCTGGGCGGTTTACGCCGCTTTTGGATTTGCCGCAATCGTCCTGCTCTGGACTCCGTGGTTTTTGCTCCAGCCGGCGGGTGCCGGTTCTCTGCCGGCGGATTTCGAAGTGCAAACCGGCGAGGGTTTCCGCCATATTGCCGGGCGGCTGGCGGCGGAACATATCATCCGTTCCCAGTTTGCGTTTGAAGTCTACGCGGTTATGATGGGCGCAGCGCGCGAATTCAAACCGGGAATTTACCAGTTTTCGCCGGCCCTGTCATCGCCGAGCATTATCGCCCGCCTGGTTTCCGGAATTGACCGCGAGGCGGAAGTGACCATCCCCGAAGGCTCTTCCATCTATGACATTGACTCAATTTTGTCCGCCGCCGGAATTTTTCCGCAAGGCGAATTCATAACTTTAGCCAAGCAGCACAACTTGGAGGGCGAGCTTTTTCCGGACACCTACCGCTTTTACCTGAAATCCAGCGACGCGGATATTTTCCAGAAATTCAGCGACAATTTCAAAAAACATCTGGCGCCGATTTTGCCTGCCGACCCCGCCCTGGCCCGGCAGGTTCTAATCATGGCTTCTATCCTGGAAAAAGAAGTGCAGACCGCCGCGGACCAGAAAATAGTCGCGGGAATCTTATGGAAGCGCCTTAAAGCCGGCATGCCCCTCCAGGCGGACGCCACTATCTGCTATGCCAAACGGGCGGCGGGGGCCAAATCCTGCTACCCGCTGACCGCGCTTGACACCGCAATGGAGTCCCCATACAATACTTACTTGAATAGGGGGTTACCTCCGGGGCCGATTGGAAACCCGGGGGTTTCTGCGGTTTTGGCTGCCCTTTCACCCACCTCCACCCCTTATTGGTTTTATCTAACTGACCCCGTGACCCACCAGACCATTTTTGCCAAAACCCTTGCGGAGCAGGAGGCCAACCGGGCCAAGTACCTCACGCAGTCGACACACTAACCCCGTGTGTCTTTTGTCTTTTATAATACTTAACACTTTTTTGTTTTTCCGGCTTAAAATTTTCACCAAAATTTAACCTCACGTATGCAAAGAACTCATTTCCAAAATGTTTCCGGCCGCGCTATGAGCAAATTTACGCAGTATCCAGGAGCCAAGGCGAAGGTGTACCCGCAGTGGTACAGCGAGCCCGCAGCGACGCCGAGAATGCGTAAATTTGCCTTAGCCCGGAGGGTTGCAGCAGTTTTGCCGCAGGCCTTCGTTAATCGTCCTTGCCGTATCGCGTCGGATACGGCTGCGTCCTCGCGCCTCGCCCTGCGGCAAAACTGCGGGCAACGCGGCTAGGAAACATCTTGAAAATGAGTTCTCACAAAAATTCCATTAAGGATTTCTCTAAGTTCAAACCGCTTACCTCCATCAGCAATCTGAACGAGATGCAGCTTCGTTCCTACGCCTGGTTTATGAAGGACGGACTGAAGAGTCTCCTGAAGGAGGTTTCGCCCATTCTGGACCATACCGGCAAAGAACTGGAGCTTACTTTTGACGATTACGTTTTCGGCGAACCGAAATACGACGAAACCATGTCGCGCTACAAAGACGCGACCTACGAAGCGCCGCTCCACATCACCGTTTCCCTGAAGAACAAACGCACCAACGCCAAACAAACCCAGGAGATTTACTTCGGCGATTTTCCGGTAATGACCGGCCGGGGCACTTTTATTATTAACGGCGTGGAACGGGTAGTGGTTTCCCAGCTAGTCCGCTCCGCCGGCGTGTATTTCACCATGTCCACCTGGCACGGCAAAAAACTTTTCGGCGCGAAAATAGTGCCGAACCGCGGCTCCTGGCTGGAATTTGAGACGGATATCGACGGCTCCCTGCACGTAAAAATTGACCGCCACCGCAAAGTGCCGGTGACCGACCTTCTGCGCGTCTTCGGTACGGAAGAGGCGGAGCTCCGCACGCTTTTCCGGGATGTGGATACGGGAGAAATGGGCCATCTGGAAGCGACTTTGAAAAAAGACGCGGCCAAAGACGTTTCCGAATCCTACCTCGAAATCTACCGCCGCCTCCGGCCCGGCGACCCGGCCACGCCAGAAACCGCCAAGAACCTGATTGACGGCATGTTCCAGCGTTTTGACCGCTACGACCTTTCCCAGGTCGGCCGGTTCAAGATGAACCAGCGGTTGGGACTGGACCAGAAAAAGAAAAATCCGCTGCTGGACAAGGAAGACCTGGCGGCCATCGTCCGGGAAATAATCCATTTGAATAATTTGCCCGCCGCCCAGCCGGACGACATAGACCACCTGGGGAACCGGAGAGTCAAAGCGGTCGGGGAGCTTCTGGAGAGCCGCCTCCGGGTCGGCGTGGCGCGCCTCCGGCGCATCGTTCAGGACCGCATGTCCACGCTGGAACGCGAAACCCTGGTGCCCGCCCAGCTCATCAATTTCCGTCCCATTACCGCCGTCATCAAGGAATTCTTCGCTTCTTCCCAGCTTTCTCAGTTCATGGACCAGGTAAATCCCTTGGCGGAACTGGAGCACAAGCGGCGCCTGTCGGCCCTGGGTCCCGGAGGACTCACCCGCGAACGGGCGTCTTTTGAAGTGCGCGATGTGCACCGCTCCCATTACGGCCGCATTTGCCCGATTGAAACCCCGGAGGGCTCCAACATCGGCCTCATCAACTACCTGGCGAATTTCGCGCGGGTGAACGACTTTGGCTTTCTGGAAACCCCTTACGCCAAGGTGAAAAACGGCGCGGTCACGGACGAAATCGTCTGGATGAACGCCCTGGAAGAGGAAAAATACAGCATCGTGCACGGCGCGACGCCCCGGGACGAAAAAGGGAAAATCGTGGGCGAAGTTTTTGAAGCGCGGGTCAAAGGCAATCCGGGCACCTGCTCTCTTGCGGAAATCGATTATATAGAGGTGGCGCCGCACCAGTTTGTGTCGGTGGCCACTTCGCTTATTCCCTTCCTCCAGCACGATGACGCCAATCGCGCTCTCATGGGTTCCAACATGCAGCGCCAGGCAGTGGCTTCCATCCGGCCGGCGGCCCCGTTCGTCGGCACCGGTGAAGAGGACAAAGTGGCGCGCGACTCCGGCTACGTGATTCACGCGGAAGGCGCCGGCACCGTTTCCAAAGTGGACGCCACGCGGGTGCAGATCAAATACGATAGCGGCAAGACAGCGGACTATCCGCTCGTCAAATTCAAGCGTTCCAACCAGTTCACTTCCATTTCCCAGGAGCCGGTAGTGGCCAAAGGGGACAAGGTGAAACGCGGCCAGATGATCGTCTCCGCTTCTTCCATCGACCAGGGCGTGCTGGCCCTGGGGCAGAATCTCCTGGTGGCATTCATGTCCTGGGAAGGCGCGAATTTCGAAGACGCCATCATTTTGTCGGAACGCGTGGCCAAGGAAGACCTCTTCACCTCCATCCACCTGGAGGATTTCTACTGCGACGTCCGCGACACCAAGCTGGGGCCGGAGATAACCACGCCGGACATCCCGAACGTATCCGAAGAAAAGCTCAAGAACTTGGACGAAGAAGGCATCGTGCGCATCGGCGCGGAGGTGGCCGCCGGCGACATCCTGGTCGGCAAAATTTCCCCGCGCGGCGAAGCGGAGCTCACGGCGGAGGAACGCCTTTTGCGCGCCATTTTCGGCTATAAAGCCCGCGACGTTAAGCACACTTCGCTAACCTTGCCGCCCGGCAACCACGGCCGGGTGGTCGGAGTAAAGATTTTCTCCCGCGACCAGGGCGACAAGCTGGAGGCCGGCATAATCAAGCGCATCCAGATTGAAGTGGCTTCGCTCCGGAAAGTGCAGGCGGGCGACAAGCTCGCCGGCCGCCACGGCAACAAGGGCGTCATTTCCCAGGTCCGGCCGGTGGAAGACATGCCCTACCTCGAGGACGGCACGCCGGTGGACATTATTTTGAATCCTTTGGGCGTAACTTCCCGCATGAACCTGGGCCAGGTCCTCGAAACCCATCTCGGCTGGGCGGCGGGGAAGCTCGGCTACCGGGCGATTACTCCTTCCTTCGATTCCGTTTCCTTTGACATTATTCAGGAAGAGCTCAGAAAAGCCGGCCTGCCGGAAGACGGCAAGGCCGTGCTTCACGACGGCCGCACCGGCAAGCCCTTCGACAACCGGGTGGTGGTCGGTCAGATTTACATGATGAAACTGAATCACCTGGTGGAAGACAAGGTGCACATGCGCTCCATCGGCCCTTACTCCCTCATTACCCAGCAGCCTCTGGGCGGCAAGGCGCAGTTCGGCGGCCAGCGCTTCGGCGAAATGGAAGTATGGGCTCTGGAGGGCTACGGCGCGCGGCATGTCCTTCAGGAAATGCTGACCATCAAGTCCGACGACGTGATGGGCCGCTCCGCCGCCTACGAATCCATCATCCGCGGAGAGGAAATCAAGGAGCCGAATATTCCGGCATCTTTTAACGTACTTGTGGCGGAACTCAAATCCCTGAGTTTGAACATTGAAATGGTCCGCGCCTCCGGCGGCGCCGAACGCACCGAAACGCCGAATAATTTTGACGCCCTGACCATCAACATCGCTTCGCCGGAAGATATTTTGAAATGGTCCCACGGCGAAGTGCTGAAGCCGGAAACCATCAACTACCGCACCCAGCGGCCGGAGAAAGACGGCCTTTTTTCCGAACGCATTTTCGGTCCGACCAAGGATTACGAATGCTACTGCGGCAAGTACCGGAAAATCCGCTACAAGGGAGTTATTTGCGACAAATGCGGCGTGGAAGTGACCCGTTCCGTGGTCCGCCGCGAGCGCCTGGGCCACATCACCCTCGCCGCGCCAGTCACCCACATCTGGTTTTTCAAATCCACTCCGTCGCCCCTTTCCCTCCTGTTGGACGCGCCTTCCGCGCGCCTGGAGCGGGTGATTTACTATGTGGACTATATCGTTACCCAGGTGGACGAGGACAAGCGCAAAGAAGTTCTCGCGGAATTGGAGCGGGAATTGAAATCCAAGCTGAAAGACGTGGACGAGAACAAGGAAGCCACTCACACGCTTTTGGAGAGTGCCAATCAACTCAAGGAAATAATCAAAGACCTGCACCCCGGCACCATCCTCCGGGAAGACGATTATATTTCCCTGGCCCGGCGGTTCGGCAATGTGTTTGAAGCGGGTACCGGCGCGGAAGCCATCCGCAAAATCCTCCAGGCCATGAACATCCGCAAGGAAATCACTGCCCTCGAAAAAGACATCGCGGAATCCCGAAGCGCCATCGCGGAAGTTAAAATGCTCCGCCGCCTCAAAATTCTCCGCTCGCTCCTCAAAAACGGCGCGCGTCCGGAATGGCTGATTTTGACCGAGTTGCCCGTCCTGCCGCCCGACCTGCGGCCGATGGTGGCCCTGGACGGCGGCCGCTACGCGACTTCCGACCTGAACGACCTTTACCGCCGCGTTTTGAACCGCAACAACCGCCTGAAGAAGCTTCTGGAAATAAAGGCGCCGGAGATAATCGTCAAAAACGAAAAGCGCATGCTGCAGGAAGCGGTGGATGCGCTGATAGACAACTCCGCGCGTTTCGGCGCCCAGCAGATGAGCGCCCAGCGGCGGCCTTTGCGCTCCCTCGCGGACATGCTGAAAGGCAAGCAGGGCCGTTTCCGCCAGAACCTTCTGGGCAAGCGCGTGGACTACTCCGGCCGCTCGGTTATCGTGGTCGGCCCGAAACTCAAACTGGACGAATGCGGATTGCCGAAAAAAATGGCGCTGGAGCTTTTCCGGCCGTTCGTCATCGGGGAGATGATCAAGCGCGGCTTGGTGCACAACATCAAAGTCGCAAACCGCATGATCGAGCAGGGCGGGGAAGAAATCTGGGCGATTCTGGAAGAAGTCATCCAGGACCGCCGCGTACTCTTAAACCGCGCGCCGACTTTGCACCGGCTCTCGGTGCAGGCCTTCAAGCCGCTCTTGATAGAAGGGCTGGCTATCCAGATACCGCCTCTGGTTTGCGTCGCTTTCAACGCGGACTTCGACGGCGACCAGATGGCCGTGCACGTGCCGCTCTCGACCGAAGCCCAGCGCGAAGCGCGGGAAATCATGGATGCGGGCAATAATCTCTTGAAACCCGCCACAGGCGAGCTCATCGCGGGCCTTACCCAGGACGCCGTTTTGGGCATTTATTACCTGACCCGCGAAACCGGCAGCGGCCGCCCGCGCAAGGCCTTCGCCGATTTCAACGAGGCGACTATGGCTTACGACGAAGGCGTCATTACCCTGCACGACCCCATCCGGGTGGGCGAAGTGGAAGCCACTCTCGGCCGCGTCATCCTAAACCGCAACCTGGACGGCCTGCACCCCTTCGTTAACGAAACCTTGAATAAGAAAAAAATATCCAAAATCGTGGAGAACGTTTTTGAGGTGCACGGCACGGACAAAGCCCGCACCGTTCTGAACAACCTGAAGCTCCTGGGCTTTGACATGTCCATGCGCTCCGGCACGACCTGGGCGGTGGCGGACCTCATCATTCCGAAAGAAAAGAAAGAGGTGATGACGGCGGCGGAACGGGAGGTTGCCGTTATCCGGGACCAGTGGAGCGAAGGGCTCCTCACGGAAACCGAACGGCGCGCGCGCATTGTGGAGGTCTGGACCAGAGCCAAAGACCAGCTGGATAAAATGGTTTCCACCGCATTGCCCAAAGAAAATCCAGTTTATCAGATAGTGGATTCCAATGCCCGCGGCACCTGGAAAAACCAGGCGCAGGTTATGGGCATGAAGGGCCTGGTTTCCAATCCGAAAGGCGAGACCATCGAGCTGCCCATCAAGGCTTCTTTCCGCGAAGGCTTGTCCGTTCTGGAATATTTCATTTCCACTCACGGCGCGCGCAAAGGCACGACCGACACAGCCCTCAAAACCGCCCAGGCCGGATACTTGACCCGCCGCCTGGTGGACGTGGCGCAGGACCTGGTCATCCGGGAAGATGACTGCAAGACCAAGAAGAGTATCCTCATCCGCAAAGCGGAATCCAAGGATTTCGCGAGCCGCATCTTTTCCCGCACTGCTGCGGAAGACATCAAAGTCGGCCGGAAAACTGTAGTGGCGGCCGGGGCAATGATTGACCGCCCGGCGGCGGACTTACTTGAAAAATCCGCGGAGGTTACGGAAGTCGCCGTCCGCTCGCCCTTGACCTGCAAGACCCTGTACGGCCTCTGCCGCCAGTGCTACGGCTACGATCTGGCGGTGAACAAGCCGGTAGAAATCGGCACGGCGGTCGGCGTGGTAGCCGCGCAATCCATCGGCGAACCGGGCACCCAGCTCACCATGCGCACATTCCACACCGGCGGCGTGGCCGGATTGGATATCACTCACGGCTTGCCGCGCGTGGAAGAGCTTTTTGAGGCCCGTCCGCCGAAAGGCAAAGCGGTTATCGCCGCCGCCGACGGGGAAATAGTGAATATCGAAAGCAAAGAGACCGCCCACATCCTCACCATGCGCGTGGAAGGCGAGCTTAAAACCGCCAAGCGCCGGGCCTCCGCCAAAGGCGGATCCGCCTCCGGCGGAAAGACCAAAAAAGATACGCAGACCCTGGAATACACCGTGCCCCGCTCGGCGCTGGTTCTGGTCAAAACCGGAGATAAAGTCAAAGCCGGCGACCAGCTTTCGGAAGGCCACGTAGACCTCAAGGAACTCATTCAGTTTAAGGGCAGCGAGGAGGTGATGGAATACATTATTAACGAGGTTCAGAAAATTTATGCGGCGGAGGGTTCTTCCATGCACGAGAAGCACATTGAAGTAATCGTGCGGCAGATGTTCTCCCGGGTGAAAGTCACCGACGCCGGCGACGCGCCGGACTTGGTTATCGGCGAAGTGCTGGAGAAGTCCCGTTTCCTGGAAATAAACCGCATGCTCAAAAAGGAGGGCAAAAATCCGGCCAAAGCCAAACAGCTCTTATTGGGCATCACCCGGGTCGCGCTTTCCACCGAATCCTTCCTTTCCGCCGCCTCTTTCCAGGACACCGCCCGGGTGCTGGTCGCCGCCGCCATCGAAGGCAAGGTGGATACGTTGCGCGGACTCAAGGAAAATGTTATCATCGGACGGCTTATTCCGGCCGGTACGCCCGAAGAGCAGGGCCGGCAGGCCGAACGCCGCAAGGCGCTGGATGCCACGGAAGCGGGTGAAGAAGAGTAGAAGTAAATATCCAATATCAAATTTCTAATGGCAGTCGAAGGTAAAAAAGAATACGAACTGGCTTATCTCGTGGAGGATGAAGCCCGGGTTTCCGCGCCGAAGGAATTGGTCCGCGCGGCGGGCGGCGAAATCCGGAATGAGGGACAGGCGAGCCGCATCCGGCTGGCCTATCCGGTAAAACATCAGACCGAGGCCTTTTTCGGATTTCTTCAGTTTATGCTGGAACCCGCCGGGGCCAAAGAACTGGAAAAAAGCCTGAATGCGGATAATCGCATCCTCCGTTCGCTTATCATCACTCCGCCGCCGATGAAAGAAACCCGCCGGCCTAGCGAGGCCCCGGCCGAAGGGCGCCCGCCGCGGCCCCAGGAGAGCCGGCCAATGCCGCTTTCAAACGAAGCCCTGGAGAAGAAGATAGAGGAGATATTACAATAGTAAGCAGTGAGTAGGATGTAGTTAGTAGAAAAACTATACACACTGATTGTATTTGACACTACTCACTACTCACTACAAACTACTAACTAAGGCATGAATCTAAACAAAGCCATCATCGTGGGGCGGGTGACTGCCAATCCCGAACTGCGGCGCACGGCCGGCGGCACTTCCGTCACGACTTTCGGCGTGGCCACGAACCGCGTCTGGACGGACAAAGTCAAAGGCAAACAGGAGGAAACGGAATTCCACAATGTGGTCGCCTGGGGCAGGCAGGCGGAAATCGCGAGCCAGTTTCTGACCAAGGGCGCGATGGTCCTGGTGGAAGGCCGCCTCAAAACCCGTTCCTGGCAGGACAAGCAGGGCGCGAACCATAAAGCCACGGAAATAATCTGCGAGACGCTCCAGCTGGGCCCGAAGCCCGCCGGAGCCTCCGGCGGCGGTTTCGCCGCCCGTTCCGCGCAAAACGGCAACGGCGCCTCTGCGGAGCCGTCTCCGGCGAAGGAAGAGGAAATACCGGTAATCAACCTGGACGAGGAGCCGGAACAGCCCGGAGATATACCATTTTGAATATTAGACATTTTCCGCGCTTCGGGTATAATGGCGCGGTATGCCGATTATGACCAAACAGTGTTTTTTCTGCTCGCAGAACCTGAAGGACATCGATTATAAAGACACGGAGATGCTCCGCCGGTTCATTTCCGGCCAGGCCAAAATAGTGAACCCGAAGCACACCGGAATCTGCGCCGCCCACGAACGGCTGCTTTCCGTTGCCGTGAAGCGCGCCCGCTTCCTGGGGCTTCTGCCTTACGTCCAGCGCTAGATGGTATAATTGGCGGATGAATCTAATTTTATTTAACTTCATTCACCAGCTTGCCGGACAGAACCAGTTCCTCGACGGGGTCGGTATTTTTACGGCGGAATGGCTGCCGTATTTTCTGGCTCTGGCCGGACTTGTTTTCCTTTGGCGGCTCCGGGGCTGGCGGCAGAGAATCTTCGGGGCAGTGGAAATAGGCCTGGCCGTCCTTCTCTCCCGCGGCATTTTGACCGAAATCATCCGCCATTTTTACGCGCATCCGCGGCCCTTCGCCGCGCTCGGTTTCACTCCGCTCATCCAGGAATCCGGCAATTCTTTTCCTTCCGGACACATGACGGGGCTTTTCGCTTTTGCGGTGGTGGTCTATCTGCTTAACCGCAAATGGGGCTGGTGGTTCTTCGCGCTGTCCTTCCTGGTGGGCATCGCCCGCATTTATGTCGGCGTTCACTGGCCTTACGATATCTTGGGCGGAATAGTGATAGGCATTTTGAGCGGGCTTCTGGTGCATTGGGCCGTGAGAGATCACTGGCTGGAACTTGAGACCGCCGCGGCGGAAGTGGCGGGCACCGGTTCCTGATTCATTGGAACTTCACCGCCGCGGATTGTATACTGGTAGCATGCCGTTTACATTACCCAACCTGCCTTATCCCTATGAGGCGTTAGAACCGTATATCGATACGGAAACGATGCGTCTGCATCACGACAAGCACCACCAGACCTATACGGACAAATTCAACGAGGCGCTCGGCAAGCATCCGGAGCTCGCCGCCAAATCCGCGGAAGATATTTTGCGCGATTTGAATTCCGTCCCGGAAGACATCCGCACCGCGGTCCGCAACCACGGCGGCGGCTTTTACAACCACTCTCTTTTCTGGCTGATGATGTCGCCCAAGGAGCAGGGCGGGGGAGAAGTGCCGGATAAAATCGGCAAAGCCGTGTCGGATTCTTTCGGCGGCTGGGATCAGTTCAAGCAGCAGTTTTCGGAGGCGGCCGCCAAGGTTTTCGGCAGCGGCTGGGCCTGGCTGGTTCAGGGGCCGGACGGCAAACTGCAGATTACCTGGACACAAAACCAGGATTCGCCCGTCAGCCAAAACCAAAAACCGCTGATGGCTCTGGACGTCTGGGAGCATGCCTATTACCTGAAATACCAGAACAAGCGGCCGGATTACATCGCCGCCTGGTGGAATGTGGCAAATTGGGCCGAAGCCGAAAAAAGATTAAACAGCGCTTAGGACCAAATGGAGTAAGAAGTCTTGCTCTGAGCGGAGTAGAAGGATGGAATATTGCCGCTCCGGATTCCAGTTTAAAATCACTGGAGGCGAACAAGCGGGAAAATGACAGATTAACAGGGCAGGGAAACATTGTATAATATAGATACAATGTCCTTGCGTTTTTTTAGTCGTTCCGCTCCAGTTTGCCATTCCCGCTCCGGATTTACCTTGATTGAACTGCTAGTTGTAATAGCCATCATCGCTATCTTGGCGGTGGTCGTGATTCTGACTTTGAACCCCGCAGAACTTCTGCGCCAGTCCCGGGACTCTAACCGTCTCTCGGATATGTCCACCCTCCAGACGGCCCTGGGAGCGTATGTAGCCGACACCGGCGGCTCTCTGGGTAGCTCCGGGGTAACCTACATATCCATCCCCGATCCGGCGGCAACCTCCACGGCGGGCACCGATTGTTCCGGCCTGGGTTTTCAGGCCGGGGGCGCGTTCCATTGCGCCGCCTCCTCCACCTTGCGCAAAACTGACGGCACCGGCTGGATACCCGTGAATTTCCAGGCTGTAAGCTTCGGCTCACCCCTCGGTCAGTTGCCCATAGACCCGGTGAATACCGCTTCTTCTAATCTGTACTACGCCTACGAGACGAACGGCGCCACCTGGAAAGCGTGGGCTATCCCGGAGTCCCAGAAGTACGCATCAGACAGCCTGATGGCCGGCGCTCTGCAGGGCCTTGGCGGCAATTTCCCTTCGGGCTGGGTAGCGGTGCCCGGGAATTCAACCTTCGGCACCCAGAACTTCTACGTGATGAAATATGACGCCAAGTGCATTGACGCCACGACTAACCAATCCTTCGGCACACCGGGCGCCGCCTACGACAGCGGCTACCGCACCTACTATGACAGCAATTATCCCTGCACCTCCGCGAACGGCAAATACATTGCTTCCACTCCGGACGGTTTTCCCATCGCATACATTACTCACGATACCGCCAAGACCTATTGCGCCGATATCGGTGCTCATCTCCTCACGAACGACGAATATATGACAATCGTCCGGAACGCGGAGCAGGTCAACTCCAACTGGTCAGGCGGTTCTCCCGGCTCCGGCTATATGTATTCCGGCCACAACGACGGCGCCCCGGGCTATGCCTTACCCGCCGATTCCAACGACGCGAACGGCTACTCCGGGGAGACGAACACGGGCGGCAATCAACGCAGAACGCTAACTCTTTCTAATGGTTCGGTTGTTTGGGACTTCGCGGGCAACGTCTGGCAGCACGTCCAGCGGAGCGTAAACAATGCGGGCGATCTCACGACTACGATGGCCCTACCCGCCTGCTCCAACGGCACCGCTGGCTGGGAATGGTGCGAGTATGCTTCCCCTGGCTCGCCCTATGTATCCGCCTGGTCGTCCGATGTCGCCCAATCAAAAGTTGGTCCCTCCAATACTTCTTGGTATTCCAGTCAGGGCATCGGAATGGTGTACACCTACGGCACGGGCGCGAATCAGGGAACGACTGTCTTCATTCGCGGTGCCTTTGGTTATGGTTCGAATGCTGGCCCATTCGCGCTGGGCCTGGTTTGGGGCACGGGCACTGCGGACAGCGTTGTGGGGTTCCGCTGTGCCCGGTAGCCCCGCCCGTTACGCCTGAGCGTAGCGATGGCGGGCGGGCGTGGCGTAGAAATCTGGTATCTTTAATCTATCCCGTTTGTCATTCCGAGCGTAGCGAGGAATCTAAAATCTTGAGTCTTGCTCTCCCGGCTCCCGTTCTCCGTTTGTCATTGCGAGGCAACGGAGTTGCCGAAGCAATCTCTCCCCGTCATTGCGAGCGAAGCGAAGCAATCTCCTAACGATCATGAGCCAAAAACAATACTGCATGTATATCATGACTAATAAAACGAATACCGTTCTTTACACTGGCGTTACGGGTAATTTGCCGAAACGGATATATGAACACAAAAACAAAGTCGTTGAGGGATTCACTAAAAAATACAATATCATGAAACTTGTTTATTACGAGATTTTTGATAGTCCCTCCGCTGCCATCCAAAGAGAAAAACAAATCAAAGGCGGTTCCCGCAAAAAGAAAATTGATTTAATAAGAAGCAACAACCCCGGATTCAAGGATTTAAGCGATTCTCTTTAAGATTGCTTCGCCTCCGGCTCGCAATGACAGAGGAGTGTCGTTACGAGGCGATGGAGTCGCCGAAGCAATCTCTCAGCGCGGCTCGCAATGACAGAATAATCCTAATGCTTGACGACCTTATCATCTATCAAAAAACGTACGACTTCATGCTCTGGCTGCATCCGGTGGTAAACAAATTTCCGAAAAGCCAGCGATTCGTCCTGGGCCAGCGGATAGAATTGAAAACGCTAGACCTCATTCACTCAATGATTGTTGCGAACGCGGCGAGGGATAAGTCGGCGACTTTACAGCAAGCAAGCGTGGAACTGGACGAACTGCGAATATTACTGCGGCTCGCGAAAGATTTGCACTTCGTGAATATAAAACAATATGGGGTCGCCGCCGAAAAGCTGAACGAGATAGGGCGTTTGCTTTCCGGCTGGACGGCAAAGTTTTCGCGTCCCGCATAGCTCGCAGGCGAAACATTCACCGCTGTCCCGAAAACAAGTTATAATGTTAATGTCTACGGCGGAAATTAATATGCTTCAGCCGTAGGCGGGGATAAGGGCGCAACACAGCGGTGTCTTCATTCGCGGTGCCAATTGGAACAATGGTTCGAATGCTGGCCCATTCGCGCTGAACCTGAATTGGGACACGGGCAATACGAACAACAATGTGGGGTTCCGCTGTGCCCGGTATTCATCAACAAGAATTTACATAATTCTTGGCCTGAATAAGACATTTACGGATGTCCGGCCCGCCTGCCAAAGATTAAACTTTGTTTGGCGGCATGCTCTCTTTGTCTAAACTCTATCCTGCATTCAGCAGAAGTTAGAGTAAAGGCAATAGCGGGCAGGTCTGTGCCAAGACGGCTACTGCCTTTATTCCTTCTCCGGTACGCATGGCGTGCTTTGTTCAAAGGCCCGCCCGCCACGCAAGCCGAGCTTGCGAGGCGTTGCGGGCGGGGGAAATACAAATCCCTACCCCTCGCGCGTCAGCTTCGCTCCCGCGCGGGGACGCCCTGCGGGACGGTGAATCGGTAATGCGCCACCGTTCCGCAGGCAAGGGATTTCCCATTTTTGAATGACCGGCTTATTCTCCCGCATTGTAGATTTCCAAAATCTCCATACCGCCTATCGCGGCGCACGCGTCTGCAAACGCTATCGCAGCTCCATTTTGAAATTCGGCTATAAGCTCGAAGAAAACCTGCTCGCGTTGCGCTACGAACTAATACAAAAAACATACAAGCACGGCGGTTACCGCGAGTTCGTCGTTACCGATTCCAAGAAGCGAACGATAAAGGCCGCACCGTTCCGCGACCGCGTGGTGCATCACGCCGTCTGCAATATCATCGAACCGATATTGGATAAAGGGTTCGTGTATGATTCCTACGCCTGCCGGAAAAGAAAAGGAACGCACGCGGCAATACGCCGGCTGGAGTATTTCATAAAATCGCTGGGGTCGGGCACGAGAGAGAGAGAGAGAGAGAGAGACGAAATGCGCCGCGCGAACCCCGTTAGATAGCCGCGAAGCGCGTCATCTAACGGGGCAGGTCTATTGCCTGAAGTGCGACATTTCCAAGTACTTCGATAACGTGGATCATGAAATACTCTTTGGAATGCTCCGCCGGAAAATTTCGGACGAGAATATTCTGTGGCTGCTCCGCGAGATAATCGCAAGCAACCTGCGCGGGATTCCGATAGGCAACCTGACTAGCCAGCTTTTCGCCAACGTCTATCTGAACGAACTCGACCACTTCGTAAAAAGGGAACTGCGCGAGAAGCGCTATATCCGGTATATGGACGACTTCCTTATTCTCGGACTGGATAAAAAACGCCTCAATGACGACAAAGAGCGAATAAAAATATTTCTGCGCGATAGGTTGAAACTCACACTGCACCCAAAGAAAGCCGAAATCTTCCCGATAGACCGCGGCATTGATTTTTTGGGATATGTCCTCCGCGGCGGCAGGCGGTATCTTCGCAAGTCAACCGTTAAACGGTTTATGAAAAAGAAACGCCGTTACGAGGTGATGGTAAGGAATGGCAAACTGACGGAAACACCGTTACAAAATACTCTGGCCTCATGGCGCGGCTACGCGAAGTTTGCCGATTCCTATAGGTTGATGGAAAAACTCGGGCTGAAGTAAACGAGCCAGGAACATCCTAAAAACCGTGCCGCGGGAGGGACCGTCGCTTCGCTCTATCGAACGTCGTCCTTCGATAGACTCAGGACTCCCAAGACACCCTCGGTTTCTTGCATCCGCCTGCGGCGGTTTTCCTACACGGGAGGAACCTTATACTTTCCTCCCGACCCCTCCTTCGGTTCGAGTCCCATTAGAAAAGATACAGAAGCAGCCCATCCTTGTGATGGGCTGCTTCTGTATGTGCCTGGGGAGGGACTCGAACCCTCACGGGATTTCTCCCATACGATTTTGAGTCGTACGCGTAAACCAATTCCGCCACCCAGGCAGGATATACCTTCAGATATCAAGAAAAGGTCAAGAATTGCAGGAAAAGTATGCCTTAATTTTTTGCGGAAATCAACGATTTTCGGTAGAATTAGGCAATGGATACTCGTCCGCCGGAGGCGGATCCGCCTTTGGCGGAAAATGACTAAAAACTATGGCAAGGGTTATCGCTATCTGCAATGCCAAAGGCGGCGTGGGGAAAACCACGACCGCCGTTAACCTTGGCGCGTACCTGGCCGTGCTCGGCCGCCGGGTGCTGCTGGTGGACCTGGACCCGCAGGGCAACGCCAGTTCCGCTCTGGGGGTGAATCCGGCCAAAGTGGAGCGGAGCGTCTATCACGGCATTTTGGGCGAAAATTCTCCGGCGGAACTGCGCCAATCCTCCATTATTTACAATTTTCACGTCATTCCCGCCGCGCCGCACCTGGCCGGCGCGCTGGTGGAACTCGTGAATATGGAAAACCGGGAATACCGCCTGCGGGAGTTCCTGCATCAGGTGCGGCACGAATACGATTACGTGATTATTGATCTGTCTCCTTCGCTCACGCTTTTGACCGTGAACGCCCTGGTCGCCGCCGACGAGGTGATTATCCCGGTGCAGGCCGAGTATTACAGCTTAGAGGGCTTAAGCCAGGTTCTGGAAACATTGGAGCTCGTCAAGGGCAATCTGGCCCATCCTTTAAGGATCGCCGGGGCGGTCCTGACCATGGTGGAGCCGCGGGAAAAATTGTCGCGCGAGGTGTCTAAAAATGTGCGGGAGCATTTCCCGTATCACGTCTACGAAACGGAAATTCCCCGGAGCGTCGCTCTGGCCGAAGCGCCGAGTTTCGGCAAACCGGTCCTGCTCCACCGTCCGGACTCCGCCGGCGCCCGGGCTTACAAAAATCTGGCGGAAGAGGTTAGCCGCCAGGAGGTACTGCCTTTCATGAATCCCGCGTCGGAGGCCGCCGCGCCGGAATTCGGCAACGGCAATTTCAATGTATGACCAGCCTTAAACTGAAAATTTACCGAATGCCCCGCGGCATAACTTTCCTATGTTAGGCAAAGGCCTGGAATCTTTAATCCCGCCCAATCAGGGTAAAAAGCCGGACCCGGGCCAGTCCGCGAATCCATCCGGCCAGGATTCCGTTCCGCCGGCGGAGCCGGCAGAAATGGAAGAAGAATTTTTGCCGGACGCCATTAACCCGGCGGAAGAACTGCCGCCGGCGGAGCCGGAAGAAACTTCTCCCGTTCTTGCGCCTCTTCCTGCAGAGCCGGTCTCTCCGGCCCCAATAGCATTCCCGGCCAACTTGCCTGCGCAGGCAGGCCCCGGCCTGCAGCCCGCGCCGGTCAGAGACGCCGAGACCAAGCCGCGCCCGAAGGACAGAGGCGAAGCCATTTTTTACCTGGAAACCGCGAAGATAAAGCCGAACGAACACCAGCCGCGCAAGCATTTTGACGAAGAAGGTATCCGCGAATTAGCCGCTTCTATCCGGGAGTTCGGAATTCTTCAGCCGATAGTCGTCACGAAAATAGAAAAAGACGTGCCGCACGGCACGGAGGTGGAGTATCAGCTCATAGCGGGCGAACGGCGGCTAATGGCCGCCAAATCGCTCGGCATGGAGCGTATTCCGGCAATCATCCGGCACCTGGATCTGGAACGGGAACGGCTGGAACTCGCGATTATAGAAAATCTCCAGCGCGAAGACCTGAACGGCGTGGAAATGGCCCGCGCCTTCGCGCGGCTGCAGGACGAATTCCGCCTGACCCAGCGGGAAATCGCTTCCCGTCTCGGCAAAAGCCGGGAAACGGTGGCCAACACCCTGCGATTATTGGACCTGCCGAGCTATATCCAGGAAGCCATCGAAAAGAACCAGCTGACGGCGAGCCACGGGATTTTTCTCCTCGGGGTGGACGACCCCGCCGTCCAGCAGGCCCTTTTCCATGATTTACTGGAGAAAAAACTGACCACCCGCGAGCTGCGGCAGAAAGCCAGAATAATGAAAGGCGAGAAAGCCGCGCCGGCCGGATTGCCGCCGGAAATTAAAATGCTTGAGGACAAACTTGCTTCCGAGCTCGGTACGCCGGTCACTATTCAGCAGAAAGGGGAAAGCGGCAAAATAACCATAGAATTTTACTCCGGAGAGGAATTGGAAGCGCTTATCCGGCGCCTTGGCGGCGCGGACGAATAGCCCCGCGGCAAGTTCCGGCTTCAACCGGGAAAATCAAAGCGCAGGAGATTGCCGCCGGCTATGGCGTATAAGCTGTTGGTGCCGGACATGTACTCCACCGCGCCGGTTCCGGTTACCGTGTCCAAATTGTGGAGATAAGCGTCTTCCAGGCTTAAAAATGCGGTGCGGTCCGGATAAACCAGGAAGAGGTGGCTATCGTCCCGGTACCAAATCACCCGTTTAATTGACTGTCTATCGGGAATGGCGAAGAAGAAATAATTTCCACCGCCGTCCGGCGGGAGGACGGAAATTCCGTCCTGGTCCAGGGCAGCGATATAACTGCCGTCCGGCGACGGATAGAAATCCCGGACTCCGCGGTCCAATTCCTGCCGCGCGCCGTTCACGAGCGAAACGTTATACAGAATTCCGCTGTCCTGCAGTACGAGCAGGCTGTCCGGGTTCAAAAAACTCATTTGGACGGTTTTGCCCGGAACGGCGTCCGTGTTCGCAAAAAGAGCGCTGGCCAGAAGGTCGTAAAAAGATAAACTGGAATTGTTGGTTTTGGCGTTCCAAACCGTCCAGCCGATGCGGGTTGGGGCGGTGCCCACCGCGGAAATCTGCACTCCGTCCGCGAGCGCCGTGACTCTGCCCGTGCCCATGTTCGCGAGGCGCAAAGAAGAGGAAGAATGACCCAGGAGCAGCAAGCCGTTTCCGGGAACGGTGGAGAAAACCTCGTTGAATCCCAGAATTAAGCGCGGCGCGAGGGCGCCGGCCGGCGTCGTAGTGCCGGTTTGCAAATCCGTCCACCAATAGATGCCGCTTCCGGCGGAAAAGGTTAGAATCCTCTGGCCGTCGTCCGTGCCGGCCAGAATCTTGGTGCCGGGCACCGGCGTACCGGTAAAATTAATCCCGTTTGCGGTCTGGATGGCCAGGTTGTTGCCGAAGACAGTCATGCCTGAAACCGGAGTGGAGGTCACCGCTTCGCCCGCCGCGGGCACGAGCACGAGCTGCGGCAGGGAAGTCACGAAGGCGGGACGGACGGGCAGGACGTCCGTCCAGGGCAGATAGCCGGGTTTCGTCACCGCCACGCTGTAGTTCCCGGGGAAAAGGTTACTGAACAAATGCCCCTGATCGAAGAACCGGACCGAGAACCCGGATGGTTTGCCGTTGACCAGAACCGCTGCGTCCGCCGGGTAGGTGCGGACGTATATTCCCCCGACTTTGTCCAGAGAAAGAGGATAAAACTGCACCCGCCAACCCTCCGCATAGAACACTACTCCGCTCCCAAAAACCAGGAAGACGAACACTAATAAGTAGAAAAACCGCGTGCGCGTGCGTTTATTCACGCAGCTATTATCCCCCAAATTAAGAATTTTGGCGAATCTTCATTGAACCCTAACTAGCCCCAATGCTATACTAAAAATGCCTCGCTCTGAGATCCCGGATCAAATAAATTTCTCAAGGGAGGGCAATAATCGTGCGGGCCCGTGGGCTCTCACTGAGCTCACCCACTTGGCTTTAGCCAGGGATCTCGAGCGAGCTGAAATCAGACCTTCAAGGATGCATACCGTATCCGGCCATACTGGTCTTTGAAGAAGGAAACTGCGTATCGCCAAAAGGCGCCCCCCGCCCCCCCGGGGGGTTT
>VFSW01003664.1_pt1 | contig 23037 bp, 21 predicted proteins | sample 5358111 | NCBI WGS metagenome assembly VFSW01 (sample SAMN11554181, study PRJNA540505) | mine drainage metagenome | isolation source: sediment from site ElyBrook_90M | place: USA: Ely Copper Mine, Vershire, VT | collected 2017
ACCTTCTCGATTCCATGAGCTTCCATCAGCGCCAAGGTCGTGCAATCGGTGAAGCTCATGGGCCGCTTGCTGAGAGACTGGAACTTGGCCCACGCGAGGTCGAAATTCTCCCGGCCGACCGACAATAGCTCTATCCGCGGCGAATCGAGCACAAACCTCCCTGTGCTGACTGCGAAGTCGTGCCTGTGAGTTCTCGCCAGTGCCGTCGTGATCGCCTCGTCCAAGACGAAGTCCGAAGTGCAGACGCGCCCGTGCTCTCCCTTCAGCGCTCCCGACATCAGCCGCGTCGCCACGGCGTGCATGTGGTCTTACCGGTTTCTCACCGCGACGATGATTCCGGTGTCGATGAATATCGCCATTCGTCGTCTACCCGTAGAGGAACTCGTCGATTCGTTCTGAAGAGTCCGCGACGCCCCAGTCGTCCGGCTTCTGCAGCATCTTCCAGGCGGCGTCCTGCTCGAGCGGTGGGATGCGCCTCAGTCTCTTCACAATCTCCTCCCTGTTTTCCATCGAGAAGTCGAGCATGATTCCCATCGCCTCCTGGAGGGTGACCTTGAGCCCTTCGTCGATGATGAGCGCGGCGACGAACCTCTCTAGGCTTCTCTTTCTTTCCCTGTCGATCTTCACCGACTGCGCCATGGTACACAATTCCACCTTTCTACTTTAATACTTTTGCCCGGCCGCATCGAGCCGCCCGCCAACGAGACCCTCGCGGTGCCGGCGGCGAGGGCGTCGGGGCTCAACCCCGCGGATGCGCCAGCACGTTGCCTCGAAGCCATCTCAGCGAGGCTAGCCAGAAGACCGTCATGAACCCCAGGAAGACGGCGTACCCCGCGAACTGGTGGACGGCCTCCAGGGCGGTCAAGCCGAAGAAATACATGGAAGATGCGAGGAACGCTATCCTCAACACGTTGGCGAGGTTCGCTCCCACGAGGCCGATGGCGACGGCGGCGCCCAGCCTCCTCTTGGGGACCTTCCCGCTGAAGTCGGCCAGCATCAACGGCGAGACGAGGAGGAAGAGGAGCGAAGAGTACGCGCCGCTGCAGAGCGGCCCGATGGAGAGGGCCTTTCCTCCAGGGAAGAGCAGGACGTCGTTCGAGACGTGAACGCTGACCCCCGCGAGCGTGAAGAGGAGCGCGGGCGTCCTGCTCGAGGCCACTCCTAGAGCCTCGCCATAGAAGGCGCTCGCCACGTCGCCCCCCAGGCCGAGGACCGCGAGCGCCAGCGACGCCGCCCCCCCGAAGGCCAGGAAGGGGAGGATCCTCCTGTAGGGACGTAGGGACCCGAGCTCGCCGGCCAACAAGTACGAGCCGAGCGCGAACCCCGCGATGGCCGACGCGCCGTACGCCGAGACCTCCGTGCCCTGGTAGACCACGTACGCGTAGCCTGTGAAGGCGAGGAAGGCGAGCCCGAGAACCACCCTTGAACCCCTCCCTGGTGGCGAGCGCAACTCTGCTCATCCGTTGGAGTTCTCGCCGGAGACCCCGCGGTGCGCGCGGTCGGCGGCGTTCTTGTCCGCGTGTGGCGACGCGTCACCGTCGCCGGTCAGTCCGGCGCCCCTCCTCCTCGTGAAGAGGTAGATCGCCACCACCGCCGAGAAGAGGAGCGGGAGGGCGTCCGGCGACGGGAACTCCGGGACGGAGAGCGGGGCGCCGCCGCCGACGTTGCTCCCGTTCAGCCCGGAGAGGGGGACGTCCCCGCAGACCTTGACGCCGGGGGTGACCACGATGTTGGAGGCGGAGACCCACGAGGAGGCGGACGCGTCCCAGTACTGCAGGATGGTGCTCGAGTCGGCCTTACCGTCAGGGAGGCATACCGTGACGAGCAGGCCCGAAGTGCTGGCGCCCGACGTAGGGATGACAGAGACGTCGCCGTAGAGCGGGTTCCCCAGGCTCAGGCTCCCGACCCCCGTGTCCGGGCTGCCCAGGAGCCTGAACGAGCCCGCGAACTCGAAGCCCGAGTCGCTGCCGGGGGGCGTGAAGAGCAGGCTGGCGCCCGGCGGGAGCCCCGACTGGAAAAGGAGCGGTCCGCCCATGAAGGTCATGTCGGCCATCCCCGAGCCGAGCGTGTTGCTTCCCGTCCCCGGGAGGATTGTTATCGTCCCCGACTGGCCGCTTCTCCCCGCGAAGCTCGCCGTCATCGTCCCGGTGCCGGGCTGCACGCCCGCCAGGGTGATGCTGCAGCTCCCGCTCGAGGTGCCCGAGAAGGCGACCGTGCAGAGCTGCACGCGCGGCATGAGGGAAGCCAGGAAGCCGAGGCCTCCAGGCCCCGCGGTGAGGCCCGTGGCGAAGACCTGACCGACCACGGACGAGGTCGAGGGGAGCGAGACCGTGACCGTGCAGGTGACCGTGGAGCCGAGCGTGACCGAGAGGGATGCGGGGGTGCAGCCCGAGACCGTGACCGACGCGACAGCGGGGGAGAAGGGCGTCACCGTCACGGAGGCGGTCCCCGAGCTGGGCCCGTTGTTCGCGTCGCCCAGGTAGTCGGCGGTGACGGTCGGGCGCTCGGCCGTCTCGTCCGCGAAACTCATCGTGCACTGGGACGTCGTCGGGTCGACGGTGGCGAGCACGCAGCCCGGAGGCTCGTACAGGAGGCCGCTATAGGAGGGCGGCGACGGCGGGAACACGACCGCCCCCGTCGGGGAAGAGCCGGTCACCGTGACAGTGCACGACCCCAGCGTCCCCGCCTGCGGGCTCGTGCACGCGCCTACCGTCGTCGTGCTGGCTGTTATCCCCTCCCCGACCACGAAGACGTTCCCGCTGCCCTGGTCGTTCTGGTCCCCGGCGTAAGTGGCGCTGAGCGTCACGAGCGCTGCGCTCGACGCGGTGAAGGAGACCGCGCACTCGTCGGTCGGAGGTGAGCCGCTCAGGGAGCAGGAGGCAGAGGGGGAGAACGCGACGGCCCCGGCCGAGGCCGAGAAGGTGACCATCCCGGTGGGGGCGACGATCGAGGCTGCGTAGACCGCCGCCGTGCACGAGTCGCTGACCCCCAGCATGACGACCTCGCGCGACGCGCACGTGAGGACGAGCGTCGTCCCGGCCTTGCCCACGCTCAGCGTCGAGCTCTGGGAGATCGGTGAAGCCGTATAGCCGTTGCTCGTCGTGTACGAGGCGGTGATGGTGACCGAAGCCTGGACGGACGTGTCGATGAAGGTCGCGACGCAGGAGGAAGAGGAGGACGGGCCGAGCTGTACGAGGGTGCACGAGCCGCTAGGGACGAAGAGCACAGACCCCGACGAGCTCGCCAAGGTCACCGTCCCCTGCGGGGCCGCGCCGGACGGACTGGTGAGCGCCGCTATGCAGGGCGAGGGCATGCCCACCACCGTGAGCGGCGGGCACTGGAGCGTGAAGGCGGCCGTGCCCGCGGGGAGGGCGGCGGCGACTGTGAGGGAGAGCGTCCCCGAGCTGGCCGCGTTGTCCGCGTCCCCTCCGTAGGAGGTGGTGATCGTGGGGGTCCCCGCGGAGGAGTCAGCGTAATAGACCGAGCACGACCCGAACGAGAGGGCGCACTGGCCGTTGGCGGGCGTGAAGGCGCCCGAGCCAGAGGAGGTGGTGAAGGTGACGCTCCCCGTGGGGGACGACCCTGAGACCGTCGCGGTGCACGAGGTCAGGGACCCCGTCGGCACCGAGGGCGGGAAGCACGTGACGGAGGTGGTCGTGGAGACGGCGACCGAGAAGGTGGCGGACGCCGAGTCCGCCGAGACGGTGCCCACGTCGCTCCCCGAGGCCACGACGGAGTCCGCCCCCGCGGCGGAGGAGAGGGGCACCGTGAACGAGCACGAGAAGGCGCCCGTCGAGGAGGTCGTCTGGGCGGTGCACTGGGTGGCGGGCGCGCTCCCCTGGTACGTGAAGACGCCGATGGCGGTGCTCACCGAGAAGCCGGCCCCCGTCACGCTCACGGCCGACCCTGGCGCGCCGCCCGCCGGGTTGAGGGTTATGGACGGGGTCGTGACCTTGAAGGTGGCAGAGGTCACCACCACGCCCGACGCCGCGTCGCTCACCACCACCAGGCCCGTCGTCCCCGAGGCGACGAGCGATGCGGACGCCGGGACTGCGCCCCCGCCAGTGCTCGTGAACTGGTGCGCGGAGGAGCAGGCGGACGGGCTACTGGTCACTCCCGACTCGAAGCAGTAGTAGTAGGAGTTCGAGGGCGTGTAGCCCGAGCCCGAGAGCGTCGTCGCTACCCCGCTCGGCCCCTGGCTCGGCGCGAGCGAGAGGCCTGAGGCCGTCACCGTGAAGGTCTCCGAACCGCAGTCGTTGATGTCGTCGCACCCGGTCACCGTGTGCGCTCCGGGCGCCTCCCCCGAGGGGACGGCGAAGGAGCATCCCTGGGACGAGGGCACCGCGCCTCCCGTCACCTGGCAGCTGCCCGTCGTCGAGACGGCAGCCCCGTTGAAGGAGACCGAGATGGGGACCCCCGCGGCTCCGGCGCTGAACCCCGACCCGCTGACGGCGACATCCGTCCCGACGGCGCCCGAGGTCGGCGAGAGCGCGATGGAGGTCGTGACCGAGAAGGACGCGGAGACCGAGTAAGTCCCGTCCGTCACCACCACGTTGTTCCCGAAGTCGTCGCCGAGGGGAGAGGGCGGCACCGTGAACGAGCAGGAGAAGGTACCCGCGCTGCCCGACGTGCAGCCCGAGGAGAAGGCGAGCGACGAGCCGTCGAAGGTCATCGTGACGGTCTGCGACCCCACGAACCCCGCGCCAGTGACCGCCACCGAGGCCCCCGCAGGACCTGAGGCCGTCCCCAGGGAGACCGCTGGAGGCTGGTTGTAGTAGACCGCGCTGGTGACGGTGGCGGTGCTGCTGCCGCTGTTGCCCCCTATGCAGTAGAGGCGGCCCGACCCGGCGACGCAGGGCTCGTAGGCGATGTCGGTCGCGAAGCTGATCGCGCTCTGGGTCCACGGCCCTATCGCGGCTCCGGAGGCCGCCGAGTAGTAGACAGAGCTCGTCGGAGTAACAATGCCGGTGGCGGTCACGCCTCCAACGCAGTAGACGTAGGAGGAGAGGGCGACGCACGACTCCGCGTCGACGGCGGACGGGTAGTTGTTGGAGCTCTGGACCCAGGGGCCTATCGCGCCTCCCGACTCGGGGGCGTAGTACCCCGAGTCGATGACCGCCCCGCCGCTCAGCCCTCCCACGCAGTACATGTAGCCGGACGAGACGGCGCACGACTGCCCGGTGTCGGCCGCCCCGTACGCGTCCGGGCTGATGGTCCACGGGCCTATCGTCGTGCCTGAGACGGGGGCGGAGTAGACGTCGCTGAGCTGCTGGTCGAGGCTGCCACCCGCGCCCCCGACGCAGTACATGTAGCCCGAGTCGATCGCGCAGGACTCCTCCTTGCCCGTGGTCCCGTAGGCGTTCGCGCTCGCCGCCCAGGGGCCTATCGTCATGCCTGAGACGGGGGCGTAGTAGACGGTGTTCGTGGGCGTGAATCCGCTGGCTACTCCTCCGACGCAGTAGATGTAACCTGAGTCGATCGCGCAGGACTCCTCCTCTATGCTGGTGGGGTAGCTGTCGGAGCTCTGGACCCAGGGTCCTATGGTGGTTCCCGACATCGGTGCGGAGTAGACCGCGCCGGTCTCACCCGAGCCCGTTGCGCCGCCGACGCAGTAGACGTAGCCTGACGACGCCGCGCACGACTGGGACTCGATCGTCGTGGGGTAGGAGTTGGCGCTCTGTATCCACTGGCCGGGCGCCTGCGCGTGGGCGAACGGCGACGCGGTGAGCATGAGCGCGGCAAGGACGAGCATCCCGACGCGGATGGCTGTCCGTCTCACGTCTCCCGCCTTTCAGGTGAATATTTAATCCCTCGTCCGCGCGGCGGGCTTCGTCACGCCGTCGGGGGCGGCGCCCGAGGACAGGAGGCCCGCTAGGCGTCGAGACGTGCGACGCCTTGACGAGCGGCCGCAGAGCCTCTCCTCGTGACGCGCCGACGAAGCCCCAAGAGGCCTCCCTCGCCTGGAGGGACGCCCTAGGGCAGAATCATGCTCGGCCGGAAGGGAGACCTTCGCGCGGGGGCGATCGTCGTGAGGCCTTCCCGGTCAGAGCGACCGAGGGTCCAGCCGTTTCAACCAACCGAGCTTGTCGAACTCCGTGTCCGCCGAGACTATCTCCTTCAGGCCGTTCTTCCTCATGATGGCGGCGTGGGCGCAGTCATAGGGGCTGATCTTGGCGTCGTCGAAGATCTCTGCTGCGTCCCTTGCGTCAGCTGGATCGACTGGGTATACATCGATTCCCAGGGAGAAGATCGCTCGCACTTCGGCGGTCACCTCGCGGGAGAGACCGTACTTCCGCAGCGCGTTGGCGACCTCAAGCGTCACCAGTGCCGACGTCGCAGCCTCCATCCTGCCTGTCGCTATCCGTTCCAGAACCTTCGCGCACGCCCTCCCGAAAACCCTGTCTACGATCTTGGCATAGAAGAAGACGTTGCTGTCGACGTAGAGCTTCGGCAAGGCGCCTACCTAGACTCTATCCTCTCTTCCAGCTCTTCGACCGCCACTTCTCGCGAAGGCGGTCCCTTGCCGATGAGAGTCTTCAGCGGCGCGCTCGTGCGCGGGAACAGCCTTAGGACTATCTCGTCTTCCGAGACGGCCTCCACTGAAACGACCTCGCCCGGCCTGACCTCGACTCTGTCGCGGACTTGTTTCGGTATCGTCACCTGGTATTTCGAGGTGACCCTGGACCTTGCCATGGGACCTTCTTCGGTCGCGTCATATTTAAGCGCATACCGTATACCGTATTACAAAGATTCCATAATCTTCCAAAAGCCATCGAGCGCGGCCGCGACTAAGAGGGCTCCGGCCCCCCTGGCTCGAGCCTCACTCTTTCACGACTCCTCGGGCACGCCACCGGGGCGCCCGACCACCCTCTTGGCTTCCTCCGGACCGAGGCGGCCTCAGGCTCTCCAGGTTGGATCCCACGTTCAAGGAGGGATTATGCTCAGCTTCTTGCTGCCAGTCACGACGTGACCCAGCCCCAACAGCGACTTGTCCATGGTGACGAACTTGGTGACGTTCTTTGCGCGAGAATAGGTCGCCAGAATAAGCGCGTCCCGCCCTCCTAGTGAGTGTTTCAGGGCGAGCCTGAGCCCCAGCTCGGAGGCGCGGGAGTCCGAAGAGATGAAGTCTGCCAAGTCCATGTACTCGATCAGGGTATCGATGGTTTCCTTCGCCGGTCGTTTCAACTTGAAGACGCACGTGTGATAGGTCTCGTGAATGACCGTTGGATTGACCGAATGGGCGGTCTCCTTCAGTGATTTCGTCCTTGTGTGGTCTGGATGGTCTGGAACCAGGTAAGCGACCAGAACGTTGGAGTCTAACCCCAGATGCTCTTGATTTCTTCTGGGCTTGGCCAATGTTCCACCTCGCCGGTCTTTCTCTTGAGCCTGCCAAAAAATTGCGATTGCGAGTCGTTGGTCCCCGTTCCTCGCTTCCTTCTAATCAAGATTGTCTCGTCGACCTCCGCCACTATCACGTCTTCCCCTTCCTTCAACGAAAGGTCATCCACTATTTCTTTTGGAATGGTTGCTCTGATGCTGTTTCCTATCTTTTGAAGCTTGACGGTCGTCGCCATAGGCCGGATATACTCATGCGTATACACATAAGCTTTGTCGCCTCTCTCACGTCACATCTCAGCACCCACTGTGGCGATCGGGAGCCAGGCAGGGAGCGGAAGCTCGACTTCAGGGCTCGAGCTCGAAAGGGCCATCGCCATCTCTCGAGGCCGGCTCGAGCTTCATGGCTCCTTGGGCACCGGCACCTTCTCTAGGGCCTCCGCGATGAGCGACTCGAGGGTGACCTCCTCGGAGATCGCCTCGGCGGTGAGGAAGGTCAGGTGCTGGACGACGAATGGGAAGAGGGTCTTCACGTCGTCGGGTAGAGCGTGGGCCCGCCCAATCACCAGGGCGAGCGCCCGAGCTCCCTTGAGGAGGGCGATGGTCGCTCCTACCGAGTTGTAGTTGACGATGTGCAACGAATCGTCCGACATCCGGAGTTGCGCTTTTATAGGTGCATGCGCATGCATATGCATGATGACGAAGGTGATTTCGCTGTCCGAAGACGCGTACCGCAGGCTGAAGCTGAGAAAGGGCCAGGGGGAGTCGTTCTCGGACGTCGTCACCAGGCTGACTGGAGACAAGGGAGGCCCGTCCCTGCTCGCGCTCAAGGGGAGCTGGGGCGGCGACGACCTGGATAGGGTGAGCCGGCTCTTGGCCGAGGAGCGAGAGAAGGCGAAAGGCCGGGAGCCGAGGCTCTGAGTTGGTCTGCCTCGACACCGACCTGCTGGTCGGTCTGCTCAGGGGAGACGAAAAAGCCGCGGAGGTCGTGAAGCGCCTGGAGGCTGAGAGGAGGACCCCCGCCGCCACCGCGATCACGGCCTACGAGCTCTTCAAGGGGGCGCTCATCTCCTCGAATCCAGGGAGGAACCTGGAGAACGTCAAGCGACTCATGGAAGGCGTGAGAGTGTTGCCTCTGACCAACGAAAGCTGCAGGAACGGCGCCCAGGTCTACGCCGACCTTAGAGCAAGAGGGAAGCTGTCAGGGGAGTTCGATGTCCTGATAGCAGGGATAGTGGCGGAGAACGACGAGACGCTGGTCTCCAACGACGAGCACTTTTCTGCGATGAAGAGCATCCGCGTTCAGCGCTGGTGAGGCCAATGAGGGAGACGGCGCCGATCCCGTCCCGCAGACATTTCCTGGCCCTCGGCCCGACTCTTTCAGTAGCAAGACCTTGAGGAGTCCGCCAGCGGCCCGGTTCCCGAAGCCTCCCTGAGGAGCAGGGTCGCTGGAAGTCGCCCTTCCGTCCGAATGAGGGCGCGACGACCCCTAAAGCTAAATCCCAAGTCCAGAGGCAGTCTCGACAAGTCACGGCCAGGCCCTTCGAATGCAAGAGAAAATGGAGCAGGCAGAGTCAAAGCCCTTTGACGACTGGGTCCTCTACATCACCAACCACTTCACCCACCTTGTCGTGGAGGCCCAGACCGCTTCCCCAAGATACCACCTCGCGAGGAAGCTATCAGAGAAGGGGCAGAGGCTGTTGGTCTACTGCCCCATCGGCCGCCACGTCGGGAGCCCGTTCCGTGACTTCGTCACCAACTTGTTCCCCAGAAGGACCGTCTCCGGCAACACCGTCTACCTCTTCCCGCCGGTGATCGTCAGCCCTGCCAGCGTAACCACCCCTTTGACGTTGGTCATGGGAACCCTGTTCATCCTCGCCTACCTTACGCTCACGCGAATCAAGGTCGCGGCGCAATACAGCACAACCATCCTCGTGGGGTCTGTCGCAGCGGTGGTCAGGATGAGAAGGAAGATACCGCTCGTGGCGAACTACGGCGACCCCGACTTTGCGAGGGAGTTCGGCCTCGCGCGCAAGGGCTTCAAGTTCTGCGAGGACCTTGTCATGACTCGCCGCAGCGCGGACGCGATGGTGTACGTGGACGAGGTCGTGGGCAAGTACATCGCCGACAACTTCCCCGTGAAGGACACGCTGTTTTTGCCTAACGGCGGCTACGAGGCGGGATTCATCCCTCCCTCGCCTGAGTCGCAAGAAGTCGTCGCGCTCAGGAGGAAGCTGGGATTGGAAGGCAAGTCCGTCGTCCTCTACGCAGGCCAACTCACGTCAGTGTACCGGCTCGAGATACTGGTGGAATCGGCACCTACAATCATCGGGCAAGTCCCAAACGTCAGGTTCCTCGTCATCGGGAGCGGTCCCACCCTGCCCACGCTTCAAAAGGCCGTGAGGCTGGCTCGCTTGGAAGAGTATTTCATCTTCACCGGCTCGGTCAGGTACGACAGGCTCAGCCCTTACCTGATGCTTTCCGACCTCTGCGTGCAGCTGCTGGGCGACTGGTGCATGGGGACGAAGGTGGTCATGTACATGGTCCATCGAAGGGCAATAATCTCCGGGGGCGGCTGGTACGGCCAGTACGGGGAATTCCTGAAGAACGGAGACAACTCGGTCCTGATTCCTTCGGACAAAGAGGCCTTCTGCAGAGAGGCGGTCAAGGTCCTCAGAGACCCTGAGAGAAGGCTCCGGCTCGGCGAGTCGGCGTGGAGGACCGTCAGCCCCTACACCTGGGACGCGCACGCGGCCGAAACGCTCCGTCTGCTCAGGAGAAGCGCCGGGTCGTCCTGACCGAGGAAGGCTCTACGCCTTCTGAGCGATGCACCACGTCATCATGTAGTTCATCGCGTCCGTGCGCTCGTAGATGCCGCTCCGCTCGGCCTCTGACCTCGTGATCGGGTTGGTGCCTTCAGGACCCCTGTCGGAGTGGTTGTAGGTCAGCTTCAGGACCTCCGCGCTCCCCCAGCCGTCGGACGAGACGATCTTGAAGCCTTCGAAGATGGCCCGGAACCCATCGGGCGAGAACCGGTAGTAGTCCCCGTAGTTCCCGCCGTGGTGGATCGGATACATGAACACGGAGGTGCAGATGCAGATCCCGTCCTTCTTCAGGACGCGCCTGACCTCCTCCACCGCAACCCAGGGGTGCTTGAGGTGCTCGAAGGTCTGGTCGAGCACGATGACGTCGTAGGACTCCTTGTCGTAGGGGAGCTTCTCGACGTCTATCCTCGGAAAGTCAGGAGCTATCTGGACGTTCGCGCCCAGAGACTGGAGCATCCGCACTATGGTCCCTTCGCTCCCCCCGATTTCAATCGCCAGCTTCCCCTTGAAGAATCCTGCCCCGAGCCCCTTGGAGAGGCTCGAGTATATCGCGCCGTACATCGGGATCCGCAGCCAGTTCACCGAATCGCCCATGAACGGACCCCCAGCGCCCGTGGCGGCGAGGGTGCCTCTCTGCTTGAGTTTGGGCATCATCTGGAACTCGATGCCTACCCTGTCAAAGGCGGACTGGAGCAGCTTGTTGACCTTGTATAGCGCGTCTTTGCCGTTCAAAATAGTATCTGATGAATTCAAGACGCCGCGAGCGCGGTATTAAGCTGTGATTCTGTCAACTTATCTGTGTCATTTCTTGACAAGATAGAGGTTCGCTTGTGAGAGAGGGAGAGTCTCTCTTGAGATCCCTGTCAATTGGGCAAGTGACAGATGATTGACACGGTAGACATGAAACGTCTCGAATAACAGAGAAAGAAGTTCCGAGCTAGTACCCCATTCTTTGGGATTCCATTCAATTATCATGCGCAAAACCTTTCCATCGTCTATCAGTGACCTCATGCCCGAAACGACTTGAGGCTCTGCTCCTTCTGTGTCTACCTTAATGAGGTCGATTAGGTCGAGGTTGAGCCGTTCTGCGACGGTCTCCAACTTGGAAGATTGAACTGGAATACTTCCGCCCCCAAAATCCCTTACGATTGAATGGGCGCCTGAATTGCCACTTCCATTCAAGTTGAGTCTTCGGATGCCATCGATGTCTGATACGGCTTCTTTGAACAACACCACGTTAGGAAACTCATTCCTCTGAACCGATTTGGTGAGCAACGCGAAATTCTCAGGGTCTGGCTCAAATGAAATTACTCGGCCTGTTTCCCCTACTGTTCGGGCAGCCAGAAGTGTGAACCAGCCGACATTTGCGCCGATATCGATTACCGTGTCTCCCTCCTTCAGAACCATCTTGAATATCCGTGTGACTTCTGGTTCATACGTGCCAGTGATGCCAATCAACGGCGACATGTAATTGTCTTCAGGGTTGAGGTAGATATCAAAGCCATTCGCCCTCTTAATTTCGATTGGCCTCTTCGAATATTCTTCCTTGACCAGCCCGTCAATGTAAGCAACGGTCGATGAGACTCCGCTTAGCAGATGTGGAACTGCTGAAGGGTAACGGAGAAACAATCTAACCATACGCACCGCATCATCGGCTGACCTCAAGAGGTCAAGCGACTTCATTCGCGCAATAGATTAGCCTTTCAACACACCCGGGTCAGTCCAAAGTTCCGAGCATAAATCCGAGCGAAGGAGGCAAAATCCGTCGATTTCGACCGCGCAGATAATTCAACAGAATCTTATGCCGTTGACGCTTTGAGATAGATCTCTTCGAGCCTCTTGCCCGCGGCCTCAAGAGTGTACTGGCCAGAGATGGCAAGCGCTTGTTTTCCCTTTTCCTCCAGATAAGCAGGTCGACGAAGCCTCTCGAGGAGCTTGACTCCGCCCTGCCCCGGTTCGGCCTCGACGAGAAATCCCCCGAGCTGCTCCGTTTGGTCGGTATTCCTTCGTTTGAACGCCGCGGTCGGCCTTCCGCACGCAAAGGCCTCGACCGTCGCCGAACCCTCGTTCAGCTTCTCCAGTCCATAGGGGACGAAGAGGAGGTCGGTAGCGGAATAGTATGTCGGGAGTCTCGAGTGCTCCACCTGTCCGAAGATGTGGACGCGGCTAGACATTCCCCGCTCATCGACGTATCGCCTGAACTCGTCCAGGCCGACGCCCCACCCCGCCACGTAGACCTCGATCTCGTCGCCACCCGCTTTCACGGCGCCTTCGACGACGTCGATCATCTTGTACGGGTCTTTGGCGAGCGGCTCGAAGCTCTTTGGTCTGGGCGGGATGTAGGTGACGCAGAGGATGTTCTTCTTCGCCGGATCGATGCCAAGCTCGGCTTGTGCCTTTCTCTTGTCGAGCTCGTGAAACACCCGGGAGACGATTATGGGGGCGTTGAAGAACTCCTGCTTGCTTGAAGGGACGCCGAGGTCGTGCACCAGCGTTCGCTTCTCTGACTCGTAGTCCCCCAGGAGGACTGCGCGAGACGCCTTGAGGCTCGGAAGGATCGAGAACTTCCAAAAGCGCCGGTCGAGGGTCCGTGCTGGGAGTCCTCCGCCGGTGTATTGAGCCGTCACGGGCAGGCGCAAAGCCGCAAGGAACGCAGGGGCAAAGAACGAGCTGTAGTAGCTTGAGTAGTGCAAGACTTGGACGCGGTCCTTCTTCGCCTCCTTTAGGAGGTTGACCGTGAACGCCGGGCCGAGGGCCTGCCTGAGGATGGTGGTGTAGCCCAGCGAATACTTCCGAGGACGCAGGAGAGCCCTGGGCGCGAGGAGCCAGGCGTTGTGGGCCGGGACGCGCTTCACGATGTGCCCAAACTTGTGCGTGTAGGTCTCGGTGGCTGAGACCCCTATGGAAGGGACGTACTTCACGCTCTTGTGACCACTCTTCATGAGGGCGAGGCAGTAGAGGTCGAGGTATGACTCCCACTGTAGGGATGCCTCCCACGGAACAAACCTTCCGTCGAGGAGCTCCGTCACAACGAGACCAATGTTCAATCGTCAGAGATTGGGGTGCAACCGCCATTTATTAGGCATGAGGCAGCAACAAGACATGCCTGGGAGTCTTCCAGGTCGCTCCACCACAAAAGACTAAAGCCGTTTGCCCGCAAGCCTGCCAACCAGTTGGCAAAGAGGGACCTTGCAGGCAAGAGCGTCATGGTCACAGGCGGGGCCGGATTCATCGGAAGCCACTTGAGCGACCGCGTCTTGAGAGAGAACCCCTCTAGGCTCGTCATAGTGGACGACTTTTCTCTCGGAAGGATGAGGAACATCCGTGGTCTCAAAGGCAGGCCGGAGGTCAGGATCCACAGGCTGGACGCCAGGAGTTATTCCGGATTGGAGAAGATAATGGGCGAGGAGAACGTCGACGTGGTATTCAACCTCGCCGTGATCCCGCTCCCGATGTCTTTGGAGCTTCCCATGGAGACGGTCCTGACAAACATAGCGACAGCGACGAACCTGTGCGAGCTGTTGCGGAAAGCAAAGTTCGACAGCCTCGTCCACTCGTCCTCCTCCGAGGCATACGGGACTGCCATCTACGTCCCCATGGACGAGGAGCACCCTGAGAGGCCTCTCACGCCCTACGCCGCGAGCAAGATAGCGTGCGACCAAATCGCCATCTCATACTTCAAGACGTTCGGACTGGACATCTCTATCGCCAGACCCTTCAATTGCTATGGACCGCGCCAGAACGAGCGGTCTTATGCGGGCGTCATCCCGCTGACGATCGAGAGAATCCTTAGGGGCGAGCCGCCGGTCTTGTTTGGGGACGGGAAGCAGACGAGAGATTACACCTATGTCGCTGACACGGTCGAGGGGATGATCGGCGTGTTCGCCTGCGAAGAGGCGAGAGGGCGCATAGTCAACATCGCGAGCGGAAGGGAGGTGAGCATTGGCGCGCTCATCTCGAAGATCGCAAAGACAATGGGCTACGAGGGGAAGGTCGTCCGCAGGCCGGCCAGGCCGGGCGACGTCCTGAGGCACAAGGGAGACATTTCCTTGGCAAGGAAGCTGTTCGGCTACTCGCCGAGGACGAGCTTCGACGAGGGCCTGAAACTGACCGTGGACTGGTATTCGCACGAGCTTAAATCACCGCGGAACCCGTGAGAAAGACCGTTGGCCAAGGGGAACAGGGCCAGGTTCGTCGCGCCCAACGCGACGTTGCTAGGGAAGAAGCTTCGCGTTGGCGAGGGAACTTGGATAGGCTTCTACTGCCTGATAGACGCCCAGCTCGCCGAGCTCAAGATAGGCAAGCAGTGCGACATATCTTCGGGCGCCCACATCTACACTCATTCGACGCACCTTCGGTGCACTGAAAGGGGCGAGAAGGTCGTAGGCCCTGTCACCCTCGGCGACCACGTCTTCGTGGGCGCTAACTCGGTGATCCTTCCCGACACGAAGGTAGGGCACCACTCCATAGTCGGAGCCCTCGCGGTCGTCCAGGGAGAGTTTCCTCCCTACTCTCTCATAGTCGGCGCGCCCGCCAAGCTGAAATCTAGGTTAGCTCCGGGACGCCCTGACAAGTGACTCGACGATGTACCCTTGCTGGTCCTCGCTCAACGACTCGAAGAGCGGAAGTGTGAGCGAGCGCTCGTAAAGCGACCTGCTCGTCTTCAGCGTGCCGACAGTCGAAGCGGCCTTTCGGAACGCGGATTGCACGCACAAAGAGTACGTCCCCACCTGTGTCTCGACCCTGAACTTCTCCTTCATCACCCGAATGACCTTCTCGTTCGCGGGAAGGGACTTTCCAAGCACGAGCACGTATGACTGGTAGGTGTGATAGCCCCATCTCTCTTCCACTGGAGTCTGGATGTCAAGCCTGGCTGACGCGAGGAGCTCTCCGTACACCTTGGCTTGCCTCCTCCTCGAGCGGATGATGGAGTCTATCTTTCGGAGCTGTGCGATGCCGATGGCCGCATGCACGTCGCTCATCCGATAGTTTAGACCGACGTAACGAAACGCGATCTTTCCCTCCTTGTTCGCGACCTGGCCGTGGCTCCTCAACGCGATCGCCCTTTCGTAGACCTCCCTGTCGTCGGTCACGAGGCACCCTCCCTCGGCTGTGGTCAGCAGCTTGCGAGGATGGAAGCTGAAACAGACCGCCCTTCCCGAGGAGCCGACAGGCCTCCGCTTGTATTGGGTGCCGAAGGCGGTCGCCGCATCTTCGATGACATCGACGCCCCGTTTCTCAGCCATCTCGTAGAGCTCCTCCATCTCAAACGGGTGGCCGAAAGGGTGTACCGGGATGACCGCGCTCGTCTTGCTCCCTAACGCCTTCAGCACCTCTGACGGTCTGATCCCATATGTCCTCTCGTCGACGTCCACGAGAACCGGTCTGCATCCGGCCTTGACCACGACGTTCGCGGTCGCAGGGAAGGTGAAATCCGGGACGACCATCTCGCTCCGCGGCTTCAGCTGGAGCGCGTCGATCGAAAGGCTGAGGGCAGTCGTGCAGGACGAGGTCGCGACGGCGTACTTTGCCCCAAGGCGCGCCGCGAGCTTTTGCTCGAATTCCTTCACCTTCGGGCCCTGCGCGAGCCACCCTGACTCTAGGACGCCCCGAATCTCGTCCAACTCCTCTTCGCCGACCGAGGGACGAATCAGGGGAATCGAATGGCCTCCTTTCTTGTCTGGAATGGCTCTCTTAGATGAAGCGGCTTTCTGCATCGTCTATACCATCGCCTTCACGCGGTCGGGAGGCCCGTGGACCCTGGCTTCTTCGACGTACATCTTGTACCACAGCACAAACGTGACCAACGCGAACAGCTTGTTCGAGTTCACATACGGGTCGTCGAGGAGCGATTTGACAGCCCCTCTGTCAAAGAGCCCCGTGTATCCGCTCGTCACCACAGGGTCGAGGATTTGGGGGACTCTCTCCTTCCACTCCTTTTGCATCCACGACTCGATTGGAGCGCCGAAACCCTGCTTCCTCCTCATGGCGATCTCATGCGGAATCAGACCTTTCTTGACTGCCATCTTCTTGAAGATGTATTTCGTCTCCCGCCCGTTCATCTTGAGGCGCGAAGGGATCCTGCAGACCAAGGCGGCGAGCTCGTGGTCCAGGAGGGGGCATCTTGCTTCCAACGAGACCGCCATGCTCATGCGGTCGACCTTAACAAGGATGTCCTCCTCCAGATATGCCTTGACCGTGGCGTAGTCGACCGCGTCGAGCGGGTCCTTGCTCGCGCAGCTCTGGACGAGGTCCAGCATGTAATCATAGGGTCCCGAAGGCTTGTGCGCTGCAGCTCCCGTTCCTGAATAGAGCCTCTCCAGCCCGGCGGCGTCGTACATCGAGACCCGCATGACGTACCTTTCTCCGAACGACTGGGCTCCATAGTCCTTCTCGTAGGCGTGCTTCGCCATCCTCTTGAACTGTCTGTCCCCAGGAAGCCCCGTCATGAGCCGCAGGAGCGGTCGCCTGAGGAACCCTGGGACTTTGGAATAGACCGAGTAGGAGGGAGGGTCGAGTAGGTACGGATATCCCATGAACAGCTCGTCGCCGCCGTCTCCGCTCAGCGCCACGGTGACCTCCCTGCGCGTGACCTGAGAGAGATAGTATGTCGGGATCATGGAGTGGTCCGCGAACGGCTCGTCAAAGTGCCAGACCAGCTCTGGGAGCAGGTCAAAGGCTTCAGGAGTCACAGTGTATTCGTGATGGTCGGTCTTCAGGAAGTCTGCGACGGTTCGGGCGTACCCCAGCTCGCTCATCTCGTTCTCAAAGCCGATCGACACCGTCTTGACAGGCTGGGGCGAGAGCCGGCTCATGAAAGCGACCACGGTGCTGGAGTCGATTCCGCCCGACAGGAAGGCCCCAAGCGGGACGTCGCTCCTCATCCTCACCCGGACCGCGTCCTGCATCGACTCGAAGAGGAGGTCGACGAGCGCGTCCTCCGTCAGCGAGCTGTCCGGGTTGAGGGTAAAGTCCCAGTAGCGCTTGATCGTGAGCTTGCCACCTTCGTACACCCCGTAGGTCGCGGGCGGGAGCTTCCGTATCTCCTTGAAGATCGAGAGTGGCGAGGGGACGTACATGAACGTGAAGTAAAAGTCAATCGCGTCGCGGTCCAGGTCTCTGCGAACGCCCGGGTATTGCAGGATTGTCTTCAGCTCGGAGCCGAAGAGGAACGCGCCGTTCGTGATCGCGTAGTAGAGGGGCTTCTTGCCGAACCTGTCTCGGGCCACGTACATGCGTTTCCGGACAGAGTCCCACAGGGCGAACGCGAACATCCCCCTGAACCGACTGACGCAGCCGTCACCCCACTCCTCGTAGGCGTGCACTATGCATTCGGTGTCGGATTCCGTGTAGAAGCGATGGCCCCGCGCTTCCAGCTCCGGCTTCAGTTCCCTGTAGTTGTATATCTCTCCGTTGAAGACCACCCAGACCGTCTCATCCTCGTTGTGTATCGGCTGGTCGCCGCTCACCAGATCTATGATCTTGAGACGGTCTATGCCCAGGCCGACGTCTCCGTCCAAGAAGTAGTCGGTGTCGTCTGGGCCCCGGTGGCGGATCGCCTCGCACATGGAGCGCAGGAGCTCTCTGTCTGAAAGTCCCACGAACCCGCATACGCCGCAACCCATCGGGATAGTTTTGGCTTATTCCTTCTTTAACGTTCTGTCGGAGAAACAGGGCAGTTAGCGTCTAGCGATTGGTCACGGTGGCAACTTCCTTCACGGACTCGAGTTCGTCCAAGATAGGTCGACCTTTGTGAGCAACCAGTCCGGGTTCCTGATTACCACGGTTGAATCGATGATTTTGAAGGGCGTGGTTTGGTTGGTCGTCGGCGGCACCGGAGCACCCGGGATGAATTGCAGGAGGTAAGGACTTGTAGATTGCTCGTAGATGAAGTTGCTCGAGGAGTACACATAGAACTCTGTCCAACGCTGTGCAAGAAAGGCGCTGTAGTTGAGAGCCGGCGAAAGCGTGTGCTCAGGGGTTGCAGAGTAGACGTGCACACCTGGCAGCCCGCCGATTCCCGGGGTGAAGTACCACCCATAAGGCACGCCCAGAACGTCAAACGGCGACCCTGTCTGGTGTCCGTTGACGTAGTTTCGGACCTGCACCGCGGGCGATCGGTAGTCGAGGCCGAACGGACTCACCGTGGTGTATCCAAGATTCGATATCGCGTACGTCTGGTAGACGGGCACTGCGACCAGTGCGAAGATGATCACGACCGCGGCGAGGCCGGCCATGCGTCTCCTGCTCTTCGCTATGAGAGCCATCACGACTGGAGCCAGAAGGAAGTAGGCCGGGAGAGCGGTGTCAGAGAACCTGATGAGGGTCGAATAGTTCTGGAACGAGAAGTAGGTGGGGTCGGGGGCGTAGATGAAGGAGACCACGAAGTAGGAGCCCAGGGCGGTGACGGACGTGAACAGCATGAAGCTGGTCGTCAGATCCCTGCCGCGAACGGTCCTCCTGAGCAGAATCAAGAACCCCGCAAGGCCGATGGCGAAGCAGATCGGGCCCCAACCGAGGGCGATCCCCCCGATGAAGATGAGGAGCGCGTTCGTGAGGACGAACCGCTTGTAGAAGGGATATGGCGAGGTCGACGTGGTCACTGTTGTGGTGGTCGTCGTCGTGTGGGTCACCGTGCCGTTCACTGTGACCGTACCCGTGACCGTTGCCGTGACTGTGCTGGTGACCACCGCGCCTGCCCCCCCGGACGTCAGCGGGTTGGAGGCGACGCTCTGGATGAGGCTAGACGAGATGGGGGCGACTTGTTGGGTGTAGGCCTGGGTCGGAACGAAGAGGAAGAACATCGCTGGGACGACGAATGCGAACACCGCGACGAACAGCAGGGTCCTGGTGCCGAGCCTCCGCGCCCTGAAGCTCTCCTTGCGCCTGGCCACGGCAATCGCGGCGACGATCAGAGCTCCGGCGATTAGGAACGCGTTGTACGGCTCGCGAGTCCCTGCCGCGAAGCCGAAGAAGCACGCGGCCAGGAGCGAGAACCAGACCAGGCCGATCGGGCCCTTGGACTTCAGGAACCTGGCGAGGCAGTAGACGCCCACCATGGCCATCGACAGGCCGACGGGCTCGGTGAGGAACCCAAGCGAGAGGAGCACGAACGAGATCAAGATGAAGGACGACAGCAACGACAGCGAAGAGATGACTTCGTCGAAGCAGAGCAGCCTCAGCAGCTTGTGGAAGACGACGAGCGTGATCGCAGTCCAGAAGAACATGTAGAAGGGCAGCAGGTAGGAGAACGCGTCGACGCTCGTGATCCCGAGCGCCTTGAAGATGAAGATGTTCACCCAGCCGAAGAACCAGCGGTCGGAGTACACCGCTCCGTGAGCCGCGTCGAAGAAGTATCCGAACTCGTCGGAGACGAAGAACCCGGTGGTCCAGAAGCTGTAGAACCGGTAGGCGCAGAGGACGGCCAATGTGGCCAACAAGGCCACCAGCGCCTTCGCGTCGAGCGCGCGGAGAGACGACAAAGCGACGAGCTGCGACCTCATGATGCGAAGTGTCTTGTTGCTTCCGCCAAGCATCTGCACGCCTCGAAGCGGTTGTGAAGATAAGGATTCCCGGACTTCCCCAGGCTTCAATCGTGTCCGGCAGACAGTTCTGGCCGCACGACAAAGCAACCCTATTCGCCAGTGCGCTTCAGCGATCAGCGTTGAAGGAGTTCCTTGATTCCCGCGGCGGCCTTCGGTCCGTCGAAATGCCACTCTCCCGTCTTTGGAACGAAGAGTCGGGTCGATATACCGAGCAACGCCGCACTCCCCGGGTCCCTCACGAAGACCTCGAGCTTGAAGCCCAAGCGCTTCCCTATCCTGTCCATCGCCCTGTACGCCTGCAGTGTGTCCTCGACAGGAACCGCCCCTTCTGCGTAATAGAAGCGTTCTCCTCCGGCTTCCAGCGTGAAGAAAGGAAACTTGCTGAAATACGCCCTCGCCTCCATCTTCTGTCTATTGTCAAGGCCGGCTGCGATGACGTTCATCCCCAGATAGCTGTTCTTGCTCGATGGCGATTTTTGTTCGCCGGCCCGATTCCTGACCCCTGACCAATCCAGCCTGTACTTGCCTATGAGACCCTGCCGCACCACGTGGTCTCGATGATGATAACGCAGGCTTTGGGCTTGGACACCAACCTCCTTCGATATGTCCGTAAGGCTCGTCGTTCCGTCGAGTTGGAGGTGCGCCAACATCTCCAGGTCCTTGATGTCTACTTTCGCATTCCGTGACCGCGCCTGCTCGTTGGCGCCTTCGTAATTCATCTCAGGCCGCTCCCAGTCGAAGTTCCAAACGTTTCGTTCAAAGTCATAGAGGTCAGTCCTCATTGGGATGTCCCTTCGCCATTCCGACCGGAGTATCCTCAGGGACATGAAGAGTCCGGCCTTCTTCATCCTGTTCATGAGGCCGATGAAGGCCGCGACATGCTCCCTTGGAACTGACGCGAGTATGAGGTAGTAACCGAATGGAACCGTCCTGCTGTACGCTTCCACGTAGCAGAAATCGTGCATGTATGAAAGAATCGTCTTCGCGCGCCCCTCGAACTCTTGCCCCAGCCGGACGACCAAGATTATGCATTGCAGACCCAGCTTTTCGTAGGCGATGGTCGCATGCAGGGTGAAGCCCCTTCCCAGCAATCGCCTCTTGTACAGGTACCTGGCCGTCTCGGTCGGGATGGCCACCCTCTCGCTTGCGGCCTTCACGTTAGGGCCTATCTCGCTTATAATCTCGGCCAGCTTGGAAACTTGAGCATTCCTTCGGGCAACGTCTCTTCTCATTGGCGAATCGTGCTCTGACCGGACATCTATTGCACGAATTCAGCTAATTAATCTTGCGAGAAAGCAAAATACCGTAGGTCGAGTGTTAAGGGAAAAAGCAGGGAGCGAGGTTTTCGCTCACATGGTACCCGCTCCACCGGCTATTTCCGCGAGAGGCGAAATATGGATGCCGAACATCGCCGCCACCGCTGCCGCGCCCGCCACTGCCATGCCACCGTATCTGATCTTCTGATCGAGGGTCATTGCAAGGCGTTGTATCATCGTTGTTTGCTTAAAAACTTGAAACGTATCAACTTTTCTTCATGCAAGTTCTCATCTAAGCTATTTTACAGAGGGCTCAATCCTGGCGGAGATCGGTCGGTAGGTCACTGGACTTCCAGGACTACAATTCTCCGGCCGCGACTCGGGCCCCTGCCTAGGCCAGTTTGACCTGCTCGGTCAGCAATCCAGTCCAGGGCACGATAAACGAAATCAATACCGGAGGAAACTGCAATGCCAGCTTTCCTGCTCTTCTTGAAAGCCCGACGCGCGGACGCGTGAGCGAACCCGACCACCGCTCGCGGCGGTCTGCACTTGAGGCAGGTTCGAAGAGCATATTTCACAGCAGATTCTACCTTGCTCGAATCCCGAGGTTGAGATTTCGAACCGTTTTGATCGTGGGACTCGCCCTGAGACTCGCCATGGCGCCCTTTCTGGCACAACCCGCTGATGTATTCTCGTGGTACGAGTACGGGACCGAGGTCTTGAGGAATCCCCAACTGCTCTCTACTTTCTTGGTCCCCTATCAGTACTCCTATTTCCTCTTTGTTTTCCCAGCCACAGCTCTGTTCCAGGATATTCCCAAGTTCGCAGCAATCGATCCGATATCCATGGCGTCTCTTGACCCAAGATTGATACCGCAGAATCCAATCGGCGTCACCGTAGTCCCCGGGCTTCTGTTCGACTTTCTTGTGAAATTGCCGTTAATACTCTCGGACTCCATCATCGCGCTCTTGCTATACAAGATTCTTTTAGTCAGTGGTAAAGACACGAGACTTGCCTCTTCGGTTGCCGCTCTATGGTTCCTCAATCCGATAGTGATTTGGGTCTCTTCTGGATGGGGAATGCTTGATACTCTGCCAACTCTATTCACTGTTCTGGCTTTGTATTTCATTCAGACGAGAAGATATACTGCGTCTGCCGTCTCGATTGTCATCGCGTCTGTTCTGAAGTACTACGCTCTTTTTCTCATCATCCCATTGCTAATTAGCGCCTGGAAGATGGGCGGAAAGAAGGCATTTCTGACAAATGTGGGATTCACGGCGGCAACCGCCTTGGTACTTTCGTTACCAAATCTGACTCAGACGCTAACCGCGGTCGCAGATGTGACTGGGCTTTCGGTACCTGGAGACCTGCACTACTCTGGACTCTCCTTCTGGACTGCAATCACACTTTTTGTTCCAAGATTCAACCCGACCATTCCTTCGGCGGTCATCATCGCCTCCGCAACGGTTGCTTTCTACATCTGGAACGCCCGTCGTGCAAGACCATTCGAGATTGAGAGCCTAGCCGGAATGTTCGCAATCCCGATTCTGGTTCTTCTCTTGGCCTTCGCTTTCGTCGGAGAGAACTTCATCGTGTGGGTCATTCCATTCCTCGCACTCCTTTCGCGAGAGGTCGCCGTGAGACGAGGCGCCCTCTTGCTCAGCGTCCTAGCCTTCTTTTCGAGCATTACTAACTCTCTGCTGCCCTACTACCTTCTTCCACTGGCACCTTGGATTGGCAACTACTTGGTTATGCTTCTTAGCGTCGCATCGCCATACAGAGTTGCACCGTCAGGCGCGGTTGTGGGAGGACTCACTACTGGGAAGCTCATCCTGGCTGCCTTTGGCGTGGGCGCGGCATTATTGATACTTGGTGTGATCGTCGCGGTCATACTGAGCATGAAGAGAGAGGAGAGATGAGCCAAGTTGCCCAAAGACGTTGAGAAGAAGAAAGACAGCCTCTCGATGCGAATCCTTGTCATTGGTGCTAGCGGCGGTGTTGGCTCAAAGATGTTCGAATATGGCCTGGTCAAGGAAACCCTTTGGGTACCCCGGTTAGCTGCTCGGGCCGGCGACG
>VFSW01003665.1_pt1 | contig 23033 bp, 19 predicted proteins | sample 5358111 | NCBI WGS metagenome assembly VFSW01 (sample SAMN11554181, study PRJNA540505) | mine drainage metagenome | isolation source: sediment from site ElyBrook_90M | place: USA: Ely Copper Mine, Vershire, VT | collected 2017
AACTAAAACAGCAAGATGTTGATTTACGTCTTTCTCCGATTCTTCAATCTCTACTATTTCGTATGTAAAATGCATAACTATTTTTTAATCTTTGCCCATTGGTATAATAAAATTTAATCTCTTTTTGATTATTTTTTTATAAGCCCAATACATTTGAGATAAGGGATAGATTTTAAAAGAGAAGAAGTTATTCCTAAATAAATATTTATTGCTCAATTTATATGGATTATACCATGCACCAATTTCTACAACCCCTGCTTGTTTTGATTTAATAAAATCGTCTGAAAGAGCATCGATGTTTGGATACCCAGCCACGGGGAGAATTGTATAGGCATAATGTTTTTCATCTTCTATATCAGTTATTCTTCTTAACACAAGTAGAATACCAAAACCCAATAAAGCAATACCTGATAACAATATCCAAAAGTCATCCAATCCAGTCATTCCTTTATTTGATAGGACGTACGAAAGAAGAGCATTACTTATATCTGTTGAGTGAATCGAGTATTTATTAAAGTCTGCAACTAATCTGTTTTTTAGGTCAGATGGCAATGGAATAATCACCCCAACAAAATGATCACTGGGTAAATAATGCGGTGTGCCCTCAAGAACTAAAAAATGCATATCAATATTTGTTAAATAATATTCAGAATTTGTTGTTTGGCTTTCAACTTTGTTAGTAGCTTGATCCACTTTTTGTGTTATGCGGGTATAGCCAGTAGCATATACTTCATTTGGGGGTAGATGTAAGTTAATATTAATATCTTTTATATTGCCGCTTAGTAATTCATTTACTAATGCTTTACCATCTATTATGCGTGGACCAGAAATTAAATTTGCAATGTAATTATGTTGATAAGAAAAAATAATAATCGCTAAAACAAGAAGAAAACAACCGAAATACATTCTTCGACGAGATTTAGCGCGAATAATTTTAGCTACATAAGACTCAAGATATGATTCCATCTCCACCACACTTTATTTCTTTGGAATCCTCCATTTAACCCCCACAAAAATAAATTTATTATTCTCAGCATTCCCTGCACTATACCTTATTAGCATCGTTTTACCCTGCGGTCAACCAAACCCACCACTATTCCAATCAGAGAATCAGATAACCGTGTCCCTCTTCTCTGGCGTTATCCAGATGAAGGGCAAAGCAGTTTTCCCTCTGAAAACACAGGTATTTGTATCGTCTGAATTATTTTTAGCCCCTTAGAATCGACCCTCCAAAGCCGGTTTCATTGGGAATATGATTTTTACGGGTTTAGGAGCAAAATGAGCACGGAAGTTTGAAGGAAGCCACTACAAGAATTTCAACCAAGAAAAGATTGACACCTCGGTACTTTCAAGTTATAATAAATTAAGAAATAAGGAATGATACACATGCCTAGTGATAAAGACATTGAAGTAGTTGTACAAACCAGTCGGGGGTCAAAGAACTTTACCTTCCCAAAGGAAACTAAGATAATCGATGTTATTAATACGGTCGTGAAATCGTTTGGCTTCGCCCCCGGTGATCGCTTTCAGCTAGTGTTAGCTTCAAATCCAAGCGAATCTCTGCAGCCAGAACGGCCCCTCATCTCATATCATATCACAGATGGTACAATACTTGTTTTAACTGCAATCGGTAGCGGAGTTTAATTTGGTATGTCGGTCGGACCCGAAATCACTAGAGCGGTGATGAGGGAAGAACTTGCCTTAATAAAGGATATTGCGCGTACTTATAAATGGGGAGTTATTCCAAACTTTGCATCCCTGACAATCATGACAACAATGTATTCTTACACTGGTGATCTCTACATTGTTGAGATGACTTTGGATGACTATAAAGAGTTGCCTCCATTTATTGAATTTATAGATCCCGAAACAGGAGAAAAGGGTACCCGTCACGCATATCCAAAGTCTACTGATAGTTTTTTTCATGACTCTGGACCGTGCATCTGTGCCCCTTTCAGCAGAAAAGCTTATAAAAGCGTTACAAACAAAACGGGTCCACATGAAGATTGGCATTTAGGTGATTGGAAGACTTCGAAAGCGCAAAACTATGATTGGTCCAATGCTTCAAATATTGGTGGTATATTGCTTATGATTCAAAGCTACATCTTCAGATCAGATGTGTATAAAGGAAGGATGGCTTAAATATGATTATTCGGGATGATAAAATACCTTCGCCAATAGTATCTAGCCCTCCACACGTATACATCTCAACTAGCGTACTAGATGCCACAAAGCGTTTTCTGCAGGCCAGTAAGTACCGTTGCAAAAAACATGAAGGTATAGTTTACTGGGCTGGCAGGGATTCCGGTGAGGATTGGTTAATTTTAACTTGTATTGCACCCAGGGCGACTACTACACGTGGTTCTTTTAAAGTGTCGGCAAAAACAAATGCACATGTGATTATGCTGTTAAATAAATTACACCTTACTCTGTTGGCCCAAGTCCACAGCCATCCTGGCAGTTGGGTAGATCATTCACCTGGTGATAATGAGGGTGTTTTTATGCCTTATAAGTACTTTCTATCCATTATTGTACCTTATTATTCTGTGGAAAATTTGTGGCCGTTGACAACATGTGGTGTTCATCGCTTCAGTGGAACTACCTTTTATAGACTTACTAACTCGGAAATTGAAGAAAATATTCAGCTTTTACCAACATCATGCGACCTCAGGAAATGATAGAATTTCCCATTAACCCAGAGCAATTCTATCGTTTTAGAGACGATCGTACAAATAGATATATCAATAATTGCGCCTATCAGTCAGTTGGTTGTACTGTAACCGTAGATCCTATAGTCGCCAGCAGCCTCATCCTACAAACTATACTTATAGTAACCTGTAATTTATTAAGCCGCTGGTGTCGCACTGTCACGATTGTGCTACCAGAGATAGTTCATAGCATAATACCTTACTTTGACACTGAAGAACTTTCCTCTGTTGTATCTCACATCATGCATGATGCAGACCCTTTTAGTAGATTCATTATTTCAGACCATGTTGTTGATAATCACTCACTCCGACTACATATAGGCTCAGGTACTATTGAAGATGTTAAATCTGCTACTATTATTAACGCTTCTGGGTGGATCGCTTCTATCAATACCTCACAAGGTAGTTCGCTTCCGCCTGCCCAAGATGAAAATATTCTTGGTGCGATAGCTGCGGCATGTTTAGGAGTAGCTCAGATTTTCAAGAAAGCTGTCGGAATTCCTGAGGAGTTATTGATATCTGATGGTATTTTTAATCTTTTCAATTTACAGCGTATATCAACAGGGAAAAATGGATTCACTAATCCCAAAATTGATAAATTTGACTTAGGGAAAATATTAATGGTCGGCGCAGGATCAGTGGGTTCTTCGACTGCATATTGTTTGAAATTGAGCGATATGCCTTGCAAAATGACAGTAATCGATAAAGATGTCGTCAAGATCGAAAATTTCAATCGATCCCCTATCTTTGGAAGATCTAATTTTGGCCTAAACAAAGCTGAAGCAGTGGCTCAGATTTTTACCAAAACACCAATTAATGCGACGGCCTTCCCTATGTCATGGAATGAATTTATCAAAGTAAACGGGAGAAAATATAACGAATTTGATATCTGGCTCCCTCTGGCTAATGAGGAAAATGTTCGCTTGTCAATTCAGGATAATATACCACCACTGTTAGTTTATGCAACTACAAGTGTAAACTGGAGCGTTAATCATGGACGGCACATCTATGGTATTGATGATTGCTTGGCAGATCGTTTTCCTCAAGAAGTCACAGAAAATGACTTAACATGTTCAACAGGTAACATCGACACTCCACGAGGAACGGTGGATGCCGCTCTGCCATTCTTGTCATTCTTCGCTGGTCTCCTCGTTGTTGCTGAGTTAATTAGGTTACAGATGCCAAATTATCCGCAAATACCGAATTTTGCGTGCGTGGATTTTGGAGGGAACCTCACGGAGATCCAGAAACAGAATATGAAGCCGAGGCAAAGTTGTGCATGCAAGTCTCTTTCTCAGTCATTATATAAGACTTTTAATGGTACCGTTAGATATTCCAATTTGGCTTTATCAGTATTACATTAGTAAAACAGCCCTACTCGCTTTTGTCAGCTTCGCCGCCCTGTTTACCCTCATACCGCCTTGAACGAGCCGAATCGCATTGATGCGTACTTTTTCAACCGGTGGTCGGCTACAGGTAGAATCGTGGATACAAAAGTTGAACCTCTATCCTCACATTTCGCATACCCTACCCTACTTACCATCCGTCCATACAAACCGGCTTTCACAAATCGATTTTAAGACCCCTATTTTCCCGGGGTACATAGGACAGGGGTAATCAAAGGGTGATAATCTGTGTGTAATGCAGCGCCGTGGATGAGATGGGGATGCTTAGTGATAAGTATCCCTTTCATATATCCTTTTACATTCATCAACGAATGCTTCCCCCATCTGAGGACAGTTTTTAATGATTACATCGCTGTTGTCCTGCTTTTGGGCGCTATAGGACCAGTTATATGACCCCATAATTACCGTTTTTCCGTCTATTACACAGAGCTTATTGTGTTCAAGGACCGCCCTTGGCTTTATTATGACCGTTACTCCACCATCCGCAAGCTCGGAGTGTAAATCATACTTGCCATAGGCCTGTCTCTTATCTAGGCCTACTATGACCTTTATGCCTCTATGTGACAGAGTAATTAAGTCATTGGCAAGGTATCGGTTCGTTATGCCGTATAAGGAACAATAAACGCTTTTACGGGCTGCCATGAGTTCCTTATGTATAGGCGCTATTACATTGTCCCAGGGCGAAAAATATGCGGTTATTTCACACGTAGCAGACTGTTGAGCATATACCGGTACCGCAATCAGTAGAAATACCACTGCCAATAATTTCTTCATTATGTTCTCCTTATGAAAATATATAAGTTATGAAGGTCGTATAATATTATGAGGGGCCCCTGCCGGCGGCCCATCTGACAAGTCTGAATCATCAGACGAAGGTTCTTGCATCACATGAGACATAGTGTTTTTTGTTCTCAGGGTATTAGTAACAGGCTTACTTTCTGGTTCTGGCGTTTGATCGAGTATTTTTAAAGCATTCTCGGGCTTATCAAAACCATTGAGTTCAACTTGCCATTCGAATTGAGAGCGTTTTTCCCATTTCTCCCACTCCTGAGATAAATATTCATCAAAGACTTCTCTGGTGCAGTTGTTCACCTTCATAAAATGGGCGATAACACGTTCTATATTCAGATCGCCCCTCTCTGCCATAACTTCCGAATGACCATAATGTTTAATATGGTGGCAATCTTCACAGATCGCCATATAGCCCTTTAAGCTTTGTACGTGCGCATCATCGTTATAGTCCCATAATTCATGACAATGAAGGGATGTCTTTGCTCCGCAAATAGCGCATTTATAATTATATTTTCGATAGACCTGTTTTCTGATCTGATCCCATACATCCTTACTTACCTTATCACGTACATTAACATACCAGGACATTGAAGGAACAAGCTCGATTGTGAGTTTTAAATCTATATCTTGAGTTATTACATCCGATTCAATTTTTTCTTTATGGTTCGGTTGTTCAGGCTCCTGAGGTACTCTTTGAGCCTGATCCTGTGTATACTGAGCATACTGCGGGGTATCGATGGTGCGAAGCTTTTCTTTCTTATCCGTATCAGTCCTGCCGGATTGCTCTACTGCGGACTTCCGAGGAGCAGGGTTTCCTTCGAATGGATTATCATCATAAAGACGTTTATAAATACTTTCTTTAAAATAAAAAGCTTTCTTACAACGAATAGGATGACAACTTTTTAAAAACACAATCTGCTCATCATCGGGAAGCTCACGTATGTCTGAAAAGTCCATAAGTGCAGTCCGGGCTTCCTGTTGACTGAATTGCTCTGCAGCAGCCACATTGTTTTGCCTATATCTCCATGAATGAATAGTTCTGGTTTTTGAATGTGAAATAGTTTCACCGAATACCGTAGTATTACCCCCGAGCTTTTGTACCCACTCCATCGTCTCCACATCGTCGTTTCCTAAAAACTGTTTAACGGGCATACTTGTAAATGCACTGTGGTCCCTATACCCTTTGATCTGCTCATAGGTCTGAAATACTGCCCATGTTTTTACATGCCATGATCTCATGGCAGTAATAAGATCAATGACGTCGGGTGAATATCCAAACTGCCCTAACTCATCGAGCACAAAAACATAATCTTCTTGTAAATAGTCCGTGTCCATCTGTAGTAATTTCATCTTTAAAAAAGCGATAGCAGAACGTACAAGACGGGAATTAACCCTTATTTGATCCGCCGGCAAAATTAAGTATATGTCAGTAGTGCCTTTAAGAAAACCATCGACATCATCAGAATTACCCCTGAAGCTCTCCCGTATGGCAGCAGATCGAAACAGCTGCAGCTGACGGGACACTGTGGTAATTATGCCGCCCTTTTCATCTCCACCCGTACTCAAAAGAGGGGCTGCAGCAGCTTTCTCTACCCCCTGCCCTGCATTCATCATTTGCATTAGAATAGCCAATCCTTTCGGTATAGGCTCCGACTTACCATCTTTACCGGGATTAGGCATAGGTTTATTAATACTCGTTATCAATTCTAACCATTTATCATACAAACCCGATAGTGTTTTCTCCTGTCCATGATCAAAAAATCTACCTTTAACATAAGCATGGATCATGCCTTCAAGCACGGCTTTACCAAGCTCATTAAAATGCTGTTCATTACCTGTTTCAGGGGCAACGCTATCGCTCGACCACAACGAAGCAACGATACTTGCGGCATATCTATCAAAGGCAATCGGGTCTTTTAGCATGAGCTCCTCAACGCCGGCTAACGGATTAAGATGCGATACTTTTATATCATCTTTATGCATGGTCTTGAGAATTTGAAACGGGTCGAGTACACACACATGTCTGCCGCGTTCAATCGCCTTGAGTGCAGTTACAGCCGTAAGCTCTCCCTTAATGTCCAGTATGAACTTCGGCGTATTCAATTTATCGAGAAGAAATGGAACAATAACGCTGCTCGTCTTTCCACCGCCACGTGCCGCAAGAATAAGACGATCGGTTATTTCTTTCGTGCGAAGATATCCCCCCTCATCCTTTCCAATAAGACAACCCTCTTTATTACGAAGTCCGTATGAGGTAATATCCTGATAACTTGCCCATTTTGCCCTGCCATAATGTCCTGATGTTTCACCTTGAGAAGAAAATTTCTTACCTCTGAGGTACGTCCTGGACACAAGTAATAGAAATAGCGTAGCAAGTTCAATCCCAAGAGCGCTATGATACTGTGACCAGGTAAATTTTGCCCACTGTAAGACGCCAACATGATAGGTACTGACAAATCCATTAAACAACACAGGCTGAATAAACATCTGCGATAGAAATGAACCGACAATACCAACGAAACCCGAAATCGTTGTCGCAACAAGATAAACATTACCTCGATCCTCATAAACCTTAAGAATATACGCAATCGAAAGCGCAATGAATTCCAACGTGAAAACGATCAATGCTAACAGAGTATACGGGCCGGGGGCCGGCAAAGGCAGATGATTTAATAAAGCATGGAAACGCCTTCCATCAGGGAATGTCAAAAGAAGATATACTGCCAATGCATTGACGATGCCTATCAGGTATATTGTAGTGCGGGTCGCCGGTGTATATGTACGACTATCCAGCCCCCAGCTTTTCAAAGTAATAGCAGGCATAAATTACCCATCCGCCTATCGCCGTAAGCTTTTAGAGTATTCAGCATCATACTGTTGATCAATATCGACAACCTGTGAGACATTCATGCCATCTACCGTTATTTTTGCATCGGGAGAATGAGTATATATGTTGGCATATTCAGTACCGAAAACGACTGCTCTATCATAAACATGAGCGACTGAATGTCCAAATAAATGAACACGAGAGTCATCGTGAGCGTGTACAGTGGATTGATCGTATGCATATATTATAGATTCATCGTAAGAGTCTATTGCCGATGTATTGTGAGCGTCTACTTTGGTCTGATGGTGAGCAAATATTTCTGCTTTATCGTAAGCATGTACGACCGTATCTTTATGCGCATATACCTTACTTGAATCGTGTGCCATAACCATTCCCCCGTAAGCATCGACCTTCGATTGATTAAACGCACGAACGACAGCCCCAGTCCGTGCAGTAACGAGAGAATTATCATATACAGCGACTTCTCTTCCCCCCACATCGATAGATTCCCACGCATTCCTAATTTCAATATTCACGTCACGATCAACTGCACCATTAAATTCAGACTGCCTCGATACTACTACCGTCTCCTTATTCTTATTTCCCACGATATATCCTCCTTAACGTATTAATGTACTGAGTTCATACCACCGCAAAGTCCACTACAATTACCCGGGTCGTTAGAATTACCTGCGCTGGGGACATTCTGTAGACCTTCCATCTGTTGATTATGCCAATTTTGATAATTTTGCCGTTCTTGCTGTTCTTGCTGTAACTTTGCTTCGGCTACTGCAAGCTGATTCTGCGAAGTCTCGAGCTGCATCGCTCTTTGCTTCGATGCTGCTGCCATTTGGGCGGACAGATCGGCAATGTTCGCGGCGGCAGACTTTGATTTTTTGGTTTGGTTTGCGAGGCAACCGGAAAGAGTATTAAGCGCGCCTGATTCTTGTTCAGTCTGATTGTACCAATCCTTCTGTGCCTTCATAGCATTTTGAACCGCCTGCTCCTGAGCTTTCACATCGCCAGACCCGGCATAGTTAATGCCGTTCGCACCATTGGGATACCAGTTGGATATATTATCGGCAAAATATTGGCTCTGATTTTGTAAATTGACCCCTTCATTATAAGTATTCTGCAAGTCTCCCTTTAATTTAAGAAGTGCATCGGCATTACAGCCAAAAATACCTACAGGGAGCTCCCCTTCCCTTATTGCGTTTAACTGTCCTTCAACGACCTGAATGAGTTCGACCACCCTTTCTATTTCATTCAACTGATTTATAATTTCTTCAACGAGGAAAGGAACGTCTTCCCCGCTTGCATGTGAGAGCATAGGTATGGACAGCACTACCGCTATCGCAATCAAAACAGCTTTCTCAATCATATACTATTCGCTCCTTGCTTTTGCGCCTCTCTTAATAATTCCGGCGGTAACTGATTTTCTTCGAGATCGCCGTCACCCTGGCTGTCGAAGTAATAATCTGAAATAAAATCTCTCCATTTCGGTAATCTCTTATAAGTGAGCCAATCAAGAATCCACCTTCTATTCTTCGGATCATAAATACTCTGAAACTTGTCCCAGTTTTCTTTACTCCCGGCGTCAATAAACGCAAGCGTCAGCGCATCGAGATCAAGCTGAAAAAGTCTATTACCCTCTTTTGAGGTAACATAATAGTCGAGCTTCGGCGTTGCCGTTGCAAGGATTTCGATCTGTTGCTCGTTCAAACCAAAATCCATATACTTTTGTTTGATTGACTCGTCTAAAATACTCTTATTGGGTAGGTATACCTTGGTCATGCAACTCTCTTTGATTGTGCCTGAAATGCGCGATGCAGCGACGTGCTCAAGGTTTTGTGATATGAATCCCACTGCTACATTGAATTTACGGAGCGTTAAAAGCCAATCTTCAAGCATATTCTCAAATATTTCGTGCCGCAAAAAGCTCCATGCTTCTTCCAGTATTAAAAGAGACGGGCGTTTATCTCTGAACATGTGCTCAAGTTTATGAAATAACAGTTTTACAACAGGTATATAAAGAGACGGACCGAGACTTAATAATTTCCCCGATTCGAGGCCCAAAACCTCGCTATCAATGAAATTATCGCGAGCACCATCGAGCATCTTCCCAACAGCACCTTCCCTATAAGCCTTGATAACGGTAAAGAGCTCCCTATCCTGCGGAGACAAGAATCTCAAGATGAGATTTCCCGGGTTTTTCTGATCCATGTGATACAATGATATTACTGCGTCTCTGAGTCGATCCTTTTGGTCGGGACTGACGGTAAGGCCCTGTAAGGTACAAATATCCTTAAGCCATTCAACTATGAATTGTAATTCTGCCTGGAATGCAGGTTCGTTTTCATCAAGTCCTATAAGACCGGAAAACGGAGCTAAAGTAGCGCCACCCGAAGCAGTATCACGGTAGACGTCCATATATGACCCATTTATGGCCTTAATCCACATACGGTTACTGTAATCCTTATCAAACACTATGATTCTTGCATTGGGGTATTTCCTGAACTGAACACCGATTAACCCAAGAAACGTGGACTTTCCCGAACCCGTCGGCCCAAGAACTGTAAAATGACCAACGTCGCCGACGTGCAAGTTAAAGCAAAATTTTCTCGATCCGCGGGTCCTGGCGTAAAGTAACGCCGGTGATTTCGGAGGATAAAAAGGCGCCGGACACGGAGCATAATGCGACCCCTGCCATACACCGGACGTCGGCAGAGCGTGACTGACATAGACACTGTCTATGATCTGTTTACGGCAGTTATAATTGCCGTGCCCGGGCAACGATCCGAGGTACGCTTCGGTACTGTTAAAATCTTCGATACGAACCTTATAATTCAAGCCCTCTATGACTTTCTTAAAATACGTTGCCGCATCATTCAGAATATTCTGATCTTCATGCATGAGAATTACGACGGACGTAAAGAAACCGTACCGTACAATGCCTTCATTATTTTCTTTGATCGCGACCGATGTATCTTCACTATACTGCGCCGACATTTCATCGAGACGAACGTTCATACCCATTGCAAGCTTAATTGTACCTATAAAGCCAATTGCCTTGTTACCCCACTGGACGCGAATATGTTTAAGATGCCTGGTGGCAGTTTCTTTAGACGTTGCAATATATCTCGAGGACCATCGATACTCAAAACCAAGATAGTTCAATTCATCGAGAATGGCCGGATAACTATATTCGGGTAAATCGGAAAGAGTTAATACTTTTATCCATTTATTTCCTATCTTTGGAACGAGGCCGCTCAAAAAATAATCGGAAGACAAATAAGCATTCAAGAAATATCCGATCTTCGGAGCAACGAGCTTCTGCGGACTCGATGTGATACACCTGTTCAAAAATGTTACCAAGTCGTCGCCCCCAAGACGTATAATCGTACCTTCAAAGCATATCTTTTCCCACTGTGTAACAAAACTATTAATGACATGCTCGAAATTATTATATTCGCGCTCTATAAAACTGCTGTTATCATCCGTGTCCAACATGGCATTTGAAAGCTTTTTACCGATAATATCGCCAGGCGTGTAAGATATGGATAGATACGTTGCAGAAGCATAAAACTCATCTGCTTGCATAAAACGCTTTCTGCGGTCATCATCTATCAATGCTGAAACCATATCGGGGAAAGCACCCGGGTCTGTATACTTCGCGTCCTCTTGACTGATGAGATTTGTTTCTATCATCCAGCCATCATCGAGCACGCCGAGTGCCTGCATCACGGCATTGGCATTGGCGTCCAGAATTGTACTGGTACTTGAATCGACGTCCTGAGCAGCATACGCGAAGTGAGCAGAAAAAGATCCATCAACATGAAAAACGGTATATTCATTATATAAAAATGCATAGCTTAAAAGCGATGCAAATTCCCTGCTCTGTTTATCTACCTCGAGAATCTCTTTCTGTAATTTAGCTCTATGTGACACCTGGACCTCCCGTATAATATGCTTTCTATCTTACCTTCCCCGTCCCCTACCCTGATTCGTTTCCTGTACGTTCGTTTGTGAATAATTATTTAAAGACGGTTCATTCACATTATTCAGTGATTTTAAGCTTTCCTGAACCTGTTTTTCATAAACAATCATTTTACCGTCATCGGCGAAACTATAATATTTATCTGAGGATGTATAAATTAGATGATCATGTAATTGAAGACCGACATGACTGAGAACAACCACAGTGTTTATCGTCAGTTTTTTATCTTCAAGACTCGGTAATAGACCTCCCGAAGGATGATTATGAACAAGTATAACTCCGGTAGCCCCTGTAAGAAGCGCAGTTTTTAATATCTGTCCAGGATAAACGCTACACGCATTCGCTGTACCTTGATTATATGTTACGCCTAATATTTTATTCCTACTATCGAGATAAAGAACGATGAGTTTTTCTGCATCAGCATCCTTCAATACATGATCAACGAACGACGCTACGGAGTGGCTATCATGTACAGATTGTCCGCCGTAGGGAAAGTCTGTATCTTTTACTCGTCTACTCTCGATTCTATATGCAAAATTATCTTTATAAGCAGGGTTCTGATCCAATGATTCTTTATTATCTATCAACGTGTCAGGATGTAAAACATTCGCCGCTGCTGTCTTTTTATCATCTTCATCAACTGAAGACTGAGTGACCCTATTATGCCCTGAGTCATCTATACCTGTTTTTGGTGAATTATCATTCTTTAAATCATTATCATAATCACGACATAGTTCAGGATGTGCCTTACGCTCCTCTATATCCATAGGCTGTTCAATGGAATAAGATTTCTTTTGCGATTTTGACCAGCCGTCCTGAGTAAGAACGATTATCTCTCCATCGTAGTCCCCGTGCCTACCTGTAACCTCTTGAGCGATGCGTATTACGTTACTAACTATCTCATTCCTTCTATCACAGAAACCGCACGAAGGATTGCGCGGGTCATGCGGCTTATGTGGGCTTTTACCGACATTTATTTCGAGCCATGCCCATGCCGTACCTTTCCCGTGCCCAACCTCGGCATTTATACCGGCAGCTTTCAGTGCTGCTTTGACAGCCTTTGTTTCTTCCGCGTGATTCTCAAAATGGCGCCAACTCATACTATTTCTTGCTTCCTGAAAGGATACTATTATCAGCCATACTGTAATACCTATGATCTCCAGAATTAATGATATAATCTTGTAGTACACGTCCGAACGAGTCTAAACGGTCAAATATATCGTTTGCCAATTTCTTATCATCGAGGGATGGTGCAATACTCCCGGAAGGCTGATTGTGAACGATAATGACCACGTATGCTTCGGTATTTAACGCCGTGCTTATAATCGACTGAGAACACAATTCAAAACCATCAAGATCCCATCGATGAAACGTTATCAGAATAACATTGTTATGATTATCAAGGTACAACACAATTAATTTGTCATCAGCCATATCTCCGGCAGACTTCAAGAAACCTGATACGTCCTTACTGTTATGGTAATATAAATTATTATCTATCATCCTCTCACCTTCCCCGTCCCCTGCCCTGTGTTTGATCTTGTGTTAAATAGTTCTCCATTTGGTCATCCGTTTTATGTATGGAATAGTAAGTTTCTGTAGGAACGGAATTGGCCTTTATTGCATCGTCTGTCAAGGCAGCAAGAGAAATATCATGGCGCGTTGCCCTGCCAACCTGCCATTGTTCTTTTTCCGTGAAGATATATAGGTAATCGCAGAAAGTGTCTTTACAAACGTAGTCTGCGAGTTCAGAGAAACCGTTAAATACGCGCGCCGGCTTCGATGGGTCTCCCCTGTCTCTATGATATGATGTAACCATTGACTGCCACTTAATTTGCTGTTCCTTGGTATATTCGTCGGTCATATAGATAAACGGATGCTTTTCTCCGATATATTTGCCGAGGCCGCTTATATCGCCCATGTCAAAAAGCGTGTTCAGTTTATCCTTGTCGGACCAAAAATTCTTTAATAGCGCTCCGTTCCACTTTAAATCACCGTCAAAATGACAGAAAATCCCGGTATATTTCAACGATCCATCCGGCTGCCTTTCTTCTTTAGCAATAAAACTGTTTGTAGCCATTCTCTCACCTTTCCCTTCTCTTATTTTCACTCTCGGACTGATATAAAAACACCTTCGGAGTAGATTGTTTTAACACTTACTCCTTATACGGACCCGGTAACACCATATCTTTTGTCACAAGCACGTTAAAATTTGCACCTGGACGTATTTCTATTGTCGGCTGGATATCTAAATTCTTCTGAAGCATGGTCGTTCCGGCAGCCACAAGATTTTGACCTACGGCGCTGTAAATAATCTGCCCATTTGTAGGGTATGCGCCTTGTGCGTTATTCTGTGATAATTGGCCAATTGCTCCGAAAATACTGATTGCTATTACACTGCCGAAAACCCGGGCTAAATGCTGATCTACTAAATCAGTCATACCGGCCATGCCTTTTAAATCAATACCAGGTTGTCCTTGTAAATCGAAAGAATCACCATTGGGAAATATCAACCGGTTCCAGGCCATCAATACCCTTTCCTGTCCATAGGCAACCTGATTATCATAGACACCGACAATCCTCGTACCTTGCGGAATAAGTAAGTAATTACCGGTTACTGTATCATAAACATTTTGCCTGACTTGGGCGGAGATCTCCCCCGGCAAATCGGAGTTAATACCGGTAATCAAGGTTGCCGGTATTAGGGTTGTCGCTTTAACCTCATAAGGAGATACGGGCTTTTGAAGTACAGAGGACATATAGAATTTACCGGGCTTCTGATTTCCCTTCATGAATTGCTCTTTTTGTTGTTGCATGTTTTGACTCATAGGGTTGCTGTTTTCGACAACACCCGCATCCCCGTTAAGATTTTGGGGTAAACTTATATTATGAGGCAATGAGCCTTTTAGCAATGCAAGCTCCTGTTCAGTATTATTTACCGATCCACTGTTACTGTCCCCCATATCCGGTTTAAAGTTGTTATAAGCAACAATATCGGACCGTTCCCCAGCCTGAATCTGCTGACTGTGGGCACTTGCTAAGCCGACTCCATAACTTCGACTATTATAGGAACGCCTTCCGTTATGAATATACTGAGGATGATGCTGCACTAATGGAGCTCCTGTAGCTGCTATCGGTGCCGGTGCGGTACCTGATGATGTAGCTGACGTACCGGATAATGTATTGGACTGCTGCAGAGACATCGCATCAGATACAGTGAGATTATTATTTACGTGCTGGGTCTCAGTTTGATCAACCATCTGTTCCGCTAAGCTCGCATCAGTATTAAACCCTTGTGGCGCCCCAGCCTGTTGTTTCGCCGGCACCTTACGGCTCATTGTGATTAGAATAATAACGATAATAAGAATCGTTGCTACACCGGTGACCAAAACCACAAACCATTTTTTATTTAAACCTGCCCCTTTCGGCAGGTTTTCTTTTATACCCATGACCCTCCCCTTACTCGTTTTCCATTTTGATATTGATTATTTCGACACGCTCCTGCTGACTGCCCTTTCCACTGATGAGCCAAGCGCGACCAAATAAGCTATCGACGATAAAGAAAGGCTGTTTGTAGCGGTAGTTAATGAGCTCTTTATCTTTACCTCTTGCAAGATAAAGAACCGGCAGCGTTCCTTCTGATACCAAAGATGACATCTGGATAAATGTCTTGTTCCCGTCGTCATAAACCCTAATCGGGCGCCAGACAGGGCTATCTCCTTCAATGCGATAGTCGAAGTTTAATTTGTTGATGTTTACCGTCGTGCCCGGGAAACCGCTTACCGCCTGCGAGTGAGCGTTTGGAGATGCCTCGGATGATTCACCGTCCGGGCCAATGATATTAGCAGCGGCAACATTGTTAAGTATGGTCTCATCAGGATAGTAAAACCTGAGAACCGTTGTATCTGCACCAGTCATACTGACAAGGCCTATAAGATAAGTTCTCTTATTGGTAGATATTGTCATGTCTGTGGCCAGCCCTATGGTGACCGGTTTGAGCTCGATTGATATTGAGCCTGTCGATTTCTCACCGGTAAGGAACATAGACGATTTCCAGTTCACCGTGTCACCCAGGCTGTAGGAATTGACCTTTTCCCCGGCTTCGAGTTGAATTATGCAGAAGTGATCGGGACTGCAGCTTATGATCGGTTTATATGTAGGGGAGTAAGGGTAAATCGGAAAGTTATCCTGACTATCTACTTTTGTTAATTTACCGGTTTTCTTATACTCATTATATGCTTTGACGATATCAGGATTGTTCTGTAATCCATACGTGGTTGAGACTTCCGGCAATACCGGCTTTTCAACTTTTTCGACGACAACCTGATTAGGTTTCACGATGTTTTGTCCGGTCGGTCCCTGTTCCTTTGTGCCAGCAGTACAGCCCACAAGCATAGCACCCATAATAAGTAACATTACATACTTATAAACAACCATTCTCATCTCCTTTATGTTTACCCCATGACTGGGGCAATACTAATTGTTAAAACGTAAAAACCGAACGGGTTATACTGAAATATCATACTGTTTGTCGGTGTGCCGCCCCAGTCATACGTAAATTGCCCGATGTATTTTTTTATTCCGAGGTCCTGGTTGGTCTTTATATCTTTTGTATCCTCGGCCCAGCCTGCCTCATAGACGTTATTGGGAAGTTTATTAATATAGTATATCTGTATAGAAACTGTCTCTGTCTGAGCCAGAATGTATTTATTGTCTTTGTCGAAATAATCTTTTAACTGCTTTGTCGCATCCCCCTTTGACAACGCGTAAGCCGTTATCATATTTTGCTTTGCAATATTTCCGTCAACTGAAACGGATCGCATGTTTGTTATGAACTGTTGCAAAAAATATTGCCCAAGCTGGGGCTTCATAGAATCAAATTTACTTTGAACGGTCGCGCCCGTCGCAATGACTTCATTATTTCTCATCAATATGACGTAAGGCACAATCTTGCTTTCTCTGCCAAGCGATATTAATCCAAATATACTGACCACGAGACCAAAGCCGAGTAAAAGGTTAATGCGTCTGCTCCATTTATATCTGTTCTCGGCGTTTCCGTACAAGTCCTGCCACATCTTACGAGACTGAAGATATGGATTATCGTTTATTTCATTCTTAACTTCGCCCTCTTTATTTTCACGTGCAAAAGGATTCTTAAATTTAATTGCCATTACTCATTGTCTCCCTTGTTCACTTTATTGTGTGGAACGTCACCCTGTGGATCCTCGCCTTGAGGTACGTCACCCTGGGTATTACCTGGACGGCCTTTACTGTCATAAGACGTTGAACCTGACCGATCAGGCTTATCGGTCAAATTATCACTTGGACGATTGTCGTTTACCGGCTTGTCTTCCGTAGAATTTTTAACGGTATTATGGGGAGCTCCCTTAGAAGAAGCCGATTCTCTTTGAGCTATCAACTGGGCATGTTGACCAACGATATTGTCTCTTACTTTCTGGCCCAATGACGTTGAATGTCTTGGACCTTCCATAAGATGATCAAGCATGGCCGCACCGGTAGCTTTCACAAGCCCTGCTGCCGTATTTTTAATGGCTTTACCGCTTGATCCGGTGGCAGCAGCATGTTCATTCATAAGTCGCGCCGTACTTGCCGCGCCTTGAACGCCGCCCACTGCCGTCCGCCCTGCTCCCGCTGCCATACCAGTCCCCGCTGCTGCTATACTCGCAGCGGCAGCCGCTCCACCCACTGCAACACCCATAAACTGACTTGCAAACCCGCTGCCATGCCCACCTATACCCGCGAGGCTCGCTATCCAACTGGGCAGTCCAATTGATAACATCAATAATATTATACCGCCTGCCACCACTTCGAACGCAGGGACAATGACATTCCCGGGAGTAACGTTTGGGGCAGATAGTGGAAGACTTGTCAGAAGACCTATAACGCGGGTTTGCATTGTAATAATCCATGACGCTGACTGGGGAACGGATATCGAATCGATCCAGATATTCATTACGCCGGACCCTATTCCAACAATTATATATAATACCAATATCTGTAAACCCGTTCCAATGACGGCCCTGAAATAATTTACAGCCATATTTCTCGTGTACTCGCTTGCACCAAAAGCAAAAAACAGGCCGGATAAAGATATGAGTATGTAAGCTTTGATTATTACATATAGGACTTCTGCTGCAATAATCGCAAAGATGACAATTATTACGACAGAAAGTAAAATGAGGGCTATCCCGTCAGCTAAACCCTGCATCCCGGTCGTTAAAGCTATCTGACCGACGTTACTGTATAAACGCATGGCTCCGAAAAGACCGACATTAAAAACCTCGGAAGGATTCAAACATTGAAACTGAGGACCTGCTGCGCTCTGACCAAAACTTATAAAAATATTAATGATATAAGGTATCCATGTGCCGGCATATTTGATTAAGGTATAAAAGAACGCCATTGAAAAAATAAGCTCAAAGAATTTTACGGCCAGCTCTATGGGACTATCCTTGAACATTAAATAGATCATTGAAATAATAAGCTGAATACCGGCAAGATAAAAAAACAATGTTAAAGCACTTTTTTTGAGAGCGCCGAAAGTGCTTTGAACGTTCGCCTCATAAGTACCCATCATTGTATTCATATTGATATTTTGTGTCTGATTCTGAGGCTGAGATGAACCAGATTGAGGGGACTGCGACGTAAAAGACATGATATTCTGCTGCGCCTGCGCCGCAGAACTATGCGTTACAAAAATAAACACTCCGATTAATAAAACGCAAAAAGATACCAATCTATGCAAAAAATAGCTCCCTTATAATTTATAATTTACCTATTTCTTTTATGAATATCGTCTTGAGATAGGTGATTGTTGTAAAGCACAGCACTATAATCATGTCCAATAATTTCTTTAAGGCCGTCTTTCTCTTGATTTGATTTAAACAAATTGTTCCCGAATAATTCCATAACGGACCCGTATGTTCTTATTAATTTCTCGTGTGATTGTAACGCCTTTATAATCTTATCCCTGTTATGTTCGAGCTCCACGACCTTTTCTTTACGAACACCGATTACACCACGAGTACCGGCGTAAAGTTCCGCACGGGCCCGCGTTACCGCTGCATCGGCGTCAGCGTATCTTAAAACCAAGGACTTTATCTCACCATCGAATCCTTTTATTTCATTCAAACGTCCTTTCATCGCAACCTTCTTCAATTCGGACGCCAAAGCAGCCCTCTCATAATCATTCCTGGTATTCTCACTCATAGCGATCCAATATAGTTTAACGCGTGAATCGTTACCGACAATACGTTCTGCGGTTTGCACCGGTATAGTACCGTTCCGCCGGTAAGTAGTGACTACATTTACTACTTCATCGTTACGTTCTTTAAAGTCGAGCACTTCATCGATATCTTTAAGATTTACGTTGTTACGGTAAAGGATCTCCTGAACGTCGTTATAATGTCCTTTCAAGGATTTTGCCCGCCACGCATTATCGAGTTTCTCCTTATAAATTCTTGAATAATCCGCATCGATTTCCTTAATCGCCGTCCTTACATCATTATTCTTTGTAATAAAGCCGTCGACCTGATCCTTGGGGACAATACCCTTTTGAATCATTTCACTCTGTGTCTGTTGAGAGACAAAAACCTTCTCAAGGCCCGCCTTCTTCTCCCGCAGCTGCTTTGATTCCTCATAAATATCCCATCTTCTATCACAGAAATCTGCCGCCATCTTTGCAAGCTCCCGGGCTTCCTTATCGGGCAAGGACTTATTGCTTTCAATCATCTCCTGATAGTTAAAGAGCCACCGGAATGCGTCATGTACAGGATGCCGGCTACCGGCTCCCGCTATAATACCTTGCTTACCTGCATACTCCCGATCGGACCCGCGCCGTACCGAGAATGACACGGGATAATCGATGACGTTGTCATTTATCGCCTTCCGAGATACGACACGCTTCAGTTCTGCATAGGTAGAGAAATTCTTTTTATCTGCATAGATCGTCAGGCCATCACGGTGCCGGCTTGCACCTACCAAAAACACATGCCTGTCAATTCCTTTGCTATCAGCATAGAAAAGGCAATAGTACACAGTATGCCCCTGTAATTTGTGGACCGTGCTGGCATAGCCGTAGTTAAAATCACGGTACTTGTGAGTATCGACCTGAACCTGTTTACCGTTATCCAGCAACATCCGTAAGATACTCCCTTCGATACCCTGTACCGTGCCAATATCTCCATTCATTATTCCAATCGCCCTGCTATTTCTTCTTAATTGTATACGTTCCCCGATCCCCACCCGGATATCTCCATATATGGTCTGAACGACCCGGCCTTCCGGTAATTTGCCGGTACCGACCAGAAGACTGCGGGCTTCCAAATTCAATCGATCTACGGTCTTGTTCGTATACGCGGCCATCATTGTGTCTTTTATGTTCCAACCCTGTTCCTGCAATCTTATTTTCCAATCATTCATCATTTCACTGATAACGGTATCACCGTCTTGTTTCATTTTGACCATGCCATTCGCATTGTAGAAATCCAATCCCACCCCGGTTTCGCCGGTTTCAAATGCGAATGTTGCATCTTTCATCCAATCCGGTCTCTGACGGATGATTTCATTAAGCGTAACTGCTCCACACTGTTCCATCAATGCCTTTGCCGGCGCCCCTCTCCCTATCGGCTGGGCCTGCTCCGGATCGCCTATTCCGACAAGCTTCATCCCTGAAATACTGGCTATCTTGACCAATGTAGCCATTCTATCGAGGGTCATCATCCCGACCTCATCTACCACCACGACATCGCCCTTCTGAAATTTTACCTTGCCATTACCGACCAACAACAGAAAGCTGTCCATGGTGAAACTTTTAATGCCTGACCCCTCTTCAAGACCACGTGCAGCCTTTCCTGCAACGGTAACACCCCATACCCTTTTCCCATCCTCTTTCCATAAATCATGTGCCGCTTTCAGCAGATACGTCTTACCGGTCCCCGCCATACCCCGCACCATAACAATATCGGAACCCTGTGTTATATATTTCACCGCACGCTTCTGTTCTGGATGGAGATCATATTTCAAAAAGACGCGTTCCAGGGCGCGATCCGGAATGGTGTTCGACATGCGGGTCTGCAATTTCTTCGCCTCGCTGAGCATTTCATTTTCAGTCGTATAAGCATTCCGTGTCGTGAAATGCTCCCTTCCATCGTCGCTTACCCCGAGACGAATTATCTGATCTGACATCAAAACACTGTCCACGATCCGCTTCTGATCCTGTACCGACAGTCCTTCGGCTTTGCTTCGCAATTCAGCCCGAAGCTCCCTGCTCGTAAAGACGCTTTTCCTGAACTGCATCTTAGCGAATAACTCCCGGCTCAACCGATCGATCTTATCGGCATTGCTTAATGTGTATCTTTTCAATTCACGCTCCACATCTTCCCTCATAAAGCCGACATAACTATCTGAAACCTGTCTCGCAAGTATCTCGGGGTTCATGGAAATCCGGGACAGATTCTCGATTCTTATGTACTCATTATCGATGGTATTCATGCTCCCTGAAATATGGCGTCCCTGATGTTTGGTGGGTATAAGGTCGATTCCTTGGTCTTTATAACTTCGATGGTCGACCCGGGCATCAAAACCGTTTCGCTCAAGACTTTCATTGCAATAATCAGCCCAAAGCTTCCTGTGCAATAGGAGCTGTCCCCTTACCTGGCTCCGGGTAAGTCTCTCTTTCTTGCTCAACCCATCGCCAGTCAGCTTACGAAATGCCGGCATCATGATGTGCGCATGAGGATTACCTTTGTTGCAATGAACAGCCACATCGCAGAAGTTGCCATCGACGGCAAGTACTTGCTGAGCATATTTTTTTACGAGCTCAATCCCGGCATCCCTGTTGAGCTCGATAGGTATTGCAATAATATCTCTTATATAAACCTGGGAATCTTTTCTGTTTTCCTTCATTTCAACCATATTCCAGAGATGTTCAGAAAGCGCCAGCCCGGCCCCACTCTTATCCCCGGCCTTTAGATTCTTTGCCCATTCAGGGGCATCATCGGAAAGAACAACCTGTTTCCACACAAGCTCTTTCTTCATGGAATAGTCGTACACTTCGCCGTCCCGTTGGCTTCTTCTTTTCTCTCTTCGGTCATATGCAGAAGCTGCCCCCGAACTTGCTTTCATGCCGCCGCTGCCGCCGCGTTTCCCGATTTTCCTGCTGAAATGAAATTTAGCCATACACAGTTCCTCGCATTTCTTCGCTTCCTGTGTCAAGTAATTGGTGAGTGTTGCGGAAAGCAACGCATAAGTGCGCATATTGCTTTAAGACGCAATATGACCTTGCCCCGATGCTAAACCTCTGCAATTAAGGTACTTTTATAGACAATAACCCAATAAAAGAATCACTTAATGCCTCATAGAAACGGAGCAACAATCGGTCAAACGCTTCAATTCATAGCAATACTTTTACCCTGTTACCAAAAATAAGGCGTCGCCGTTTGAGACCGAATCTATCAAGTACATCAAATAGAATCTGTAATAATCAAAAACGCACATCAACTCGACCTTCGCATCCTCACGGCAGAGACCCTGCTTCGTATGCTCCGGTCGAAATAGGTTAGCTTACTAAGGAAAGACAGCGAATAACTGATAAAGCTGTTTCCTGATAATTCGGGGAGTTTGTTGACGCGTAAGGTGTACGCAACGATTAAAACAAGAACAGCGGTTTGATTTTGGAAATTATCTGATTGCGGTCTACCTGTCCAAAATAGCGTGAATCCCATGAATATTCCCGATTACCGTTTCCGAGCAACCAGTATCCTGAAAGATGGTATACACCATCGGATATTGTACGAACTGCAAGCTGGCCTGAATAGTCTTTTAAATATCGCGGTGTAATGTATGTCCTTCTATCTTTGCCATCGAATACAACGGTTTTATCGGGGTAAACATATACCGTGTCCCCGGGAACTGCTATTATTTCTTTTGCAAGGTACTCGCCACCATTACAATTACCATGGGACATATATCCACGGGATAAAGCGAGCTGTTCAGGTATCGGACCAAGACAGACCTGGACATAATCACCTACTTCTATTTTACCCTGAACGCGTGAATATAGTCCCGGTGCAATAGATCCCGTGATAGCAATAACGAGACCGGTTTTATTAACAAATAAAGGCTGCCATAAACCTTCAAATAAAATTATAAAGCCGAATAGCAATATAATTCCTGTCGTAATATTGACTTTATATGAAGCCTTTAATTTAGGGTATAACACTTGACTTCACCTTTAGGCTGATATACCTTAAAAAAAATATAAATCAAGGAATCTCTATGGC
>VFSW01003666.1_pt1 | contig 23025 bp, 42 predicted proteins | sample 5358111 | NCBI WGS metagenome assembly VFSW01 (sample SAMN11554181, study PRJNA540505) | mine drainage metagenome | isolation source: sediment from site ElyBrook_90M | place: USA: Ely Copper Mine, Vershire, VT | collected 2017
CACAGCACTTGAGAGCGTTGAGCGTCAAATTCGTTCTTTGTTACCATTGAACATCACAACACTTGTTACTTTGGGCGAACCTGGCGTCTCTCAAGAATCTGAACTTGTAACAAAGGCTGCAGGTTTCATCAAAATGTTTTCGGAGCTTCGTGGAAATGAGCTCTGTGAAGCTGCCCTGAAAGCTTCTGCACAGCCAGTATCTGCAGGTGGCTTCTTTCAGAAGCTTGCAGGTCATACGACTTCTGTGCTTGGCTTTAAGCCCAATCTGATCAATTTGAAAGGGCAATTGTCATCAATGCTACCAACGTGTGATGACTACATTTCTCGAATCGATGTTTCACATACAAAGCTGACAATCAGTATGGTTGCGTTGTCTTCTGTTGCCGAATCAATTGGTACTATTGAAGACACTTCACTATCAATTGCAGTTGACAATCGTCGTCGCATTTTGATGCAATGTGTGCAACAAAGTGACTTGACAAGTCAACAATTGAAACAAACCAAGAACTTGATTGTGGATCAACTATCCCGTGCATGTCAGTTGTTGGACGTTACAATTCCCGCATTTGAATCGGCCCACGCCGGCCGATAACCCTAAAGTGCTTGTTCTTTTATTGGTTTTGCGGTATAATCCCGTTCGTTGATTTTTATAGGAGATAACAATGTTCAAGATTTTTCTCGAAGTTGTGCTAATCGTTATTGCACTATCTTTTGTCATCACGCAGATTGCACTCCCAATCGTTTTGGGAGGTAAATTGTTCCCAGCATTTCGTAGTTCTCGTGCAAAGATTGAGCACGACATTCGCGAAACTGAAGACCTTATCACGGAAAAGCAGTTGAAGGAGAAGTTGGAAGCACTGCGAGCGCAGTTGAAGCCATCCCCTGCTCCGACTGAGGCCGTTCCGCCTACGGAACAAAAGTAAGTTTCATTACCACAAGCACAAGGAGCTTTTATGTCTTATGATAGCACGCAAGCCCGATCCCTCCTCTCGAGGTTCGGCATTCTGGGAATCGTACTCGCCGTTCTTGCGGTGGTTGTGATTCCGATTCTGATCGGTGAGATGTGGACGCAGTTGGATGCACACGAGATCATGGTTGTGCAGAGTCCGTTGAGCGGTGAATTGACCTGCTACACGAATGCAGGTCTGAAGATGACCAATTTTGGTCGCGTTACCAAGTACCCTCGTCGAGCTGAGTATGACTTCTTTCTGGTGAAGGATGGTGACAAGGTCACTTCCGCCAACACCAAGAAGATTCAGTTCAGTGATGGTGGTCACGCAAAGTTGGACGGTGGTGTGAACTGGGAAATGCCTCTTGATTGCAAGAGCATTATCGAGATTCACAAGACGTTCGGTTCTGCTGATGGTGTTGGTGGTCAGATCAGTAAGGCAATCGACAGCGCGATTTACCTGTCAGGCCCAATGATGACTTCCACCGAAGCTTCTGGTGAGCGTAAGGCTGAGTTGATCGAGCTGATCAACGATCAGGCACGCAACGGTATCTACCAGGCATCTTCTCATCGTGAGGAACAGCCTGATCCTATTACTGGTGAGAAGAAGATGGTCACCGTGATGGAGATTGCTCGCGATGCAGCTGGTCAGCCAAAGCGTCAGCAGGGTTCCTTGCTCGCTCAGTTCAATATCCGATTGCTGCCAATCTCTCTGCGTGACATGATCTACGAAGACATCGTCACGAAGCAGATTGCTCGCAGACAGGAAGCCGCAACCGAAGTGCAGATTGCACAGGCAAACGCACGCAAGGCCGAGCAGGATGCAATCACGATTGCTAAGCAGGGTGAAGCGAATGCTGCGAAGGCAAAGTGGGAGCAGGAAACGATCAATGCGAAGGAAATCGCTCTTGCTCAGCAGAAGTTGCAGGTTGCGACTCTCGCTGCACAGCAGGCCGCTCAGTATAAGCAGGAACAGATCCTGCGCGGTGAAGGTGAAGCTGAGTACAAGCGCGCATTGATGAATGCCAACAACGCGTTGGATGTCAAGTTGGATGCGTATGTGAAGGTGCAGGAAGCTTGGGCTGATGCATTCAGCAAGTATCAGGGCAGCGTTGTCCCAACGACTGTGTTCGGTGCGGGTAGTTCTGGCAACGGTCAGAACGCAGCTCAGACCTTTATGGACCTCGTCACAGCGAAGACTGCACGTGACCTGAGTGTCGATCTGTCAACCACGCAGAGTCAGAAGAAGTAAGTTTCTACGTAGCGCTGGAGAAATCGGGAGCGGCAATTGTGCCGCTCCCGTTGTTTCCGAAAGTTGATTCTTTTTGGGTCAGCCTATATACTAGGACCATGATTCAACAACCTTATATTGAAGTCGCTGTAATCAGTATTGAACGCAAGTACAATCCTGAGTATGGTGACGACAGGATGTGTCAGTGTGGTCATCTGTATTACCGTCACTTTGACACATACGAAGAGATGAGCGATGTTGGTTGTAAGTATTGTGGCTGTTATACCTTCGAAGAGGCAGGTCCGTTCAGTCCAATTCCCTACAACTATTTTGATGGGAGTGACAGAATATGATGCCCGAACTTGCTCGATATGAAAAGTTGTCGATCTCCCTTCGTTACTTCCTTCTTGGAAAAGAATTCTACGAGACAGCTCGTGCATTAGAGTTTGCAGCTGAGTACCACACTGGCTTTCGTAAGGATGGTGTGACACCTGAACTGCAACACCAAATCGAAATCGTTCACTACCTACGAACACTACTTCCTTCCTACATTTATCCTCAGGACGTGCTGACAGCTGGTGTATTGCATGACACTCGCGAGGACTATCCTGATTCCGTTACAGACATCGAAAAGAACTTCAACGAACGTGTCTGTCACTCTGTTGAGTTGTTAGACAAGAACGGCAAGACGAAGAAGTTTTACTTCGAGCAGATCGCACAAGATGAAGTAGCGAGCATCGTTAAAGGTGCTGACCGCGTTCATAATCTTCAAAGCATGATCGGGGTATTCACACCCGAAAAACAGCTAGCTTATGTAACAGAGGTTGAAGAATACTTCCTACCCATGTTAAAAGCAGCGCGCAGAAAGTTCCCCCAACAAGAAGCTGCGTATGAGAACATCAAACATCTGTTGAACAGTCAACTTGAGTTGATCAAAGAGCTCCATTTAGTAGAGAATCGCCCCTTGCCGACTGTATAAATAGTCCGTCGAGTTTGAGAATAAAAATGAAAAGAGAACTCACTGAATGTCGAAATCCTATGAACGTAAACGGGACAACCTGTTTAATACGATTCAAGATAAATCACATCGTTTACTGACTACAAAAGACGCTCTATTAAAGAATCCCATTTTTACTGACGAAGGATTACGGGATCTAGGGCGAGACTTCAGTAACGCAATTCACGACATGCCGCATGTCTGGTCAGGCAGTGCGAGTATTGCGGCCATCAAGACCAAAATTCGAAATTCAAAGTACAAACCAAGTCGTGATCACTTTCACTCACGTCAACGATGTGGTGAGGAACTAGTCAAACTAATCATTAGTTGTTTCGGAGAGGCGAGAGCGCCCACCCTTAAAGAAGTCGAAGAGATATTGGATCGTGCTCGTCAGGTTCACTACGTCACTGAGAAGGAGAACCAGAATGCTCGACCCCATATGGCAAAGCTGATGACGCACAAACAAGCGTACAAAGCAGCTGGAATTATCCTTCGACACAATACGGAAGACTTGTTCAGCAAGCGTGGCCCTAAAACGAAACAATGGAAGGAAGAAATGAGGAAGAAGTACGGTTGACACCACCACTTAATAAGCATAAAATATCATAATGTCACTCATCGGAAAGCCCATCGACGGGCAACGAACCAAATTCTGTTTTGTATACTGTGGACCTGAGCGTTGCGATTGCATGCCCAATGGAGGTCGTCCATATCCTATTCATCCACATCCCAAAGGTGGAGTTCAAGAGAAGAAAGTAGATCCATTCGATGATGCCATTGATGTCGTAAGGGAGAAGACAAATGGCTAAATATGAATGGTCTGAAGTGTTCATGTCAATAGAAGGTGAGGCTCGTTATAGTGGCCATCCAACCGTGTACATTCGTTTTGCACGATGCAACTTCCAATGTCGTGGTTTCAACAATCCTGAAAATCTAATCGAAAAGGATGGCTATGCAACACTCGGATTCAAACCATCTGATTACAAGACTCTTGAGAGCATTCCTCTTCTTAAGCGTGGATGCGATTCTCAATATGCGGTTAATCCTGCGTTCGCTCATATGTGGGGTAAGGGAGATGAAAAAGAACTTGCAGCTAAAGTTCTTGAAGTGCTTCCTCACAATACTTTCCAAAATCCAGTAACTGGTAAACGAGTCATTCTTTCACTAACTGGAGGTGAACCAACAATCCGACTCAAGTTCTGGATTCCTATTCTTGAAGAGCTGTACAAGCATGGAATGCGATCAGTTCTCGTTGAAACGAATTGCGCTGCACCAATGAGAGATAAGGATCTCGAAGCGCTATATCGATGGTGTGCTGAAAAGGATTACAACGGTCCTGGTAAGATGAAGATCATCTGGAGCAACAGCCCTAAGCTGACATCAAGCGGTGAGACATGGACAGACGCCATTGTGCCATCTATCGCATTGGCACAGACGAATCCATTGTTCCTACCAATATATGGACAGTACGGACCTGTAGCAACTGAACAATACTTCAAGTTCGTTTGCGGTCCAAATGACGAAGATTTCAATGAAGTTGCGAAAGCAATGGAAGAGTACTTTCAGGCTGGCATTTCTCGAAGTACTGACGTTTATATTATGCCTGTTGCATGTACAGAAGAACAGCAACAAGAAATCGCATCAAAGGTCGCTCAAAAATGTATGGATAAGGGCTACATCTATTGCCACCGTATCCAAAATTCAGTATTTGGCAATGGAGTAGGAACTTAAAATGAAGACACTAGTAAAGATTCTCGCAACGAGCGCACTTCTTGTATTGGCAGCTTGCGCACCAAAATCAACCACAAATGTAGTTGGAACAACGGGTACAGGTGATGCATATGTTATGTTGTTTGTTGTTCACACAGCAAAGGCAGATGTACCAGTACCATACGGACTTGCAGTTAAGCCATCAGTATTCACAACACTTGAAGAGTGCCAGAAGGTACAAACTGAATTGTTAGGTTCGTTCGCATCCGATGATGCACAGAAGTGGTTCACAGACAACCAAGTCGACAAAAAGACTATTGTATGCGTGCCAGTGAGCTTCTAACACAATTCGACCTTATCAATAGTCAATATTACCAACCAGAGGAAACCATGAGAACAATTAAAGTAGAGAAGAAGGCTCTCCTTGAGATTATCAAGAAGAACCGCGACAACCACCGTGCTGTCTATGAAGAGGCATTCGAGGGTTATCGTAAGGAATCAATCCGTATCCACGAAGAGAATTTGAAGGCTCTCAAGAGCGGAAAGAAGGTTATTGTTGCGTTCTATGAACAAGCACCACAAGATCACACAAACGATTACAACTTGGTCATTCGTATGCTTGAAATGGATGTTGATACCACAGTCGAACTCGACCAACAACAGTTCACCAACTACGTTGATGACAACTGGAATTGGAAGCAGCAGTGGACAACAAGCAACGCTAAGTACTCAGCAACAATCGCTGCAAGCAACAGCTACTAAGATGCCCAACAAGATCATCGCATTGAAGTTCACTTCACCATATGCTCATATCAATGATATGACGACGATTCGCGAATTAGTGTTTGTGGATGAAGCGAAAGGTGAACGCGCTATTGATAAGATTCAAAAGCGCGTTGACAAGATGTATAAGGAAAAGCTCTTTGTGAAGGGTGCTTATGCGTTATCAAGTGTTGAGACATTGTGGGAAGACGAATGACACCGGAACAGCTAATCAAGGCAATGCAGGATAGTTTGCAAAAAGATGAAAGCAACTGGGTTAAGAAAGTCGAGTTGATTGGTAATATTCAAGATCTGATCGATGAAAATAAACACCTTCGAGAAGAGGTCACACACTACGAAAACGTTTTAGTTGATCTTGGGTATTTAAGGTACGTAGCATGATTTCAATCGCCCACATTGCATTGTTATTACATTATGCTGTTTCGATTAGTGGGTATTCAATGCCTAATGCTCCTCTACCAAAAGTAGAGGAGCTTACTCACAAAGAAATGGTTGCCGAAGGATGTACTGGTCATCGGCCATGTGATATCTACGGATTCTACAAAGATAATGAAATTGTTAAAGTTGATCCGTGGCTGATACGACGCGATCACATATCTGAAGATGCAATCATCGTTCACGAACTTGCACATTGGCTTCAGCAACATCATGGAAAAAGCGGATTTAGTTGTCGAGTAATTAAAGCTCGCGAAAGAGAAGCATACGCAGTTCAAAACGCCTACATGCAAGAAGTCGAACACAACTACGCCTTTTTTCGAGTACCAGACTTGGGTTGTTGATTTCTGATTCGTATTAGGTTAAGGTGTCCGCAATTCTAACCACACCGGATACCAAAAATGGCCTACTACCTCAAACAGGGTAAATCGTTTACTGTCACCTCGAAAGAGTCTCTGAATCTGCATGAGAGCTTACCAGTTGGCAACTACACCGTTCAGATGAACCCAATGACGGGGCTCTATCTTGAAGAGATCGACAGCTTTACCGATATCAAAAAGCATTATGGTGCCAATTTGAAGAATGCCGAGCGCATCTTCAATACGTTCATTGATCGTACTCAAAGCACTGGTGTGATGCTGACTGGCCAGAAGGGATCAGGCAAGTCTCTACTTGCAAAAACCTTGAGCTTGATTGGTTACAAGCATGGTGTTCCAACAATCGTGATCAACGCAGCCTGGAAAGGCGATGCGTTCAACAAGTTCATTCAGTCGATTGATCAACCAACAATCATCATGTTTGATGAATTCGAGAAGGTGTACGACTCGAGCGAGCAGGAAGAAATCCTGACTCTGCTGGATGGTGTCTATCCAAGCAAAAAGCTATTCCTGTTGACGTCGAACGACAAGTGGCGCATCGACTTCAACATGCGCAACCGTCCTGGTCGTATCTTTTACATGATCGACTTCCACGGATTGGACCCTACATTCATTCGTGAATATTGCGAGGACAACCTCAAGAACAAGACTCACATTCAAAAGACGTGTGACATCGCAGCTTTGTTTGGTGACTTCAACTTCGAAATGTTGAAGGCATTGGTTGAGGAGATGAACCGTTACGACGAAGATCCTGCACAGGCCCTCCGTCTGTTGAACGCGAAGCCTGAATACGATGGTATGAAGAAATTCACCGTTTTGATTCACGTCAACGGCAAGTTGGTTGACATGAGTAGTGACGACGTTGAATGGCAGGGAAATCCTTTGAACTCAACCGATCTCGACTTCAACTACAAGAAATGGATCAACAAGAAGGAGGATGAGTACGAGTGGGAAGCTGCGAACTTCACCAGTTCAGATCTGATGAAGATCGACGCATCTCACGGTGTTTAAACGTTCAAGAACAAGGAAGGTCAAATTCTTACTCTGACGAAGATCAAAGAGAAGGAATTCAACTACCTACATTCGTTCTGATAACCGTTTTCCTGTTTGTTTGACACATATATAATCCTTACAAACAATAAGGATTATCATGGGTAAGAAAGTAAACCGAGCAGGCGTTATTCCGTACATCATCGAGAAAGGTGAGATTAAGATGATGTTCATGAAGCCATCGGTCGCAAAGTTCGGTGGAGATTGCTTCCAAATTGCCAAGGGCAAACAGGAAAAGGATGAAACCGTACAAGAAGCTGCCCTCCGCGAGGCCAGCGAAGAGATCGGTTTGTTCGAAGGAAACATCAAAGAGTTGTACGATCTTGGTACGTTCATGGGCCGCACTTCTATCTTCGTTGCAAAAATGAAGGACAAGAAGATGTTCGGCGATCCAAATTTCGAAACATCAGAAGTCAAGTGGATGACACCAGAAAAATTTGACGAGATTGGTCGTGACCTACACAAGCCAATCGTCAAAGCTGCCGTCCGTCTAATCAAAGATCGTGAGGAGCTTGAAGATGAATGATTCACAAGTGCACGCTGCCTTTCAAGCAGCTACCAAACTATTCGGTTTTATGGCTACACAGGGCTCAGTCGGTGTTGGTAAGAACGAACGTGGTGATCCAGTTATTATTGTATCATTCGTAGAATGGCCAATGACAATGAATGTGCTTCCTGATGAAATCGCTGGTGTTCCAATTCGATATGAGAAAATTAATAAGATACACGGTTTGTGAATAAAATACTAAAGTCCGAGATTGACCGATCGGTTAATTTCGTTGAAGAACAGCTTGTCGGTTTTGTTGAATCACGATACGTCCGCAAAGAGGATGACTACTTTATTTGTTATCTGTCCTCTCAGACTGGATGCAATCGTGGTTGCAAATTCTGCCACCTAACAGCAACAGGCCAGATGGCCTTTGAGGATACGAGAGATTCCGGTTTCTTGTTTCAAGCAATGGATGTCATGCGACATTACCTTCGTGGTGTAAACATAGACAAACTACCACGTGCCAAGTACATGCATTACAACTTCATGGCTCGTGGTGAAGCTCTTGCAAACAAGTACCTACTCGAGAATGCAGATCGAGTACTCCTTCCACTCGCTGAACTTGCGGTTGACCAAAAATTGAATCCAAAATTCAACGTATCAACAATCATGCCTGTTACACTGAAGAAGCCCTTAACTGACATCTTCAAGATCATTACCCCCACAATGTACTATTCGCTTTACAGTATGCATGATTCATTCCGCGACAAGTGGATGCCAGCAGCGATGCCCGTCCATCAAGCACTGGATATGTTGAAAGACTATCAAGAGATGACGAAGAAAATTGTCAAGATCCATCACTGCTTCATCAAAGGTGAGAATGATTATCTCCTCAACACCATTGAAATGTGTCAAGCCATTAAGGATCGAGACTTACTTTGTGAGTTCAATCTTGTTCGATACAATCCCTTCTCACCAGAACAAGGCGAAGAGAGCAATGATTTTACCATTCAGGAGAATTTGAAAGTGATCGATGAGCATTTTCCTGGCAAAGTCCAAATGATTCCTCGTGTTGGTTTTGATGTGAAGGCAAGCTGCGGCATGTTTGTGGATAAGAAATAAGGCAACTGCCTGATTTAGGTAGATGAACCTTAATTCTCCTGCTGACCCCTAAATAAAAGGGTCAGTTCCAGGAGAATTTCATGTCAAACATCAAGGTTTCAGTGATCAATCAATGCAGCGTCCTAACAGACGACCAAGTCAAACCAGTAGTAGATGCAATGCAGGTACAAGTACACCGTGACTTCGCACCAGAATGGGGAATTGACGCCGATTTGATCTTCGTTCCAAAGGGCCAAAAGCCAGATGCTACCACTTGGTGGCTCGTACTTTTAGATGACAGCGATGCAGAAGGTGCATTGGGTTATCATGAACTAACACCAGCAGGATTCCCTATTGGTAAAGTGTTCGCAAAAACAGACATCGATTACAACTTGAGCTGGTCGGTAACGGCAAGCCACGAACTTCTCGAAATGTTGAGCGATCCAGACATCAATCTAACAACGTTTGTACAAACTTCGAACACAGCCGGCTTCTTGTATGCCTACGAGAACTGTGATGCTGTCGAAGACGACTCATTCGGTTACGAAATTAACGGTGTTAAGATGTCTGATTTTGTTCTACCATGCTACTTTCAACGCTCAATGCCAGCAAAGAAGTGGGACTTCTGTGGACATTTGAAGGGTCCAGTTCCAACAATGCTTTCGGGTGGATATTTGAGCCAGTTTGCAGTTGGCATGCCTGGTGCAGGTCAGGGTTGGACACAAATCAATGCTCAAAAGTTGATTGGTGAGCAACATGTTACAGATCGCACAACACGTCAGATCCCAAGCGCACGCCGTCAGCGCCGCGCAAAGGATCGCTCAGAGTGGAAGTTGAGTACTGTCGAAACATTGTAAATTGTTGTTGACGAGGAAATAGGGCTCAAGGATAGTAAGTCCTTGAGCCCTTTCTTTTGGAGACATCGATGGCCGACATTGTTCAAAAATACGACAAGTACACCTTCTTCTGGAGTGGACCGTTTTCGAATTGGTTTACTTCACCAATTGTTCTTGACGGACAGAAATACACGTGTGTTGAACAATACATGATGAACAAGAAGGCTCTGATGTTCGGGGACGTGGAAATTGCAAACGAGATCATGAAGACCTCCAATCCACGAGATCAAAAGGCATGGGGACGTAAAGTTCGCGGCTTCGATATGGATAAGTGGGCATCCGTTGCCCGTGATGTTGTCTATCGCGGTTGTGTAGCGAAGTTCGCTCAAAACCAAGATTTATTCTTGGAATTGAAGAAGACAGAAGGTACGCTGCTTGTTGAAGCGTCACCTCTTGATAAGGTATGGGGCATTGGGTTAGATGCAAAGACGGCCGCTGTGACTCCAATCGAAGATTGGAAGGGTACAAATTGGTTGGGCCAATGTCTGACAGAAGCTCGTGAAACATTGTTTCATCTTGGAACGACTAAAGAATAAATACAAACGACGTCTTTGGCTCATCCGTCGTAAAAACTCTGCGCCTTACAACAATAATAAGGAGTTCATTATGACAGCAGCAGGCGGCTCAACAGGAGCAGGTGGAATCGCGGGTATGCACGCACCACAACAAGCAGCATACACATCAACAAAGTTTTTCAAAGAGATCGGTCCATGTGCATATCGCAACTGGAAGTCAGATAGCGAATGCTACAAACTACACGGTTATGATCGATCATTCAATTTCACATTCGGTTGTTCACATCTCGACAAGCAAGGCTTTGTTGTTGACTTCGGTGGACTAAAAGAAATCAAGCGTCAGCTTGAGTATTGGTTCGATCACACAGTGATTCTTCAGTCGGATGATCCAATGGTTCGCACATTCCGCAAACTGGAAAGTATGGGACATTTGGTACTACGCACATTTCCACTGATCAGTTGTGAAGGTCTTGCAGAATTTGTCGGTGAGTATGTCGATCACATGCTTCAAGAAAAGGACAAAGGTCGTAACTGGGTTATTAGTTGCGAGATGATTGAAGCTGAAAAGAATTCAGCTATCTATTCACCACGACACAATCCAGAACGTATTCTATTTCCTGAACTTGCTGAACTGAACAAGGAAATCGAAGAACAAAATACATCGGAGCTACTATAATGCCAATGTATGAATATGTTTGCACAGGTAAGAAGTGTAAGACAATTTTCGAAGAACTGACTACATTTGACGCGATTGTAAATTGTCCGAAGTGTGGTAAGCCTGGTGAGAAACAAATAGCCACAACTCATCATCCTGTGTTTGTTCACCGTAAGGGTTCATTTGCACAGCGTCGTGGCAAGTCAAAGCGCAGAACGCGTCTGTAACCCCACACAAATCCGTTCTTTGGCCGCATTTCATTAGGATATAATAAATATCCTCATTATGAAATTGTTAATTGAGATTCACAAGATGTCAAAGGACATGCCTAAACCGCATGAGCGTAACTTCGTGGCTAAACATGCCAAGAGAAGCGGTGCTGGTGCGCACAAGGAAAAAATAGGTCCGCACGCTCCTCGTAATCGTCAAAAACAACAATGGAAGAAAGAAATACAGGAAACATATGAAGCTGATTAAAGAATTAAATGACGCGTTGAAGCCGGTTGATCCTGTTGAAGCTGCGATCAAGAGCCTTGGCGAAAGTGATGATTGGACCGAGCAGCTCGACGATGATCAGGTTGAGATGTTGGCGGAATACATGAAGGAGATGATTGTCTCCTCAACAAAAAGAGGTGCACAGATGTCACCCGAAGAAGCCGCTCGAATGGCTTTGGAAGATGTAGCAGGATTTGAGACTGCATCTGCACGAGTACTAAATCAGACTGTCCAGCGTTTAGTACAGGCTTACCTCAAAAAGAATACATAACATGAACGCGTCATTTGCTCCAACGAAACCATGGAGCCGAGTGACGGCAGACCAAATAGCGTTTTACTACGCTAAGGGGTGTAAGGTGTTCCCACCAATGTTCACTCTTTACCTAGATCAATTAACGCAGCTCGAACGAGACGGAAAAATCTCACTGACGCCCAATGCCATTCTGGAACGCTATCATCTTCTGCTAAAGCGTAGAATAGAGACAAGGATTCGTCGGATCGCCAATCATATCCAATCTCGCAGCGCACTTTGAAGCAGCGTAGACAGATCCGATTCGGATCACATGCGTAGTCTAAGGACTTGGTTTTAAATGGATTGAGACATAAACTACATTCTGTCTCGATTGCTTCTTTCAGCATCACTGTTTATCTTCTGTTTACGTTCCGCTGCTCTGCGGAGCTCTGTTTCATATCCTGCTGTTGCAGATCCTTTATCCGGCCACGGACCGTACATCTTATGATCTACGATACAAAACCAGCCATCTCTGATACGGAATGGACGATAGTCCATTTTACTCACTTCCAGTAGCCTTTGATCTTCTGGATAATTGTTGTCGATGCATGACTCTCTTCAACATGAATCCCATCGTCGGGTTCAGGTTCCGGATCAGGCGATATGAGATTAGCTGGTGGTTCAATAACGTCTGGTAGTTTTTTGTCCTTGTTTTCTTGCTTGCGTTGAAGCCAATCCCAATAAGAACTCATATCAGTTCCTTGAGAGCCTTGCTCAATTCATGAAGCGCACTTTCCAACGCACTAAATTTGTCCACGGCTAAAGTTATCCCCTGCTTTCCAGGTAACCACTGTTCAACATCTGCATTGTGATACCAAACTCGGATGTTAATCAGTTTACGTCCTTTGAATTCATCGATACTGATACGTACTTGTTCGCGGCTATTTTTATCAAACTGGGCAATTGGTTTGCTCTCAATCATTTACGCTACCTTTCGATGTTTTGAGACAATTTTAAGACACGTGACATCTTGTGGCACAGAGAACCGCTTAATGACACGTGTCGGAATTTTGAGATATCGGACGACGTCCTTCCAGTTAACATAATGGCGTTTTTGCGTATAGATAAGAACATCCATGAACGAGCCAGGATAGCGGCCTTCACCACTATCTTTGATTAACTCTTCAAGTTCTGCTTCTTGAACTTTCAGAGCTTCAATTCGTTCGCGGATCTCTACAAGTCGATCTACCGTATCACCAAAGATTTGTCTTGTTACGTCTAACATAAAACGCCTTGTTAAATTCACGAAGTGAATTTACTACGGTAATTTTTTGGAAGTCAACTTAACACGAACTGATACTGGTGTCTGATGATGCCAATATCCCGTTTCAGGTTTGAAACAACGTGCACATCGATATCGAAACATCCCTTGAATTTTGTACAATGCGTCATCTTGTTGACAACCACAACAATGCCCTACACGAGTCTCCGGCTCAGCTTCTGTACGGCGTCTCATCGTAGTATCTCAGACTTGTTGCGAATCCAAACTACTTGTCCAGTTTTCTCGTCACTGAGACAAATGTTTGAAATGTTCGCAATCTTAGGTCCCAAATCAGTAGCTATCGATTCAGCTGCCAATTCTGCTTCAACACCAACACGCCACTGCTTTCCTGACTTCAGTGTAAACGTTAAACGATATTTGTACGTGCGCATGACTATCTCCAATGTGGTTACAGGACTAGTAATACGCAGGTAAAATACGGGACGTCAACAATCAATAATGCTGTTGACAGAACCATAAATATCTCCTTTGTCCTCGGTAAGGAGATATAATGAAACTAACAGAAAATCAGCGAAAATATGCAAAGAAATGGCGAAAGGCTAACCCGGAAAAACACAACAATTGGAAATATAAAAATCCATTGGGACAAATAATAGCAAGGTTAAAAACTCGAGCCAAGAATCAAAACCTAGATTTCAACCTAACAGAAAATGACTTGATAATACCAGAAAAATGTCCTGTGTTTGGAACACCATTGATTCTTCACACAAAACGAGAAATACAAAAGAATCTTAAAACATCAGTATCCGTTGATCGAAAAGACCCTTCTAAGGGATATACAAGAGACAATATTGAAATCATGAGTGCGTTTGCGAATAGAATGAAAAATAATGCTAACTCAGATGAATTATTGAAGTTTGCGGAATGGATACAAAAGACATACAAACTCAGTTGATGGTTGACATTAGGGTCCTAATTGTGTATAGTGCTTAAACTGTCTGGGAAAACAGTTAGGAGTTAACGATGTTTGGATTCTTTAAACGTAAACCGGCACCTGTGCCTACTCATCCGGCCTTCCTTATTACGGAAGGCGTGAGCAGCAACTTTCACTACCACATAGCAAAGTTTGGACATTCCACGCGTAGCCTTTGTGGTGCTCAAACCTTCCACACATCGATTCCTCTCAACGCTTGGGGTGTAAAAGATCACCTCCCTTCCCACTGGTGCAAAATTTGTGAAGAACTCGTGGAGGAAGTGTAATGAAGTTGCATACCGATCGTAATGATGTCGAGCGTTCGAACATCGCATCTGAATCTGCCTTTCGAATCAAAACAACGGCAAAGGCGTTCGATATTCTATCGAGCGGTTTGTACACGGACCGGATCCTTGCCTGCGTTCGTGAATTGTCGTGCAATGCGTACGACGCACATATCGCTGCCGGCAATGCCGAACAGCCGTTTGAAATCCACGTACCGAACTCACTGGAGCCTTGGTTTCATGTAAAGGACTTCGGTACTGGTTTGTCCGACGAAGATGTGATGAATTTATATTCCACGTACTTCGATTCTACGAAGACGACTAGCAACGATTATATCGGTGCTCTCGGACTTGGAAGCAAATCTCCCTTTTCGTACACAAAAGCGTTTGAAGTGATTTCTCGCTTCGAGCATGTTCGTCGGACGTATTCAATCTTTATCAACGAAGATGGTGTTCCGACGATTGCCAAGATGGGTGAGTTTGTCACCGATGAGCACAATGGTCTTGAAGTTCGCATTACCGTCAAGAAGGATGACTTCTGGACTTTCCAAGATAAGGTTCGTCACGCTCTACGTTGGTTTCCTGTCAAGCCGACTATCGTTGGCGCCACTCGATTCGAGTGGCTGCAGATCCCGAAGGAGAGTCTCGCTGGTGAAGGCTGGAGAATGTTTGACGAAGATTTCTCTGAAAGCGGCAACAAGATGACTGCCGTTCAAGGTAACGTTGCATACAAGGTTGATATCAGCAAGCTGGAACTTGACGACGCAGATCGAAATCTGCTGGACAACTGTCACATCGTCGGCTTCTTTGAGATCGGCAAGTTGGAAGTTGCGGCTTCAAGAGAAGAGATTCGTTATGATGATCGTTCACGAGCTGCTCTGGTTCAGAAGATCAAGGATGTTCGGGCAGGTATTCTCGACTCCGTTGAAAGACAAGTTGAAGCGCTTGAAGCGGCAGGTGCAAATTTGTGGACGATTATGATCCATCTTAACGAGATGGCTGATCAAATGTTCAATAGTCGCTCGTTGTTCAACGAGTTCATCGGGCCGTCTGACAACGAATCGATCATGTGGTATATCGCCAATGGTGGTAAGTTGACTATCCCTGAGATCAAAGGTCATGAAGTGGTTGCCTACACCCTTTCAAGTGGTGGTGATCCGTCGAAGGCTCCAATGAAGCGTTCACATCTTGGTTCTGGTGTTCAGCCTGATACCGACATGTGTGTGTTTTTGAATGATATGAAGACTGGTGGTATTGCAAAAATCACCCACTTTGTTCGAACAAATACATGGACGACAATCGACAAGAATCAACGAATTCGTACAGCAATTGTAATTCGTCGCCTTGACAAGCCGAATGCATACGTTGAGAATCCTGATCCGAAAGATCGCATTCTCCATCCAACCGTTCAGGCTGTATGGGCACCTGAGGATTTTGATGAGGAGTACGAGAAGATTATTGGTAGTCTTGGCTTTCCGAAAGTGAAGCTTGCTAGCACGGACGGTCTGGTCCCTCCGCGTGGTCGCAACGGTGATTACAAATCGATCCCGATCTTCACGTTTGAAAAGGTCAATGTTCGTCGCTACGGAAAGAGCTCAATTGTGTGGCAGCGAGTTCCTGCTGACAAGTTGGACTTCACAAAGGATGCTCTGTACTTTTTCATTCGTAATGGCTCTCACATTACCGTTGTCGATTCTGCTGGGAATGAAAAGGACGTCACGTGGGATGTGTCAAAAACTGAAGACTATCTCAAATCTGCAATCAAGCTGATCAACGATGCTCAGGGCACGAAGTACACTCTTAAGGATGTGTATGCTGTTGGTTCGATGGCTTCTAAGAAGGTCAAGAAGCTTCCAAACTGGGTGAATCTATTTGATGCTCTCAAGACGCAGATGGATCAGTTCAAGCCTGCGGTTGAATACTTCAAGAAGGTACAACAGACAAACGATGTGATGGGCCTTCGTGATGTGATCATCGGAATGCGGCCTGGTAGTCGTCGTTATTTAATTGATGGGATCGATAATCTGAGCAAAAAGTCCAAGTTTCGAACAACGCTTGAGCCCCTTATCGCTGATGCTGACAAATACCAGAACCTAAGCGGCACCTGCGCTTTCATGCAGAAACTGGATGTGGACTTGGGCACAAAAGTGTTCGATAATACGACCCCTAAAGGTTATTTTGGGAAGCATGCGTTTGACGATTATCCGATGCTTTCCTTCGTAAACCAATTTCAGTATCTTACATCTGGACAGTTGAAGTTGTTTTTCGATTACATCGAAACCATCGACAGGAGTTAACAAATGGCATCATATATTCGCACAGACGACCATCTCACCATCGTGTTCGACGACGGTGTGTCGGCAACGGTGTACGCAAGTCAGCCTCGCTTTCGTGAGGTTGTAGCGGCACTCGCAAAGAAGAATTACGAACTTGCTCGCAAGATCGCAGTTCCAACTGAGACGATCAAAGCTCAGATCAAGAGCACGCTCGGCATCAACGAAGAGAAGGTTACCATCGAACATGGTATCGTTCACTTTGAAGGCAAGGAGATGGACAACACTCTCACTCGCCGCATGCTTCAGATGGTTGAGGAAGGCTTCGACATCAGCCCACTCAAGGCATTCCTTATCAACCTACAGAACAACCCCAGCTATCGCGCTGTGAACGAACTATACGGCTTCCTCGAGAAGGGCAATCTACCTATCACCGAAGATGGTCACTTCCTTGCATACAAGAAAGTACGTGCGGACTATAAGGATGTTCATTCCGGCACGTTCGACAACTCGGTTGGTCAGGTTGTTCAGATGCGCCGCAACGAGGTTGACGAGGATTCTCGCAATGAGTGTTCGAACGGCTTGCACTTCTGTTCGAAGGAGTACTTGAACAACTTCGGTGGTGAGCATATCATGATCGTCAAGATCAATCCTGCCGATGTTGTCGCAATTCCTGCTGACTACAACAGCTCGAAGGGCCGCACTTGCCGTTACGAAGTTATCGGTGAGGTTGGCAAGAGTGAGAAGCTCGTTACCAGCACTGGTGATCTCGAAGGTTCGTTCCGCGATACTGGTTCTCAGCCGTTCGGCTGGACGTTGAACGAAGATGATGAGTGGGATGAAGATGATGAGTGGGATGAAGATGATTTGGATGATGATGCGTCGTTCTACGACCAGGATCACGTCGCCGACTTCGATGAGGCACTTGCATCATACGAGGCAATGCAGAACAACTCTCGCGGAAATCCTCTTCGTGTGACAGCTTCGGATGGCACAAGCGTTGAGATTCCTGTCGGTGGTACTGCCGAATTGCTCGACCCAAAGATAATCGCGTCAACCGACGATTCCGCTGACACGTATGAATTCGATACGGTCAAGGAAGCTGCACAATGGGCTGGTGTCAGCGCAAGCGCAATCAACCGTGTTCTGAAAGGTGATCGCAAGTCGACAGGTGGTTACAAGTGGGCCTATTCCACCAAGCGTGAGTGGAAAGTCACGCCGCCCGCATCTGAGATCGATCCAGTGAACTCGTCATTCGCCGGACTTCCGGTTGGTGATTCGGTCACGATTCCTCGCAGCGTAGCAGTCGAGATTGCAGAATCTCTCGACGATGAAGAGGATGATGGTTACAGCTTAGACGATTACACGTAAGCTCCTAACTTCCCAGACAGGAGCCGCCCTCCGGAGAAATCCGGAGGGCTTTTCTGGAGGATAAATTGACCTTAACAAACTTCTGGATTGTAGCTGGTGCCTCCCTTGTTATTATTGTAGCGTGTATGGTAATCAACAACGCTCAATACCAATTACTCAAACGGTTAACAAACTTTCTTCAACTAACCGTTAAGCCATCTTTGATACGGAACGGTGAGCCGAATAAGGCTCGTAAAATCTCTCTTGATGAGCTTCCAAAGATCCAAGAATGGTTCGGTGAATGTCAGAACTATGGCTGGATCAACCTACTCGGATTAGGCTCCTCGCTTGGGTTACTCGTGTCTGGCGGTGTTTATCACAGTTTATCATATATAATAGTTATGTTGAGTGGATTGTTCGTGGCTTCGAATATCTTTTTCTTGCCACGTGCGTTCATACGTTTGAATAAGGCAATTGAAATTAACAACAGCTATGTGCTTCTGTTGTCGGTTTTCGACAAGGCACAAGAGATAAAAACAAATGACACAGGAAGCGCAAGTTCTTCTTGAACTTACAGAACAGGAAGTCAAACAAGTTTTAGGCACGGCCGTCAAACAGATGGTACGTATCGCACAAGAGCCTGCATCAGATCTAGAACTAGAAACACTCGCCAGTGTCATTAGTAAGTGTTCAAAAGCCACAAAGTCAATCGACTCAAAATCCCCCCAAAAATCCCTTGCCAAATTGTCCATAGTTAAGTAGTTGACCCTGTACAAATGTTAGGGTATACTTCCACCACTAGTAACCTGTAGGTGGACATTATGAAACTCTTCGTCGAATTTCTTCTTCTGGTTCTGCTTGTTCAAGCGTTCCGAAAGGTTCGTGAATGGAGAATCCAAAAGACAATCGTCGAGGTTGCTCAGAAAAAGGCCGCGCTCGAGGAGACTCGTCGTACCAACATTGCAGCGGCAAGCTGGATGAAGGCCAACACACGCGACGTTCAAGAACGGGCTCGTCGTCACATTCATGATGCTCCGAGCTATACTTCTTACACCGAAGAGACTGGTCGCTACAGGAAGCTATCACAATGAGCTATCTAATCAAAAAGGGCACACCAGGCAAACTGATCGAGCTTAAACCGCATGAAGATGCAGTTATCAAGGATTGGACAATCCGCAAGGATGTTGAGTTCGAAAGCTGCCTGATTGATCCTCTCGTTGTAAAAACGATGGTCGAAGCCGCACAAAAGACCATTGCTGGAACACTCGCTACACAAGGTTATGCTTTATTCGGTGGTGATAGTGGAGGCGATCGCCGTGCTCGTTACGTGCTCGCCGTTCAATACGACAAAATCACAATTACCTAAGGATGTCCCATGAGCATGAGTACACACGTTGTTGGAATTCGTCCACCGGACCAGACTTTCAAAAAGATGAAGGCGGCATGGGATGCTTGCAAGGCAGCAGGTGTTGCGCCTCCGAAAGCAGTCGTCGATTTTTTCAACGACGAAACACCTGATGAGGCTGGTGTTCAGATCGACATCGATTGCGCAGCTGAGGAATGGAACAGCGATCAGTTGTGTGCATCAGGAATCGAAGTGGACATCAACAAGTTGCCGTTGGGTGTCAAGATCATCCGTTTCTACAACTCGTACTGACATCATGATCATTACCGAAAAGAAGTTCTGCATTTTCAGCCTTGTGTGGTTTTGTTGGCACTGGGGACTATTACTGCTTGGGTTTGTGCCACAACCGTTGCGACGTGAGTTGATGACTGGTGCATTGATTATCGATGCAATATGTTTCGTTGCATGGACCTACTTGATCATTTTTAAGTTCGACGAAATCAGAGCACATCGATGGCGAAAGAACTCTCCCCGTATTCATACGCTGTAATTAAAGTAGGTGGCTGCTGGATTCTTTCTAAGAATCTGTCCAGGTATGTGACCACACAAACCTGGGAAAAGGTTGGTTTGCAGTTTCGACTGGTCTGTTGACCCTAATTCGATAATTGGGTATAATGTCTTCATTGAAATCAAGGAGACATTTATGAGCAACCTTGCAATTGAAATGACTGGACCGAATTCGGCGCGGATCTCTTTTTCGGCGGCTCGATCTGGCGACTTCCTAACCGCCGGTAATGAGTTCCGACAGACCGTAAACGTGACGGATGGTCAGTTCCTCCGCAGAATCCAAGGTGAGCTTTTCCGCCTCAAGAATTTCAAGTATGAGCACAACGTCGCGCTGAAACTTGGCGATGCTCCCCGCATGAATCTCGACAGCACATTGTGGAGCGATCTTGCAGATGCGTTATTTGCATTCGTTCTCAACGTGGAAGTTGGCAATTTAGTCTAGCTCGACGTTGGCTCCATAAATAGCCGTAGGATAACCCTATGTCTTTTGTGGAGTCAATACATGAAGTTACTGAATGAAATTGTTAAGAGCGAAAATGTTTATCTCGATCAGCTTGCTCAGATTCAAGAACAGGTTGAAATCTGGTTGAATGAGATTGCAAGAGAAAAACGTCTCGGTTTAAAGCCAATCGACCAAATGGTTGCCGAAGCTGGTGATCCTTACAACTCAGCTGACAAGACAGGTGGTCGTCAACCTGACGACACGCTTGAGTTCACACCAACTGAAGGTCCAATCGCAAAACCAGAAAATATCAAGGCAACATCAGGAAGCTTTGATGCATCACGCATTCATTTGATCTACAATCCACAAACTGGTGAGATTGAAAAGACTGTCAAAACACCAATGCGTTCTCGTCCACCAGCAGATTATATGGAAGCGAATGCTGATCAAGTTCAAGGCGCACTCAAGCACCTTGAAACAATGAATCCAAAACTAGCTGATTTACTTGTTGCGGGTCGTATGAGCGTATGGATTCCACGTGCTGCCGCAAAAGCTGGCCCTTCAAGCGTTAAACATCTTGGATTGAACACAAATCCAAACATTGAATCAAAAGGCAATTCAAATAAAATGAAGATGTCTGATGAAGACCTCGCTCGTGCACAAACAGCTGCCAACAAAATGAAACTAGCATAAAAAACCGCAATAAAATGCATTTAGAACCCGCCTTTATGGCGGGTTCCCTTTAAGGTTCCGTTGTCCTTTTGCCCCTATTCTAGTATACTGGTTCCAGTTAATGACCTGGAGCAGGTTGAAATGTCCGAACTGGTTAATGCAGAATTGGATGCAATTCACCAAGGCGAAATTGCACTGGCAGAGCACATCCGATCTACAATCATTTCCGACATTGATGCGGGAAAATTCTCGAAATATGAACTTGCCGGTCGTCTTGAATCGACACATATTGGTGTTGAGGCGATGAAAACGAGGCAGGTGTGGACATTACGATACGCAATCATGATTGCACACAAACTTGGGTACTCAATCGGTAAACTTGAGGTGAAATCAAATGTCTAATCTAACGCTCGTTATCGACAATCGGACGAATGTCAAGCACCAGATCCTCAAGAATCTCCAGGAACACAACGGAAAGCCTGTTTCTATGTTCTGTGCGATTCGAAATATCGAGGATACGTTCGAAGCTACACAGGCTCTTCATGAACTCGTCTCTGAAGACCTCGTTGAGCGTCGTGATTTCGGCCACCAGAACATTTTTCTGTACCGATATCGGTCGGAATTGAACTACTACCGTCGCCTTGAAGGGCTGAAATCAGCATAAGTTGACTTCTTGACCCTAAATCGGTATAGTGCTTCCAACTGGAGGCATTTATGATTACACACATCCCGACACCGTTCGTCCAAATCCTCGGAAATTCAGTATTTTTCCGAGATCGGTTCGATGATTTACCCCAAGTTATTCAACCATTCCTCTTTTATCCGGATTGGTTCTTTATGACATGGCCGTTCCATTGGTTTTTTGCCGCTACACACGATTGGAACGGCGTATACATGACCAATGATGGTCTCGTTGTCTGCTCCTTCGCATTCTTTTGGTTTATTTTAGGATGCATTTTAGGTGCTTGTAGAGTCAATACGACGTTCAACTCGTTCGTTGATAAGGATTGGGCATGGCCGCTGCGAGTTCCGTATCAGATTTTGATGTATTTCTTGTTCTGGCACATTTATGTTGCTGACATGATCGGCACATTAGCGACAGCTTTCTTCTGGCCTGGCTATGAAGTTAGCATGGCTTTTCGAAAGTTAGTGTTCTTCGCCATGCTCGCTCCGCCTATCGTCGTGATCGTTTGGCGAATTCTTCTTCTCGTTCAAGTTCTTTGAGAACTATTCGGAGAGTTAAGCCGGGCTAAGCCGAATTTTCCTTACCCAAAATTGCCGTTAACCGATTGCTCTTACAAAGTTTCTTGTCTTTTGATTGTCTCAATCATAAGATACCATTATGTAATACATCCTCACCGGAGTGGTTATGGCAACACTCAATCGATCTTCATTTTGGACACTCCCTACTGGTGAGAAAATCCGTGTAAAACGCATGTCGATCGAGGATATTCACATTGCCATGTTCATTGTTGATGCAATGGAACGAGAAAATATTGGGAATGATCCATATTTGATTCAACAAATGTGCTTGTACTCGGGAGCTTGTCCCGTTCTCCTACCAATTGAAGAGAAGATTTCCGGTTTTTATCCCGAAGATTGGCATGATCTCTTCCTGAATGAGATCGACAAACGATTCAAATTCCTCGAAAGACGTGCTATCAAGACACAAAAAGTTAATAAGAAGCCCTCTTGGCTTGTCAAATGGTTCAAGTTTTGGTAGACTTACCGTTAATTTGATACTGCACGAGGTGTCGCCATGCCACTGACAATCACTGTTACGCTCGATGATGAGTCGGTTCAGAACTTCCTTGACATCTATAATCATGATGCTGGGACAAAAATCACTGCTGACATGCTCAATCAGAATACCGCTTTCCAGGAAGCACTCGCTGAAGACATGATTTCTGGATGGTATGAA
>VFSW01003667.1_pt1 | contig 23012 bp, 25 predicted proteins | sample 5358111 | NCBI WGS metagenome assembly VFSW01 (sample SAMN11554181, study PRJNA540505) | mine drainage metagenome | isolation source: sediment from site ElyBrook_90M | place: USA: Ely Copper Mine, Vershire, VT | collected 2017
TGAACCTCAAACGACCGGCGCCATCGGCTCATTCGCAGCGGAAAGCGCACCACCCGCCGGCGCGCTCGCTTATGCCGAGCCGGGAGCGCAGGAGGCGCCTTCGAATGGCGGAGCCGTTGCGGCCGTAATGAACGAAGCCACGCCGCGTGTCACGGTGACAAACGCTGTCGCCGTGCAAACCGGAAATAACGTGATGACGGTGGCGATGAAACGCGTCAATGGCCGGCCGGCCTCCGCGATCCTCACTGTGGCCAACAAGCTGTCGGCATCGCTTGCCGACAGCGAACGCCTAAACGATCCGTGGTTGCGGGCCATCGTCCTGTCGCCAAGCGTGACACGATTCCTGAGCATTACCACCCTGGGCGTTCACGACTTCGCCTTCTTGGCGGCACTGATGGCAAAGCCGGCCAATTCAGTAATGATGACCTTCGCCGCCGACCCGCAGCCCGGCCTCGCGCAAGATCATTTCAGCGGCAGTGCAATCGTATTCGTGTCGACCGCGACCTATCCGATACAAACCGCAGATCTGCGGTAATCGGACGATCTCTCGAGGCTCAACGAAGCTACCCGGCAATCTTGCGCACCACGGCGCGCCGCTACTCGTCACCCCAGCATGCCGAGCGCATGCAGATAGGTCTCCAGGATTGCCTCCTGCTCCTTGCGCTCATTGACGTCCAGCTTGCGCAATCGCACGACCGTGCGCATTGCCTTGACGTCGAAGCCGTCGGCCTTGGCTTCGGCATAGACGTCACGCACATCGTCGGCGAGCGCTTTCTTTTCCTCTTCGAGGCGCTCGACACGTTCGACAAACGCCTTGAGGTGGTCCTTGGCGAAGCGGTGCGTGGCTTGGTCGCTTTGGGCTGCGGTGGCGGTGGCCATCGGGTACTCCTGGCAAAAGTGTTGGCCGCCACCTTTCGAAAGTGAGCGCGCCGTGGTCAAGACGCGTTCGCGCTCATCCACACATTGCACAGGACATCGCGGCGAAACGCTTCACCTCAGTGCTTTGGGCTTGCTTTTTCGAACGCGGCTTTTTGGCTCGCCGAGGCTTCCTTCTGATATTTTGCGCGCCATTGATCGTACGGCATGCCGTAGACGATCTCGCGGCTCTGGTCTTTCGTCATCGGCACACCGCTTTCTTCAGCGGCATCCTTCATCCAGTTCGAAAGACAGTTGCGGCAAAAACCCGCCAGGTTCATCAGGTCGATGTTCTGCACGTCGGTGCGCGAGCGCAAATGCTCGACCAGCCGTCGATAAACGGCAGCCTCAAGCTCCACGCGGCTTTTCTCGTCGGTAGCCATATTCTCCTCCGCAGATTAGGTATGACGAAGATAGAGGCCGCACCGGCCGCTTTCCATACTCGTTTCCCGGGGTAGCCATGGATCCTACGAGCGCGGCGGCGCGCGAATTGCTCGAATCGATGTTCCAAAACGCGGTCGGCGCCGCCCATCCGGCGAGTGCGCTGCCGCCGCATCTGCCCGAGCCGCCACCGCGCGGACGTCTTGTCATTCTCGCCGCCGGCAAGGCGGCCGGGTCCATGACGCAAATTGCGGAACAGCGCTATGGCGAACTGCCGCAGACCCGGATCGCCGGGCTCGGCATCACCCGCCACGGATATGGACGGCCGACGAAGCGCATCCCGGTCATCGAGGCTGGACATCCGGTCCCGGACAAGATTGGCGTCTCCGCCACCAAACGCGTACTGGCGTTAGCCGACGCGGTGGATGCCAACGATCTTGTGCTCGTCTTGCTCTCCGGCGGCGCCTCGGCAAACTGGATCGCACCTGCTCCCGGCCTCGCGCTCGAGGAGAAGCAGGCGGTTACCCGCGCGCTCCTCAACAGCGGGGCCAATATCGGCGAGATAAACGCGGTGCGAAAACATCTGTCCCGTATCAAGGGCGGCCGCCTCGCCAAACGTGCTCATCCGGCCAAAGTCCTGACGCTGGCGATTTCCGACGTGCCGGGCGACGATCCGGCGGTGATCGGCTCCGGACCGACCGTGCCCGACCCGACTACGCTTGCCGAGGCGCGGGAAATCGTCCGGCGCTACCGCCTGAGACTGCCGGATGCGGTCACGCGGGCGCTCGACGATGCCGGCAACGAAACGCCCAAACCGGGCGACCAGATCTTCAACGGAACGGACTACCGCATCGTGGCGCGACCGGCTGACGCATTGCGCGCCGCCGCCGAGCGCGCCGGCGCCGCAGGATACGAATGCGTCATGCTCGGCGATCGCCTGCAGGGCGCGGCGGGGGAGGGGGCGGCCGTGCACGCGCGGCTCGCGCGGGACGCGCGGGCGCATAATCGCCGCGTAGCTATTCTGTGGGGCGGCTAACTCACGGTTACGCTGCGCGGCAAAGGCCGCGGCGGCCCCAACCAGGAATATGCGCTGGCGCTCGCCATACATCTTAACGGCACCGCGGGCATTGCCGCGCTCGCCGCCGACACCGATGGGACCGATGGCGGCGGCGGCCGGCCCGACGACCCGGCCGGAGCCTTCGTCGATCCGACCACGATCGAGCGGGCACGGCGGGCTCGCCTCGATCCCGCCGCCTTTCTCGCGGACAACGATTCCACAGGGTTTTTCAATGGTATCGGCGATTTGTTCCGGCCCGGTCCGACGTTCACCAACGTCACCGACTTTCGGGCCATCGTTGTTGACAGCCACTAAGCCTTGACCGGATTCGAACCGGAAATGAGCGACGCGATTTATTTAAGAACTGTGGCGGGCGCGGTTGCCCTGTGCGGACTGGTTTTGCTCGGGCTGACTGCATCCGCGACGCCGGCCGCGGCCGATTTTCGGCTGTGCAACAACACGGCGAGCCGGGTAGGCGTCGCCGTAGGCTACAAGGATGCCGACGGCTGGACCACGGAAGGCTGGTGGAATTTGCCGTCGCGGACTTGCGAGACGGTGCTCAAGGGCAATCTCGTCGCGCGGTTTTATTACGTTTATGCCATCGATTACGATCACGGCGGGGAATGGATGGGACAAGCCTATATGTGCACCCGCGACAAGGAGTTTACGATCCGCGGCATCGGCGAATGTCTCGCGCGCGGCTTTGATCGAACGGGCTTTTTCGAAGTGGATACCGGCGAGCAACGCGCCTGGACCGTCCAACTGACCGAATCGAGCGAGCAGCCGCCGCAACACCCGTTGGCGCCGGGGAATCCGTTGACGCCAATCCAGTCGGCGCCGTCGACCGGCACCCGTGCGGCGCCCGCACCCGCTTCCCCTGGCGCCCGTCCGGCACCAGGTGCGCCGACCCTGCTTACTCCGCCCGCAGGCCAAGTCCGATGAGGCGTCAGCGGCGCACCAAAGTGGTGGCGACGCTTGGACCAGCTTCTTCCGGCCGCACAGTCATCAGCCGCCTGTTCGAAGCCGGCGCCGATGTGTTCCGCATCAATATGAGCCACACCGCGCACGACAAGATGCGCGAACTTGTCGAGACGATTCGTGCCGTTGAAGCCGAGTATAGCCGGCCAATCGGCATTCTCGTCGATTTGCAGGGACCAAAGCTGCGGCTCGGTAGTTTCACGAACGACTGGGCCGCGATCGACAGCGGCCAGGACTTCGTCCTCGACGCCGACCCCGCTCCCGGCGACTCGAAGCGCGTAAATCTGCCGCACCCGGAAATCTTCGCCGCGATCAAACCGGGCGATGCGCTCCTGATCGACGACGGCAAACTGCGGCTGACGGTGACCGAAGCCGAGCCACAGCGCATCGTCGCGCGGGTGCAGGTCGGCGGCAAAGTGTCGAACCGCAAGGGCGTGAGCCTGCCCCAGACCGTCGTGCCGGTTGCAGCGTTGGCGGCGAAAGACCTTGCCGACCTCGAAGCCGCGCTCGATGTCGGCATCGACTGGGTGGCGCTGTCGTTCATCCAGCGCCCGGAGGACGTGGCGGAAGCGAAGAAAATCACCCGCGGACGCGCGGCGGTGATGGCCAAGATCGAGAAGCCCCAGGCCGTGGCGCGGCTCGATGACATCCTCGATCTCGCCGATGGATTGATGGTCGCGCGCGGCGATCTCGGCGTCGAGATGCCGCTGGAGAAAGTTCCCGGCGTGCAAAAGGAAATGACTCGCGCCTGCCGGCAGGCCGGTAAGCCGGTGATTGTCGCCACGCAGATGCTGGAATCGATGATCGCGAGTCCGGTGCCGACGCGCGCTGAAGTTTCGGATGTCGCAACTGCGATTTTCGATGGCGCCGATGCGGTGATGCTGTCGGCCGAATCGGCCTCCGGCCAATACCCGGTCGAGGCGGTGACCACGATGAACCGGATTGCCGAGGAGGTTGAAAACGATCCGATCTATCTGCCGGCGCTGCACGTTCTGCGCACCGAGCCGGAAGCCACCGGCGCCGACGCCATCGCCGCAGCGGCGCGGCAGGTTGCCGAGCCGCTCGATCTGTCGGCCATCGTCTGCTGGCCCAGCTCCGGCGCCACCGGCATGCGGGTCTCGCGCGAACGCCCGGAGCCGCTGATCGTCGCCATTTCGCCGATCACGGGCACCGGACGAAAATTGTCGCTGGTCTGGGGCGTTCACTGCGTCGTCGCCGAGGACGCGCGCGATCAGGACGATATGGTGGAGCGCGCCTGCCAGATCGCGTTCATGGAAGGCTTCGCCAAAGCCGGGCAGCGCGTCATCGTCGTCGCCGGCGTACCGCTTGGCACGCCCGGCACCACCAACATGATCAGGGTAGCCTTCGTCGGCGGCGGCGCGGCGGGCGACGTCTGAATTCGGGAAGCAACTAAAGCTTCGCAAGCATCGCTCTATTTCGCCGTCGCGCCGGTTGCGATCGGCTGCTCCAGTGCGCCGCTAAGCTCCTCAACCGCAGCCACAACGCGATCGGCAGCGGCGTGGTGCAGCATATGTCCGAAACCCGAAACCACCTCGACCCGTACCGCCGGCGCAGCGGCGGCAAGTTTCATGGAATGTTGCTCCGACGGTACCAGTGGATCGCGGTCGCCGGTGAGTGCGATCGTGGGCGCGGCCAAGCGGTCATAACGGCTCGCCTGCTGCGTGAGAAATGCGTCGAGGCAGCCGATGTCCGCCCAATTGGCCAAAAGTGTCGGCGGCCGCAACACCAGCATCGCCGCGGTGCGTTTCACGTAGCGATGCGGCAGCGACTGCGGCAAGAACGCGGTGCGAGAACCGGGACCGATCAAAATCGCTCCAAACGGCAGCGCCAGCGTATGCGCGAACAACCATCCGATCGGTGACGCCAGCAGCGCGTTGAGCTTGGTCATGCGCCACAGCCCCGGATGCGTCGGCGCCGCGATAAGGACGAGCCCGGCCACGCGCCCCGGAAAATCGAGTGCGAACGTGAGCGCCAGCGTACCACCCCAGGAATGGCCGACGACGATGGCGCGGTCGACGCCGAGTTTATCAAACAATTCTCGCAAAACTGACGCCTGATAAGCGGGCGAACTACCGTCGCCGCGTCGGCGGGCGCTAAAACCGAAGCCCGGCCGGTCGATGAGTATGACCCGGTGACGCGCCGCGAGACGCTCGCCAAGGGCGAGATTCATATCCTGGAGATTGGCACCGGCACCATGGAGGAGGACGACCGGAGGAGCTTCCCGCGAACCGGCACCGCTTCCAAGCTCAATCACATGCTGCCGAAAGCCGTTGATCTCGATGAAGCGGCCGACCGGCAAATGCGTCCGCTCGATCAGATGTTTTCCAATAAAGGTAATGACGGCGCCGGCGCACAAGACGATAGCGACGATCGTGATCGTGGTCATAAGCTTCGCGCAATCCTGACGCCGATGACGGTGCCACGCATCCCGGCGCAAGCGGAACCGGCTTAATAAGCTGCGATAGTTGGGCGCCGATTACGAGAAAATCATGGCGGCAAAGCCTGGCGTTAACCCAGAGCTTCTCCTTTGAGCCAGCTGTCGCCCCGCGCGTAGAGCTTTTCCAGTTCGGGCCCTTCGATGCCGGGCATGTCGGGCTTCACCTTGTAGCCGATCTTGCTCTGCAGATAGGCGAGGTGACGGTATCCTTCGGGGAAGCTGTTGAGCAAATCCCGGTCGAGCACGAGCTTGGCTGAAGGATCGACCGGATCGAGCCGGTCCTTCTCATAAATCGGTTGGCGCAGCACCAAGCCCCAGCGGCCGCTGCGCTTTTCAAAGAAGTCGTAAAAACGGCCGGTACACACAACGTCGCAGATAACGCCTTCGACCGGCGCGCGCTGCGAAATCGTCATCTTCGTCTGCGCAACCCCACGATTGCCGGCGACGTCGATCGCGCTACCGCCAAGGAAATGCAGGATGCGCACGCCGCGCGCCCAGCCTTCGTCGTTCACCTTGATGAATTCCTCGAAGCCGCCCTGAAACCAGGTCGCCATCATGCGGCCCTCGACGTGCCAGACAGTGCGAAAGCGGTCCCACAGGCGCGCATCGCGCCACACCGCCCAATGCTCCACCAGCTCACGGATCACGACTTTGTCCGCGGCGACGTCACTCATGGCATTCCCCCGGCATCGTCACCGGCGCAAAGCGCCAGCGTTCCATCAGCCTGCACAAAAAGATGAGATAAAGTGCCGGGTCAAGGCCACAGCCGGAAGTCCGGCGAGAACCGCAAAGCCGACGATCAGAGATCCCGCCCCTCGACTTTCTCGCGCAAGGTTTTCACCACGTCGGGAACGTGCTCGAGGTGAGGGTCAACCGCGAGCGCTCGGCGGTAAGCTTCGAGCGCATGCTTGTCGTCACCGATCTCTTGCAGGATGAGACCCAGGCCGGACAGCGCCCCAAAATGCCGCGGCTCGCGGAGCAACACTTCGCGAATATCGGCGACCGAGTGCCCGTATTCCTTCATCAAGTAGTAAATCGTGGCGCGCCGATTCCAGGCCTCAACATAGTCCGGCTTAAGCGCAATGACGGCGTCGAGCAGCTTGATCGCGAGGTCATAGTCCTTCTGGTCGGCCGCCGCCTTTACGCGCGCCATGAGCAAATTGCAGGTGTCGCTGCCTGACACCATCCACAGCGCCCAGATCCGATCTTCGATCGCCTTGGCGCTCTCGGCGTCGGGCGCGATCTTGAGGCCGGCGAACAGCGTATCAAGATTGTAACTCCGCTCGCCCCGTCCGGGGCGCGGCAGATCGTTCGGCGGCGCCACCCAGTCGGGCGCTGGAGCGCCTTCGGACGCGTTTTGCGCCAGCGCCGGTCCGGCGACGGCAGCCGACGCCAGAACTACCGAGCCGAGCACAAGCGCGGAAAGGAATCGCCACACCATAACGAGCAAATCTAGCCGTCGCTCACGGCGCAGCAAGCCTGAAAATTGGTCAAAGTCGCGTGAAGGATACGCCAGCCGTGCTGGCGTCCCCTAGCCTTGGCGGGCCTTAAATCTCCGCTGCGTCTTATTGATGACGTAAACTCGGCCCTTGCGACGCACGATACGGTTGTCGCGGTGACGACCGCGGAGCGATTTCAATGAATTACGGACTTTCATGAGCAGATCCCGATCTTTGCGGGTTGCTTAAGGAGCCTCCGCTACCTTGTCAATGATGCCGAGTGTCGGTTGGACCGGCCTATACGGACGCCAGTTGCGTGTTCTCGCTCGCCGCCGGCAGACGAGCGTCAACTGACCTGCCCTCGACCGCCGAAAAGCCGGTCAGGCGGTCGATCAGATGGTTCCATGCCCGCAGCACTGTACCGAACGGGCGCGGCAGCTTGTGGCGGCACATCGCGAGCTTTCGCACTTCATGCGGAACATGCCAGACGCTGCGAGCGCCTGCGGGAAAGAACGCCATGTCGCCCGGCCCCAGCCGGCGGACTGCGCCGTTTTCGTCGGTAACAAAAACCTCGCCTGAAACGACGTGCAGCATTTCGTCGACCTTGTAGCACCAGATAAAACGGCCGGCGGTGCATGACCACGCCATCACCGACGAGGCACCATCTGCACTTTGCGCCAGGTATTTCGAACGGACCTGCGGGGTGCCTTCGATCACCCAATCGGAACGAATGGGGTCGAGCTCAAGCTCAACGTCGGCTGGAACGGCAAAAACAGGTCGTGACACAGAAGCCCCCTTCTATCGCTTGCACTTGCTAGCTTGTAGGCGACCAAAAATATGCGGTGTCGGCAAAAAGCGGCATTCGCGTACTGTGTAACTTTACTCCGCGGCGATCGGCGGCGCTGGACGAAGCGATTGCGCGGCCGCGAGCGCCTGGTCGAGATCGGCCAGAATGTCGTCAATGTGCTCGATACCGACCGATAGCCTGATCATCTCCGGTCGCACCCCGGCCTTCTCTTGTTCCTGCGCCGACATCTGCCGATGCGTCGTCGACGCGGGATGGCAGGCGAGCGACTTGGCATCGCCCATATTGACCAGCCGTTTGAACAGCTTGAGCGCGTCGTAGAACGCCTTTCCCGCCTCAAGGCCTCCGGCGATGCCGAAGGTCAGGAGCGAGCACGCGCGCCCGCCGAAATATTTTTGTGCCAGTGCGTGATACGGACTTTCCGGCAAGCCGGCGTAGTTGATCCAGGCGACGCGAGGGTCGCCGCGCAGGAATTCGGCGACCCGGCGCCCATTTTCGACGTGGCGCTCGATGCGCAGCGCCACGGTCTCGATCCCCTGCAGCAGGAGAAAGGCGGACAGTGGTGCAAGCACCGCACCGGTTGTCCGCAAATAAACGCTGCGGCAACGCGCGATGTAGGCGGCATTTCCGAAGTGCTCGGCGTAGATCAGGCCGTGGTACGAGCGGTCGGGCTCATTGAACATGGGAAAGCGGCGCGCATGCGTCCGCCATGGAAAGCGGCCGGAGTCGACAATAGCGCCGCCCAGCGTCGTGCCATGGCCTCCGAGAAACTTGGTCAGCGAGTGCACGACAATGTCGGCGCCGTAGTCGATCGGGCGCAACAGGATCGGCGTCGCTACGGTGTTATCGACGATGACGGGAATTCCGTGCCGCGCCGCGACTTTCGCCAACGCCTCAATGTCGCAGATGTTGCCCGCCGGATTGCCGATACTTTCGCAGAAAATCGCGCGGGTGTTTTCATCAATCAGCCTCTCGATCGCTTCGGCTTGATCGGAACCGGCGAAGCGGACATTTACGCCCTGCCCCGGCAGAATATGCGCGAACAGCGTGTGCGTCGTGCCGTAGAGTTGAGGGACCGAGATGATATTACTGCCCATCTCGGCGATGTTGAGCACGGCGTAGTTCAGTGCCGCCTGTCCAGAGCCGACGCACAAAGCCTCCAGGCCGCCTTCAAGCTCGGCCACGCGGCGTTCAAGCACGGCGGTGGTCGGATTGCTGATGCGACTATAGCGGTGGCCCGCGACTTCAAGATTGAACAAGGCGGCGCCGTGATCGGCGCTGTCAAATTCGTAAGCTACGGTTTGATAGACGGGAACCGCGACAGCCCTGGTCGTCGGATCGGTCTCGTAACCGCCGTGAACAGCAACCGTGTCGCTCTTCATAACTTCCCGCCGCGTCGCGTCTTCCAACCCGCTCCGATGCTATCTTCTTTTAATTTTTTATCCGTGGCGGGTGAGCGAAACAACTTAACTGCATTGGATCGGAAATAACAACCTTAACGGACTCGCGGGCGTTTGCCATTCCGAGGACGCCCTCCGTCCCTGATACGCGCGCGCAGCCGATCGCGCCGGGCCATATCTCGTGTGGCCGTGGCGCAGCGCGCTCACTGCCCCCCTTCGCCCGGCCGCCATTTGGGGACGATAAAACCTCATCAAATAGCGATGCGAAAAAGGTGCCGGCGATCATTTTCGGCTTGACGGAACGGTAAGCTATGGATTACCGTTAGTCATGACTTACGATACAGCATTGGCCGCGCTGGCCGATCCGACGCGCCGGCAGGTGTTCGAGAGCTTGAATTCGGGACCAAAAGCCGTCGGAACCATAGCGCGCGGTCTGCCGGTCAGCCGGCCGGCAGTGTCGCAGCATTTGCGCGTGTTGAAGGACGCGGGTCTCGTCGCAGATCGGCCGGAGGGCACGCGGCGGGTCTACTACATCGACCCACGCGGCCTGGGTACCATCCGCAAGTGGCTGGATCAGTTCTGGGACGTCGCGCTGCAGGCGTATGCCGATGAGGTCGGGCAATCGGAGAGTAAACAGCGATGAACCAGACAATAGCACCAGCCCCGGTCCGCAAGAGCGTCCGGGTCGACGCGCCGCCGCAACGTGCTTTCGAGATCTTCACCGCCGGTATTGGCCGCTGGTGGCCCAAGACGCATCACATCGGCACCTCCGATCTCGATAAACACGTCATCGAGCCCCGAACCGGCGGACGCTGGTTCGAGCGCGGCGTCGATGGCGCCGAATGCGAGATCGGCAAAGTGCTGGTCTGGGATCCGCCGTCGCGGCTGGTGCTGAACTGGCAGCTTAACCCGGACTGGAAGTTCGACGCCGATTTGATCACCGAAGTGGAAGTGCGGTTCTCGCCGGACGGAACCGGCGCCACGCGCGTCGAACTTGAACATCGCAATCTGGAACGCTTCGGCAGCCGCGCCGACGCGTTCCGCCAGCAGATCGATTCCCCGGAGGGATGGGGCGGCCTGCTGCAACTTTTTGCTCAAGCGGCGAGACAGTAACGGGAGTGAACGATGTCCGAATTTGTCGTCTACAGTGTGCCGGGAAGCCCGTACGGAAGAGCCGTGCTGGCGACTCTCAACGAAAAAGACGCCAGCTATCGGTTTGCAAATGTCTCCGGCTTCCGCGGCGAACCGCACATTTCCCGGAATCCGTTCGGTCGCGTGCCGGTGCTCGATCACCGCGGCTTCATACTTTATGAGACGCAGGCAATCATGCGCTATCTCGATCGCGTGCTGCAAGGTCCGGCACTGACCCCGGCTGATCCGGCGGCCGCCGCCCGCATGGATCAGGTCATGAACATCTGCGATTGGTACCTGTTCCAGGGCGTCAACAACGTCATCGGCTTTCATCGCATCGTTGCGCCACGGCTGTTCGGTTCCGTGCCGGATGAGGCCGCTATCGCTGCTGCAATGCCTAGAGCGCATACCGTGATCAAAGAGTTGTCGCGGCTGCTTGGGACCACGCCCTGGTTCACCGGCGAATCGGTAAGTCTCGCCGACATTCTCGTCGTGGCTCATCTCGACTTCCTCGCCCAAACGCCGGAATGGGATCAGTTGGCGGAGGCGTCGCCAAACCTGGTATCCTGGCTGCAACGCATGAATGCACGCCCAAGCTTCAAATCGACGACGTGGGAACGCGTTGCTGAACTCGCCAAAGCTGCCTGACGCGAGCGCGTGAAGCGCAATCCTGCGCAGCGTTCATCAACGGTGCCACGCAGCAACAGGCGATCGTGCAGAGCACAACCGGAAGATGGGCCGGCCGGCCATCAGACCGTCAAGACGCCGTGCGATCACGCAGTACGCTGGATCATAGCGCCGACGGCCGCAACGGAAAGCGCGAGCCAGGCGACGATCAGGATCATGCCGCCTGTCGGCGCGGCAAACGCAAATAGGCGGTGGCCCAGGAAAGCGCGGGCAGCGATATCGCCGGAAAACAGCGCTGCACCGACAACCCAGGCAATCAGGACCGCCAGCATCAATGGGCGCCACGACAGACCTTGTTGCGATAGCGCGGAACCGCCGAGCACAGCGGCGGCGTGGAACAACAACATGTAGGCCGCGCTGTCGAGGCCAGCATCAGGCGCAGCGTGGGCGCCAGCGGCTGCCAGCACAATGCCGGCTGCTCCCATCAGGCCGGCGAGAATAACGAGAATCGTGAGGGCCAACGTCGCGTCCTTTCCCCGCCGGAAAAGCGTTATTGCGAGCGAAGCGAAGCTATCGAGACATCCACGACTTTAATCGCGTCGTCGCTACGATCCAACAATAACTCCGCTACGCGGTAGTGCCGGCGTCGACCGTCAGCACAGTGCCGGTGATATTGCGCGCCTTGTCGCTGAGTAGAAACTCGACCGCGTCAGCCACGTCGTCCACATCGGGAAAGCGGCGAAGAGCAGTCCTGCGCACGATCTGCTGACGCTGTTCGTCGCTCAGCACGCTCGTCATGTCGGTCGCCAAAAATCCCGGCGATACCGCGTTGACGTTGATGCCGAGGCGCCCGACCTCGCGGGCCAGCGAACGGGTGAAACCAAGCATCGATGTTTTGGTGGCGGCGTAAGCGGCAAGGCCACTGTAGCCGGGGGCCCCGATTATCGAGGCAATGTTCACGATGCGGCCGGCGCCGGCCGACATCATGCCGCGCACCACGTATTTGGTGAGCACGATCGGCGACAGCGTGTTCACCCGCACCTGTTCCTCGATCTTGGCGTTGTGCATCATCGCCAGCGTACCCTCGACCCCAAGGGCGGCGTTGTTGACGAGACCGAACAACGGACCGAATTCCTTGCGCAGGCCGTGCACCAGCCCGGGAATTTCGTCGATTTTGCCGAGGTCGAATGGCACGAAATGCAGCGCGCCTTTATTCATGCGCTCCGCTTGCGCGAGCGCCGTCGTGAAGTCCTTATTTTTGCGCCGGGCGACGGCAATGACCTGGTAGCCCGCCCCCGTGAGTTTTTGACAGATGGCGAGACCGAGGCCGCGGCTGCCGCCGGTCACGAGCACGCTGCGCGTCGCATCGGCCATGTCTTATAGCTCGCGGCGCGCCAGCTTGCAGGCCGCGCCGACGCCGAGCGCCGGCACGAAACTGATCGCCGCCGGGACCTTGTGGCGCGGCAGCGTCTCGCGACAAAGCTTTAGGATATCGTCCCTGATCATGGTTTGTTGTGCGCCGGTTCCGTCCGGATCGGATTTGAGGACCACATCGGCGACCGCGATCGCACCGGTGATCGGATTTTTTTTCGACCACACCCGCGACATTCCCACCTGCGGGTGTTGATTGATGACCGCCTCGATCTCTTCCGGATGAACCTTCAGCCCGCCGACATTGATGACGCCGCCTTTGCGGCCGGCAAAGTAGTAGCGATCGCCCCGCCGCTCGACAATATCACCGGTATCGACAAATCCATCGGCGTCGGCGAGCGTCTGCCCGGTCCCGACATAGCGCGACGCCGCGCGCGGCGAGCGGATGCGCAGCGAGCCGTCGGAAAAGACCTTCATTTCCACGCCGTCACGGATCGGCCCGATATACGACGCCGGAAAGCCGGCCAGACCGTCGTTGACGTCAAAGGCGACGCCGGCCTCGGTCGAGGCGTAGGCATGGCCGACCGCCGCCTGCGGAAATGTCGCTCGCAGGCGGTCGAGAATCGCCTGATCGGCGATTTCTCCCGACAGCCTCACATAACGCGGCGCGATTTTGCAGATCGTCGGATTCATCAACGCGCTACGCCACTGCGAAGGCGTCCCCGAGAGATGAGTAACGCCGTGCTGCGCCAGGCGATCGAGATGATCGGCGATAGGCTCGCCGGCGCTGGAAAGCACCAGCGAAGCGCCGCCGAGCACGGCGCGAAGATATATTTGCAAACCGCCGTAGCGACGGATGTCGTAAAAGGTGCCCCAAACCGCGGCGCCGTCCGCAACACTTCGGGCTCTTACGGCCGCCGTAAGACCGGCGACATCGTGCATGACCAGTTTTGGCGCGCCGGTCGTGCCGGAGGTCAGCAGCAGCCATTGGGTGCGGCAGTCGAACGGCGGGCAGGCCGCAGCAGAAGCGACCGTTGGTTCGCAGGTGACCCGGACAGGAAGATTGAGCGCCGCGCTTTGGTGCGCTTTGTCGTCAACCACCGCCGCATCGATCTCAGCCGCCGCTAACACGGCGCGAAGATCGGCGGCGTCGACATCGGGCGGCAGGATCACGATGCGCCGCGCCCGGCCGTCCAGCTCAATCAGCGCCAGCGCCGTCGTCAGCTGGCTTTCGGTCGCCAAAACAACAGACCGGCCCGAAAGCTCGGCGAGGCGTCCGCCGAGACTCGTCCCGTGACCAAGATCCGTGTAGCAAGCGGACGCTGTTCGATCCCAGAAAAATCGGGAGGCCGATGTATTGGCGAGAGCATCCCGCAGCGACGGCGCTTCAGCGCGCGCCATGCTCATAGACTTTCACGAATTCGCCGAGCGTAACCGGAAAATAAGCATCCTCGGCGGCCGTGAACGGGTCGATGCCCAGCGTATCTTCAAGCCGCGCGACGAGTACCGCGAAACCGAGCGAGTCGAGACCGCAATCCGCCAGGACCAGATCGTCTTTGAGCGGCGCCAAGATCTTGCCGTGCTCCCGCGCCACCTGTTCCATCTGTTCGAATATGGTTAATTTTACCGACATTGTCGCATTTACCGTTTGTAACTGCAATTCAGTATATTCACGTCAAACCTGCGATCAAGTTCATCAACTGCTCGTGGTCAACGCGAATAATCTCCCGGTGAAAAGCTTGCACTGCCGTCAAATTGAGGACGCCGATATTGACGCGGTCGCGACGCTGCTGACGCGCGGGTTCCCGATCCATAATCGGCAGTTCTGGCTCAACGCGCTGGGACAGCTCACCCGGCATGCGCCGCCGCCGGGATTGCCGAAATACGGATACCTTCTGGAAAGCGACGGCGCGGTCGTTGGCACGATCCTCGTTATTTGCTCGAAGGTGTGCGCGCACGACACGGTCGCTACACGCTGCAACCTGTCGAGCTGGCACGTCGAACCTCGGTTCCGCGCCTATGCACCTCTGCTTGTCTCGCAAGCGTTACGGTACAAGGACGTCACCTACACCAACATATCGTCCGCGCCACACACCCGACCAATCATCGAAGCTCAGGGATTTTCGCGCTATAGCGACGGCATCTTTGCTGCGGTCCCTGCACTGCAGGGACCATTCGGCGATCCGGCGATTAAGGTCCTGGATGCCCGGCAGCGGCCCCGGGTCGCGTTCGATGCCTGCGACCAGGAGATTTTGCAGCGGCACGCGGCGTACGGCTGCATCAGCCTGTGGTGCACCACGTCCGAGCGCGCCTACCCGTTCGTATTCCGCCCGCGGCTGGTCAGAGGGTTCGTACCCTGCGCGCAACTGATTTACTGTCGCGACGTCAGCGAACTTGTGCGCTTCGCCGGACCGGTTGGACGCATGCTGGCCCGTCACGGCAGGCCGCTTGTCCTTATCGACGCGAACGGACCCATACCCGGGCTGCTCGGGTGGTTCGGCCCCGGCAGGATGCCGAGATATTTCAAAGGCCCGCAGCGCCCCCGGCTAGGTGATCTGGCCTATACCGAATACGCGCTGTTGGGCGTTTAACCGGCTCGCGGGCTGAACACATCGTGGAATCAAAACGGTCACGCCGAGCGTGAAATTTGAGCATTTGACACCCCCTAATTTCATTTTAAACTTAAAAGGTTTCTGCAGCGCTCTAAAGGCGTTTCGCCATGAGCATGATTACCCCCGGCCTCGCGGTCCGCCTTTCCATTCGCGACATCTCCGCTGACGGTCTCACCAAGGCTGCGCTTCACATCGCCGATTGCCGCTCTCTGACTGCCTTGCGGGACGCACTTTTTGATCAAGCGGATACGCTCATCGGCGGTGTGGCGATGGGCCTTTACCTGTTTGATCGGACCGAAGAGTTGCGGTACGTCTCGAGCCGTCTCGCGCCGCAAGGTTTCCTCGACGAATACGAACGCGAATACCGCAGGTCCGACACCATGCTCGACTGCATCGTGTCGCAGGGCCGCACCATCGACGGCTTTCATTTCCATGGCTCGGCGCGCTGGCGACACAGCGGCAATTACGAAATCCTGCGCGGGTGGGGCTTCCATCACAATATGGGAGGCGCGCTTGTCGTCGATGGCCGCGTCGCCGGCACGTTATTCGTTGCGACCGCCCACGACGCCGAACCCTTCGAAGAGGCCCACGTCAATCGCCTCGATTTGATGTGCCGGGCGGGCTCGCTCGCGCTTGCGGCGATGCGCGGACGCGAGCGCCTGCGATGCGAACTGGCGAGCTCCTCGTGTGACGACGGGCGCGATTTCTTGCATGTCGACGGCGACTGGCCGGGTCCCGCGAAAACGTTTGACGACGACCGTCCCATTGACCGGTTGCCGGTGCGCTCGCGCGAAGTGGCGCGGTTGCTCTGTCAGGGGCATCCCAACAAAGCGATCGCCAACCATCTCGGCATTTCGGTCTACACCGTTAAGGAGCACGTGCAGAATTTGTGCAGGCGGTTTGGCGCGCTCAACCGCACCGATCTCGTCCATCGACTTTTGATCGCTTCCTGACCGCTGCGACTCCGCAGCCACGGTCTTGCTCCGAAAAAGTAGGGCCTGCCCCGCAGCCACGGAGCAGGCCGTTTATGGTTTCGACTTTTCCTGCGTCAGCGGGCCGACGCTGCAGCGTGGACGCGACTCGCCGAAGGCTCCCGTGCGAGCACCAACATGACGATCAGAACGATCACTTCGCACAGGGTATAAGCAATAAATGCCCACGCGAACGAGCCGGTTATATTGATGACCGCACCCATCAATGATGGCGACAGGAACGTCGCGAACACGCCGATGACCTCGGCGTAGCCGATCGCCGCCGGCACGATCCGGTCGGGATATTTCTGGCTCAGGAGGCTGAAGATCGCACCGCCGCTAAAGACAGCCGCGCCGCTCAGCGACGCAATCAGCAGCAGCGGACCGAACCCCATGGGATTGATGGCAGTCAGCACGAAGGACAGGCCGACCAGCACGCCCAAGAACGCGCCAAACTTGAGAATGGCAGGCCGATTGTCTAGCCAGTCGGTGACATAACCGCCGATGGTCAGGAATACTACTTGCGACAGTCCCATGGCGGTTCCCACCAGCGCGGCGTAACCGACGGGCATACTCTGGACCTTAATGTAGGTCGGAATGACCCAGGTCGCGGTCCCCGACAGTGCGAACGTGCAGCCGCCGATGCCTAACGCACCGACGTAGACCCACCTCGATTTGAAAATTTCCCACAGCGACGTGCTCGCGGAGGTCGCCGGCTTTGCCGGCTCCCAGACGAAGTCCTTGATGCCGATATCCTGCGGATTGTCGCGCGCCCAAATCAGATCAAGCACGCCGATCACGAGCGTTAAAACGGCGAGGACGCCGAAGAACGTCCGCCAGCCGAACGCAAGCGTCAGCGGGATGCCGAGCGCGAAATCCGCCGTGATGGCCAGACTGTATGCGGCAAGAATAATGCCCATGATGGAGGCGCGGCGCGACTCGGGCCACCAGCCGACCATGAGCTTGATATTTCCGGTCCAGACCGCGGCATCAAAAAAGCCGATGATGATGCGCAGCACCACCAGCTCGGCAAAATTCTGGACGAACACCTGGATCGCCATGCCGATGCCGCTGCCGACCAATCCGATGACCAGCATCTTGCGCGATGTCATGGTGCGGCTGACCGGCGACCAGAAGAACATGCCGAGCCCGTAGGCGATGGCAAAAATGCCTTGGGCGAAACCCGCTTCCCATGGCTGGAGCCCGATGTCCGGCGACACGAAGGCCAGCACTGCGGCGAAGCCGTACCAGTCCGCCGCCAGGAAGATCTCGGCCAGAATGGCCAGCGCAAGAATGCCCCACTGCCAGTTCTTGATACGCGACCGCTCAGTTTCAGTGATCGTGGTCATCGACATGATTTTTCCTTTCGATAAGAAATCCCTTGAAGACCGTGCTGCGGCCCGACGCTTTTTGTCCCGGTGACGCGCGACCGTTGCAATTTGCGCGGGATCGGGCGGGCCAACTGCCATCAAGACGGTTCGCACTCATGATTTCGGCGGCAGGAAGTTGACTTCGTGCGCGGCGGAGATGCGCACGACTTCATTGGGGTCGGTCAGGTTATGCAGCTTGTCAAACAAGGCGCGAAGCCTGCGCGCAGGCGCGACCCAGAACAGGCACTTCACCGGCGCGGTGGAATTGTTGAACAGGCCGTGGGCGCGGTTCATGGGCAGCCGGATCAAATCGCCCGGACCGGCGCTGCCTTGCGCGCCTTCGAGCTCCAGATCGAGCTTGCCTTCGATCATGTAGATAAATTCATCCTGGGTCGGATGAATGTGCGGCGGCACGAAACTGCCGGGCGGCAACAGTGCATGCCAGCCCATGGAGGCGTCGGATTCTTCCTTGAGCGTGTAGGTTTGGCCAAGAACATTCCAAACCGTGCCGTTGAAGCCCTCGTTCGCGCGCGTCACTCCGGCTGGCAATTCAATCATCGTTTGTTTCCTCTGCTTGCAACGTCAATCTTCATGCCGCCAGAAACTCGCTGACGATGTCGATGGCCGATGGCATTTCCTCGAACACCAGATGCCCGGTTTTGGAAACCAGCTTCAGGTGCCCGTCGGGAAGTAGATCCATCCACATGTCCGCTTGCGCCGTCGGACGCATGTGGTCGGCAGCACCCCAGAGCAGCAGCGTCGGGACGTCGATCCGGTGCAGCCAGCGGGCAAGCTTTGGATTTCCTTGCGGGTTGTTGCGGACGAGCCGGGCGTAAGCGCCGATCTCGCGGCCCAGCCGAGCATCGAAAGCCGGGTCCGGCGCCTTCGGGAAATACCGCAGTACCACCCCGGGATCGTTGGCCAGATAGGACGGCAGCTCCGGCGGCGTAATCTCGGATAGCTCGGGCGCGCGCGCCTTCTCGACGACAAGGCCCGCGGGAGCAACCAGCACCAGCCGGCGCAGGCGCTCCGGCTGACGGATGGCAAACTCGGCTGCCAGCCATCCTCCAAGAGAGAAACCGCCAAGGTCGAATTTGGTCAAACCGAGGCGATCGAACAGGTCCATGTAATGCAGGACATAGTCTTCGATCGTATCGAGCGAGGGATCGTCGCCGGAGTCGCCGAAATTCGGGTTGTAGGGAACAATGACTTTGCGGCGTGCGGATAGAGCGCGGGCAAATTCGAAGCCGGTGAACGTTCCGGTGCCATGCAGAAAAACAAATTCCGGCCCGCGGCCGATTGAATGAACGACCGTTTTGACGCCGTTAATGTCGAACTCGGCACGCGCGAATCCGGTCATGTCGACCGCGGGCTTCGCGTCCGCTTCGGTCATGCCCGCTTACCCGAGTTCGGTGAACCGGCCGTTCCCGCGCTCATCCGACGACTCCAAACACCGTCCATTGCGAGTTGGGGGCGGGAAGGCCGAGGAGCGCGCGGCCGACTTCCTCGACGATCTGGTCTGCCATCAGGATATGCTGCGTCCCCGAATGAATATCGCGATAGAAGCGCTGCATGGCGGTGTTGCGGAGCGACGCTCCGCGCGCCGCACGATGGGCGAATGTGCTCACGTCGGAAATCACGTCGTGAACGTGACGCAGCGAGAGCTTGATCATGGTCATTTGGGCAAGCGATGGAGCCTCGTCGCGGCTGCAGGTTTCGGAGACGCTGCGCCAGGTCTGGTAGACCAGCGAATGCGCTGCGCGGAACCGCCCCTCCGCTTGGGCGAATTGAAATTTGAAGCTCGCACTGTCGCTCGACTTGCCGAACGCATCGGTGCGTTCGACGATCACCTTGACAAGTTCGTCGAGAATCCGGCGGCCGACGCCGATTGCCCAGCTTGAATGCGCCCAGGCGCTCCAACCGGCAAGGCCGAGCATGCCCTGGATGCCGCCGCGGCGCGGCGCGCCGATGTCGAAGTCGTATACCCTGTAGCCCGGGACGAACAGCTCCCCACCGTCGGCCAGTTCGTAATCGAAGCTGCCGGTCGCCCGCAGCCCGAGCACATCCCAGTTGCCAAGAAGCTTGATGGTCGCACGGGGGTGATGGGTGATAACGACCTTCGGATGCCCGTTCGGCTGGATCACCACGTCCTTGCCCGACGGATCGGTAACGAAGCAGCCGGTGTGAATCCACTCGGCGTGGGTAATGGCGCTGCCGTAGGCCCAGTGGCCGCTGATCATGTAGCCGCCGTCGACCGGCCGGGCAAAACCACGCGGCACGCCGTTGCCGGCGATCGTAATGTCTACGCCGTTGCGAAAGACTTCGGCGATGCCCGGATCTTCGATGTAGATGGCCATCGTCATGCCTTCCATATTATTGACGACGGTGCACCAGCCGGCCGAAGCGTGGGCATAGGACAGGCGCTCAACGATCTGCATCGCATCGAACGGCGATATTTCGGGACCGCCGACGGCTTTCGGGAACAGCATCGTGTAGATGCCGGATTTGCGCAGCGCATCGACGACATCGTCGGTCATATGGCCGATGCGCTCTGCTTCATCCGCCCGCTGTTCGATCAGCGGCAAAAGCGCGTCGACCCGAGCGTGAAATTCGGCAGCCGGCGCGTCGGCGGTTCGCTCCGCGCGCATCAGGCTCACATTCGTCATTCACGTCCTCCGAAGCGTTGCAGCCGCGCCCGCAGCGGGAAAGTCTGAAGGCGCGGCCGGAGTGTGGGGCACACCGCCGCGCCCTGCGCCGGGTGCAATGCGATGCGTTGCACCTGACGCATTTCCTGCTAAAGCCCGATCAGCCGGATCGAAATGCGCTTCCGCCGGAACGGATTGCGAGACCGACCAGCCGCAAGGGTCAGCGCCCTTCCAATCTTTTGCGGATAGCGAGTTTCCGAGCGAGGCTGACGGCTGACAACCCCCTCAAAGGAGGGGTGCGGGAGACCGAGACGGCGTCAGACCGCCAGCGCTTTGCGCACGGCCACCGGCCAGCCCGACAAACCGAGCCCGTGCGCAGCAAATAACGCGAGTGCCAAGCGATCAATGCCGAAGGCGACGCAGCCGGTGTGCGCCACTTCGCCTTGCCCGTCGCGCAGGTTCCACACCGTGCCGAAATGATCGCGGTGATAGTTGAAGCTCATGCACGCCGTTGGTTTCTCTGTCGAATGCACCGGAACAAGCAGCTCGAACTTCAAGGCCTGCTCGATTTGACTCATCGCCAGCAGATTGCCGCCGCGCCCAAAGAACGCATCACTTGCCTGCTCGAGCCGGTAAGACAGCCCCAGTTGACTGGCGAAGTGCGCCGCCCGGTCCAACCAGCGTCGGCGGAAGGCGTCAACCTGCTGGGGCGTGCCAAGGCAAACGTATTCACGCATGCGGAACGACTGGAGCCGATCGAGGTCTTTCGACGGCTCGCGTCGAAAGCAGTCGCTGGCAACGTCGAACTTAAGTCCTCCGGCCGGCACCTCGCCGCGGCGCGCGGCCAACGGGTAAACCGGGTAGCAGGCGGCGGGTGTTAGAACCAGATCGGCTGCCGATAAGTCCGGCGTCCAATCTTGGCCGCTCTCAAAGCGCTCGACCGTCCCCCTGATCTTCGCTTCGTCGCCATTGAGACAGCACACGCAGCCGAGAAAGTGCGGAAAACTCTTCAAATAGCCCGACTTTTCCAGGTGCCGACGGCTCATCACCGGGGGGAACCGCAAAACTTCCGTTTCCGACTCACGGTAGCGCGAGATCAGCGCCGTAAGCCCGTCAACTACGGTCTCAAAGATGCCGGTGCGGCCATATACGCCGTCGATATCCGACGGCAACAGTAACGTCTCGGCAATTGCATCGAGCGAACGAATCGCCGGTTCCGGGTTTTTGAATACGACGTTCACGGATTTCGTCTCACTTTCTGACGCTATGAGCGCTTGCCGCCTAGTCGCGGATTGACGCCGGTACGCAGCTCAATAGCGATGCCGTCCCGAGATTGCCGAGGATGCGATCATTGTTGATCATGATTGGCGCCGACAGAATATCGCGAAGATGGCGCCCGATACTGAACTCGCCGTCATTGCGGTAACCGGCCAGCCCGCTCGCCTGCATAGCGCTCATGACGGTCGCCACCGCGAGCTCGGACGCGTTGACCTTGAGGAGGTTCATCGCCGTCTGGAAGTCGAGGGCCTCGAGCGCAGCCGAATCGTCTTCCGCCAGCTCGAAGCGCTGCAGCGCACCGCCGACAAGTCCGCGCAATTTCTGCAGCGATGCACTGGCGCGGGTCAACTGCGCCGCACCCGGCGGCAGCGCGCCGTCGGCCCGCTGTCTCGCTTTGCGAACGAACGCACGGGTGCGCTCAACCGCCGCGGCGGCAATGCCGGCCCACGCGCTGCTCCACAGCAGGTGCGCGACCGGCATCATAGTGTGAGCATGAATCTCTTCGTAAGCCACCGGCAGGATCTGCTCGCTTGCCGCGGACGCAGTAAGCCTGAAGCCGGCGCTGCACGTGCCGCGCATGCCGAGCGCATCCCAGCCGGCCTGACCTTCAAGCGTGTAGTCCTGCTTTAAGAGAACAACCAAAACCTGGTCGGCGCTCGCCGCGTCGGCCGAACGTCGCGCGGTGGTCACAATGGCGTCCGCCGCCTCGCCGTAGGAGATGACGGTGGCGCTTCTTTCGAGCGCGATGCGCCCGCCCTGGCGCTCAATCGGCGCCGTGCTGTTGCGAATATCGCCGCCGCGGTCGCCTTCGGTCGTTGACGACGCGAGCAGCATTTGCTCGGCGCAGATTCGGCGCATCAACAGCTGATGCCAGGGACTGCCGCGCCCATGTCGCGTCAGGCACGCTACCTTGGTCTGGTGCATCGCGTAGACCATCGCCGTCGAGGCGCAGGCGCGCCCAAGCGCATAACAAATGTCGGCAATCTCGGAAATGCTGGCGCCTTCGCCGCCGAATTCGGGCGGCACGGCAACACCCAAAAGACGCTGCTCACGCGCGGCCGCCATCGCCTCCGCCGGGAACCGCGACCCGGAATCAACCGCAGCAGCGTGCGCGGCCGCGACGGCCGCAACTTTCCCGGCACGGACCGCGAAGCTTTCGGCGCCGGTAGGCTTCTGATTACCGGCAACGAGCAAGCCGCGCGCCGGGCCACGCGAAGCGGAAACGCCCTGCAGCGTTGCGGTTCGCACCGTCATGGATGCGTCTTACCTCTATTTCGCAGTCTGACTTCGATCGCGACTAGAGGTAATACAGAACTTTGAATTCGTGGCTGCGGTCGCCTGAAATTGTCGTTGTTCTTTCTCATAAAGGTTACCAATCGCAAACCCTTCACGTGTAGTCATTACACCCGCGGCGAACTTTAAGGACAATTGCGCCAATAGCCCGGCGAAATTGGGAGACTATTAACCGTGCTGGATCGCGCCGATATTCATCTGACCGATCGCGTGGCTTTGCTGGTACGCGGGATTTTTGATAAGCGCGCCATCGCGCGGCCGGTCGGCCGAGACGACGATCT